>ENA-UOOM01002282-UOOM01002282.1-fermentation-metagenome-genome-assembly--contig:-NODE-2282-length-16130-cov-36.082551_pt1 | contig 16130 bp, 8 predicted proteins | sample MGYA00245781_ERZ724031 | MGnify/ENA primary metagenome ERZ724031 (study PRJEB28704, sample SAMN03018317) | fermentation metagenome | biome: anthropogenic terrestrial biome; feature: soil; material... | reverse complement strand
TGCGAGGTTATTTTTCACGCAAATATGCTGATGAACCCTTGTTTCACAATCATCCTGAGCCCGGCAAGAGCGCTTATAGATATCCTGCAATTCAATATCGTGTTTACAGGGGGCACCCTGCATTGATAGGAATCGGCGAAGGCATCAATGCCCTCAAAAAGATCATTTTGGATAGCCACAACATTACTATAGGCAATAGCTATATGCCGGTTAACGAGTTACAAATTGATATACGCAAAGAAGAATTTGGTCAATGTGAAGATATGTGTACCTACCGTTTCATATCACCATGGATGGCTCTCAACCAGGAGAATTACCGGGAATATATCAAAACCACCACCATCGACCAAAAAGCTCGCTTACTAAAGATCCTGAGGGGCAACCTGCTAACCATCTCCAAAGCCTTTTCATATACCATTCCGGATTTGGATTCAGTAAAGGTAGAGGGTTCCTTCAGAACGGTATCCCGTAATTTTCATAATATCCCCATGCATTGTTTTATAGGTCGATTTGGCATGAATTTCAAAATCCCGGACCACTTGGCTCTGGGAAAGCAAGTAACCAGAGGATTTGGAGTAGTTGAATATTATAAGGAGGAAAGATGATACATAAAATGCTGGCTCTTTACGATTTTATCCCTCAAGAGTACATTGATAAGCATAACGATGAATACGGTCTTGTGGTAGAGTCGAAGCCTGATTGGAAAGTTATTAGCATGAATTTCATCCGGGACGGTGGAGCTTTTATACTCAATGACTCAACCCTTAGTGATTATGATTCGGCACGAAACCTGTCAGATTACTTTTATCGGAACGCTCCGGGAAACTCGGTATCTCCTTTTCCTTCAATCTTCATCACTGAGGTAGGATTTCGCTCGGATAGGGAGTATTCCAAAGACTCCAAGGACTACAAAAATTTCCTGAAGACTCTCAAGAACAGTATGTCAATCAATGATGAATTGAAGGGACTTTATTATTTTTTTGAGAATAGCTCGGAAGAAGTATTCTCTGAGATCGACAAATATCTTGGTGTTGGCACAAAAGGAAGTTATGTCTTCACCTTATCAATTGACGGTCTACATATCGGCAGATCTCCCCTGTTCGAAAAGATCAGGGCGCAGGCAGCGGAAGAGTTCTACAGCGACTTCTATACTTTAAATAACAAAAAAATCACAGGCCGCAACATGACCTGCTCTATGTGCAACACTCTCCGGGATGAGTTATGGGGGTTTGTCTCAATATACAATTTTTACACTTCCAAGACCGAATTGGCACCCATCGCGGGGGGGCTCAAGAAGGAGCTAGCCCACAACAACTACCCGGTTTGCCCTCAATGCGCGGCAAAGCTGAGAAAACTCCGCCCCATCGTAGATAAGTACTTTGGTTTCAGGTTTTGCGGCTTTAACTATCTGCTGCTTCCTGAAGTAATTTTTGATAAAGTAAATAACAATCCGATGAAACAAATTGTTGACATCATGGTTGCGCAATATGGAGCCGAGGCAGGATCTATGCTAAATCTTGAATCCCGGCTTGGAGAATTCAGTATTGGGCAGAGAAGGAATTTGGTAGATAACTACAATAAAGAGGTCTTTGACTATTTGGCAGAAATGAATAACTATGCGTCATTCACCATGCTTTTCTTTGCCAAAAGCAATCAAGAGTTCAAAATTCTCTTAACCATTGAAGACGTGTTCCCATCTCAATTCAAAGCTATGTTTAAGGCAATCGATGAGGCTGAAGCACACGATATCTTTCAGAAGCTTCCGGGTAAGGATCCCGGGGAACACTATGATCTCAAGTTCCGTTTTAACCTGGTAAAAGAATTTTTTCCAATTGACGACAAGATTGAAGGCAATTTCTCGAAAACATTTTTGGAACTTACCAGGAGTATCTTTACTCAAAAACCGGTATCCTATAGCTTCATCCTGCATAGAGTTGCTAACATAATCAGCCGCAGATTTGCCAACGGTTCAAATTTTGAGCTCGCCACGCGCAAAGCCTTTCTGATGCTAAAGTTCTTTTCCTCTCTAGGGATTATAAACCAAAACAACGAATACACTAATAAGGAGGTAAACGTGACGGACAAATACGCCATATTCTTTGAGGAGCATCGTGATTTCTTCGGCTCCAGCGCAAAACAGTACGTCTTTCTAACAGGTGTTCTAGCTCAATACCTGATCAACATTCAAATGCATGATAAGGGGGCCGCGCCATTCCGGAAAAGGCTAAACAGCATGAAACTGGACAGCAATCTTGTACATCGCATTTTTACAGAGGCCAGAGAGAAACTGATTCAGTATGATAAAAACTACTATCAGGAGTTGGAACAGGAGATTGCCGATCTGATGGTAAAAGGTGGAATTGAGAAGCTTTCCAACGACGAGATAAGCTTCTTGTTTACTTTGGGAATGACCCTGAACAAGAAATTTAAAGAAACCAAAACTCAAGAACCCGACCTTAACGAATAACAGGAGGAAACCATGTCCGAACTAAAAAGAACAGAAATCTTATTCCTTTACGATGTACAAAATGCAAATCCCAATGGGGATCCATCAGATGAAAACAAACCCCGTATCGATGAAGAAACCGGACACAACATTGTAACCGACGTCCGGTTAAAAAGAACCATCCGCGATTACCTTTATAACTATGAGGGCTACAATCAAGACACCGTCAAAGACATCTTTGTCCGTCAGACATTTATGGAAGAGGATCCTACCAAAGGCTTGAAAGATGGAAAAAACAGAGCAAAAACCTACAAAGGCAATTTTGACCTTGTCCTGAATGCCTGCATAGATGTCAGGTTGTTTGGTGGAGTGATACCATTGGATAAGGCATCAATTACCTTCACCGGCCCGGTTCAGTTTAAGATGGGGCACTCACTGCACAAAGTGGAGCTTATGTACATAAAGGGAACAGGTGCCTTTGCTAGTAAACCCGGAGTCCAGCAGCAAACCTTCCGGGAAGAGTATATCCTCCCTTATTCTTTCATAGCCTTCTATGGCATAATCAATGAAAACGCAGCCCGGCAAACCAGATTGACTGCATCGGATATAGAGATGCTCAAAAAGGGCATTTGGAACGGCACCAAACAACTCATCACCAGATCAAAGATGGAACACAATCCCCGTCTGTTGCTGATGCTCGAGCATAAATCGCCGAATTTCTTCATTGGTGAATTGGACAAACATATTCGTTTAAAGAGCGAATTGCCTGATGAGAAGATCAGGAGCATAGGTGACTTCAAGCTGGACATGAGTCCTCTTAAGAAGATTTTGGATGAAATGGGGGATAAGCGCCCGGAAATATTTATACAAAAAGACCCGAACCTTGAGCTGACAGGATGGTGATCGCCCTGTCCAAACAGGAGTTGATATGATACCGGATAAAGTACTTTGTTTTGAGCTGTTTGGAGATTATGCTCAATTCCGTAAGTTCTTCACAAATATGTCTCCTCTCAGCTTTTCAATACCTCCCCGGACTGTGATCAGCGGTATAATCGGAGCAATCTTGGGGATAGATAAGTATGAAAACCCCGAGACTTTCGCGGCCGATAAATCATTCATAGCCATCAAGCTGATCAATCCCGTTAAGAAAGTACGAATTGCACACAATTACATCAAAACTACATCACCTACTCATATATTCGATTATAAGTCTCATAAGCCAACGAATATAGAGTTCTTGAAGAATGTGCGATATAGAGTTTTCTTTGCCGGCACCGACCCGGATATGTATGCTAAACTTCAGCAACTCTTACAATCACACAAAAGCGTCTATACAATATGCTTGGGGATTAGTGGATGCATTGCTGATTTCCAATACATGGGAGAGTATTTTCTTGAGCAAATACCTGCACAGCAGAAACTGATGATGAACACAGTAATCCCCATGCCGTCAGTGCATAAGTTGCTGATTGATTCTCCCCTAAAACTGCAAAAGGTGGTAGCCCCTACTTTCATGAACAATGATCGTACGGTTACCAAATACGAAGAAGTGTTATTCGAGATGAATGGCGAGCCAATACCACTGCTAAGCTCAGATACATCCTATAGGGTAAAAGGATTGGATGACATCATTCATGCTTTATAGGCTACATTCACATCCGGATCTCTTACTTATGGATCACCTTGCGCAGGTGCAAAGCACCGGACTTAACGCGTTTCGGGATAATGGTATTTTCCCGGAAGACGGTGAACTGCTAAAGGTGATCCTTGCTTTTCATGATCTTGGTAAGGGATCGGTTCATTTCCAAGATTATCTTCTGAATAGCGGCCCTCGGAGTAACCTGACCAGACACAGCGAGATATCGGCTCTCTGGGCATGTTATTACTGTATTTTCTCGCTGAACATTAATCCTCTTGACGCGCTTTTTGCCTACATTTGCGTGCGTTCACACCATGGATCGTTGGGAAACATTTTGAGTCTCCTCTGCCCGGGTTTGGATAACTCAGACTTGCTGAAGATAAATGACAGCATGGATTATGATGAGCTAAACCAAATTCTTGCTGAGTTGGGTCTTAACTCAAACCTATCCAAAAGTTTGTTCAACAGCTTATTAGATTACTTCTCAAAGAACTCGTTGGCGAAGCTGTATAGAATGCATAAATCCAAACTCACTCCATACTCATGGTTGAGATTAAACTACCTTTTTTCCTTACTGATATGGGCAGATAAGTACTCTGCGATTTTTCAGGATCAGGCTCATGATCATGCGTCAAATATATGGAAAACCGAATACCTGGATGCTTACAAATCGCACCTGCCAAACAGTAAGGGCACGATAGATCGAATACGTAGTGAAGCATACGAGATGCTGCCCCAAGCGCTGAACATCCAGTCTGACCTATACTCCATAAATATGCCGACAGGATCCGGAAAGACACTGAGCTCTCTAAAAGCAGCTCTGGAATTGAGGAAACTAAGGCCCCATCTAAAACGTATCATCTACTGTCTGCCCTTTACTTCCGTGATAGATCAAAACCACAGTGTTTTTCATGATATCCTTGTTCAAAATTCAATTCAACCCGATTCAAGCTTACTCCTTGCTCATCATCATTTGGCGGATTTCAATTATCAAGCTCAGACAGAATATTCCCGTAATGAGTCCGAGTATTTAGTTGAAACCTGGGACAGCGAACTGGTGGTAAGCACGTTTGTCCAACTGCTGTCAACCTGTCTGTCTGTAAAAAACAGTAACTTGAAAAGATTTCACCGTTTGGCAAACGCAATAATCCTGCTGGATGAAGTGCAAAATATCCCACATTATTTCTGGCCGCTTTTAAGACATACTTTAACATTGGTAAGTTCTGTCCTGAATTCGGTTTTTATCCTGGTTACTGCAACACTTCCCATGATTTTCGATCCTGAAGAATCAACTTTGACTGAACTAGCAAGCCGGAACAAGGATTGGTTTTCAGCTTTAAACAGAATTGAACTACATCATGGTGAAGCTGATAAATTCATTAGTATGGATGCCTTAGTGCAGCGGATAATCCGTGATCATAATGAAAATCCCACTCTTAAAAGGCTAGTCATATTGAATACTGTGCAGAGCTCTTTGGATTTGTACGAATCACTTGTGTTGAGTATTCCCGATGCGGATTTCGTCTATTTATCGTCCAATGTGATCCCCTTACAGCGTTTGCAGAGCATTGAGAAGATAAAAAAGCAATCGGAGAGGGCCATGATCATCGTTTCCACTCAGGTGGTTGAAGCAGGCGTAGATATAGATGTGGATGTAGTTTATAGGGATCTGGCTCCTCTTGATTCGATTATCCAGGCAGCAGGAAGATGTAATCGTAATTCCTGTAAAGAGATATCTAAAGTTATCGTCTTCCAGCTTGCTAAAGAGCAATCGCCATATTGGAAATATATATATGATCAGACTCTGGTGATGGGAACATTGAAGGTACTCATGCCAATGCAGAATCCACTTCCTGAATCTGAATTCCATACTCTTAGTAAAAAATATTATCAATTCCTCAACTCAGTTGCTTCTCAAGACCGATCAATTCGAATCATTAACAGCTTATCCAGATTGGAGTTAGACACGGCACTCTCGTATCATCCCAAGGAGAACCCGGATGCGTTTAACCTTATCGACAGTCATCCGGTACAGACTGTGTTCGTGGATATTGATGATGAGTCATCGAACTTATACAAGAAGTATCTGGAATTGAAGAACACCTCATTTGGTGACGGTTTTGTGCATAGAGCAAAGATAAAGGACATATTAAGGAAGATGGGGGCATATATGATTAACGTCGATAAACGGTTTGCCCAGTCAGAAGAGCCAATACTCTTCATCGATCGCGATAGCAGCAGTCTTTACTATGATCTTACTACAGGTTATAAAAGAAAGCAAGCTCAAGCAGATTACATATTCTAATTATGGAACTACACTTAAACACATATGGCTCAGCAATTCGCAAAAAAGACGATATGTTTGAGATCTGGGTGGATGAGAAGAAAGTGAAGATATCTCCGCAAAAGCTTACAGGTATCATCATCGCGAACGCGGTTCAGATCAGTTCTGATGCTATCCAATTGGCAATGGAACATAACATCGATGTGGTTATGCTGGATCAATATGGCAATCCTTATGCCAGAGTATGGTTTCCCAAGATTGGCAGTACTGTTCTGATCCGCCGCAGTCAATTGGAAATGCTGAAGAACCCCATGGGGGTGGATTTTATCAAGCGCTGGATATGCCTAAAAATCATGAATCAATATCGCTTTAGCAAACTACTCATCTCAAAACGGGATTGGGTGCCTGAGGATCTGAAAGCAAAACAGGAATCCATCCGCAGTTTCGCTGTATCGATATATAACTCACCGGGAAGCTTGGATGAATTAGGGCCTACTTTCATGGGCCTGGAGGGTAGTGCTTCAAGAATCTACTTCAGCATCCTCAGCAAATTAATCCCTGAAGCATACAGTTTTCGAGGTCGCAGTTCAAGACCAGCTAAAGACGCCTTTAATGCCTTTTTGAACTATGCCTATGGGTTTCTGTATTCCAAAACCGAAAGAGCTCTGGTAATAGCCGGATTGGACCCCTACATCGGCTTGCTGCATAGCGATAATTACAACAAGAAAAGCTTCGTCTTCGATTTTATCGAAGCTTACAGAATCCTTGCTGATGAACCGGTTTTCTATATCTTTTCCCGCCAGAAATGCAAGCCTGAATATCTGGAGCCTGTATTTGATGGCCTTCGCCTAAGTACCGAAGGAAAGAAATTCTTCGCTTTATATTTTCTGGAATATCTGGATACCATCATTCGCTACCGCAATAAAAACAGGAAACGGATAGACATGATCCAAACAGACGCTCACGCATTCGCAAACTACGCAATTGGGAAAAAAGACGAATACTTGGAAAGCTCTATTTTCCGAAAACTTAAAAACTTTATTAATCCTGACATCAAATACATTGACGAGGATAGTGAATGCTGACTTGGGTAATGTACGACATCGTGAAGGATAAGGCCAGAACCAAAGTAGTAAAATGCTGCGAAAAAGCAGGTATATACCGGGTTCAATACTCTGTCTGGTTGGGTCACATGAATAAAACTCAACGAAAGGAACTCCGAAGCCAAGTTGAAGACCTGATTGATCTAAGTATAGACCGAGTGTACATATTTCCCATGTGTAACGAAGACTTTATGTCCTGTGTTCTTCTGGGCCGGGCTTTCGATCCGGCATTGATTAACGATGAACTGAAGGCACTGCTATTATGAACACCGTGGATTTTCAATTCATAACGCCCAGCCATGTGTTACATTATTTGTTCTGTCCTCGATTCGCATATTTCCTCTATGTCCTGCATATTGATGAGCATGAAAATAGAAGACGATTAGTTATGAAAGGGCGAGACATCCATGCCTTAAAAATGGTTCAAAACAAAGAGTATCTAAGGTCTAAGATTGGCGTAAAAGACAAAGTGATAGATCTTTATCTCAGCTCCCATAAGCTTCACCTTGTGGGAAGAGTAGATGAAGCACTGTTCCTGAACGATGGTACTGCCGCACCACTGGATTACAAATTTGCCTTCTGGGAAAATAGAATATATAAGACGCTCCGCATTCAACAAACTCTCTATGCTTTATTGATTGAAGAGAAATACAATATCCCGGTGCACAAGGCGTATTTGGTTTACGTGCGATCCAAAAACCACATCGAAGAACTGCCAATTACGCTTGAAACTAAAAAGAATGCACTTGACATTGTACACGAAATATTCAGTATTGTAAACGATGGATCTTTCCCTAATGCGAAAGTCTCAAAAAGGAAATGTGAAGACTGCGCTTTCAGAAATATCTGTGTACGCTGAGAGATTTTTATTGACTTAATGAAGCACTGTTTGATCTTTGCCCTTGTATAGAGTGTTTATCCCGTGTCCGAGACCGCAAAATAGCCTGACTGTGTACTACTGAACCTCACTCATAACAGAATATCGCCCTCCGGCGAAATCGCATAACTCACAATTTGGCAATATATTGAGTCCCAGATAGGGTCTTTATCCTACAATCCATCAAACCAAGGGTTGAAACCGTGAATGCGAATAACAGCTCCGGTAACCGGAATAGTCTTTATCCTACAATCCATCAAACCAAGGGTTGAAACTTGCCATGTGCTGGCGCATAAAAAAGACAAATCCAGTCTTTATCCTACAATCCATCAAACCAAGGGTTGAAACCGCCATACGAGAGCCAAAAAAGGAGGAAAAAATGGGTCTTTATCCTACAATCCATCAAACCAAGGGTTGAAACATCCGTCTGGCGGACATCAGGGCTCGATTCGATGCTGGTCTTTATCCTACAATCCATCAAACCAAGGGTTGAAACGCACATTCACCTGGTTAATTAATGTATCCATTTTTGTCTTTATCCTACAATCCATCAAACCAAGGGTTGAAACATGACTGTGCGCTGTTTCCTTCCAGACATACTGTCCTAGTCTTTATCCTACAATCCATCAAACCAAGGGTTGAAACTCGTATGCACAAACAATAAATAGGCCGCAAAACATCGTCTTTATCCTACAATCCATCAAACCAAGGGTTGAAACTTGGATTAACGTTAAAATCTATCCCTACAAGGATCATGTCTTTATCCTACAATCCATCAAACCAAGGGTTGAAACTCGGAAAGCCGGGATGCGGCAAGACTGCTGCGGCAGAGTCTTTATCCTACAATCCATCAAACCAAGGGTTGAAACGCACATCGTAACATGTAGAAAAGCCTTCCGGTGACGAGTCTTTATCCTACAATCCATCAAACCAAGGGTTGAAACAGAAGAAAGAACGCAAGCAAAGATGAATATAGAATAAGTCTTTATCCTACAATCCATCAAACCAAGGGTTGAAACCATCATCAACGGAATGTGCTACGATCCCGCATCCGGTCTTTATCCTACAATCCATCAAACCAAGGGTTGAAACTCGGGCATTACCTAAGCAAGCGAGAGGGGATAAACCTGTCTTTATCCTACAATCCATCAAACCAAGGGTTGAAACTTAAGCTACAGATGCAGTGTTTCGCTCTGATTGGCAGTCTTTATCCTACAATCCATCAAACCAAGGGTTGAAACTTACCGGATCAGGAACGCCGATTGCATATGCAAGCGAGTCTTTATCCTACAATCCATCAAACCAAGGGTTGAAACAAACAGCGATTGAGGATAGAAACCCTACTCTATTAGTGTCTTTATCCTACAATCCATCAAACCAAGGGTTGAAACTTTGGCATTTTTGAGCCCTAAATTTTGTTGACGGAGTCTTTATCCTACAATCCATCAAACCAAGGGTTGAAACATGTGTCTCGCAAGGCAATGGTTAAATACGCCAACGTCTTTATCCTACAATCCATCAAACCAAGGGTTGAAACTTCTCAAAGCCGTCAATTTTGTTCTCTACCAGTTTTCGTCTTTATCCTACAATCCATCAAACCAAGGGTTGAAACCATATTGGGCCAAAAGACTTTACAAGCTTTGGCGAGTCTTTATCCTACAATCCATCAAACCAAGGGTTGAAACTGCGATAAATGGCGATAATTATTTCTTCCGGTTCGTGTCTTTATCCTACAATCCATCAAACCAAGGGTTGAAACCAGATTTCGGTTTTGATGAAATTGATACGCTTGATGTCTTTATCCTACAATCCATCAAACCAAGGGTTGAAACCATTAACACAAGTCAACACAAATCAAAGAAAATTCGTCTTTATCCTACAATCCATCAAACCAAGGGTTGAAACGATAGACTGATAATCTTGGCTACAGCTGGTTGGTTCATGTCTTTATCCTACAATCCATCAAACCAAGGGTTGAAACAAATATATTGTTCGATACGCGCATTATCGGAAAGGGTCTTTATCCTACAATCCATCAAACCAAGGGTTGAAACATTGAGGCGTTTATCTTGGTTGACAACAAATACAGTGTCTTTATCCTACAATCCATCAAACCAAGGGTTGAAACACGAGGAATAACACAATGGCACTAAAAGAAATCTTGGTCTTTATCCTACAATCCATCAAACCAAGGGTTGAAACCTTGACAAAATCTTTTGCAATTCTTGATGTTTAGCGTCTTTATCCTACAATCCATCAAACCAAGGGTTGAAACATCTCGTCAAAAAGGACATGAAGCCTGTATTGCACATGTCTTTATCCTACAATCCATCAAACCAAGGGTTGAAACTTTCGGTGGTATGGCCGAACCTCCTTGATTATGACGTCTTTATCCTACAATCCATCAAACCAAGGGTTGAAACTATTTGACCGCCTTCTCTTTAATCGAATCAAGTTCAGTCTTTATCCTACAATCCATCAAACCAAGGGTTGAAACTGCCATTATTGGCGACAGTATTTTTGGCGGAACGAGTCTTTATCCTACAATCCATCAAACCAAGGGTTGAAACTTTAATACAAGGGATAATGTTTGGTATCGAGGTAAAAGTCTTTATCCTACAATCCATCAAACCAAGGGTTGAAACTACTTGAGCGCCTTCTCTTTAATTGAATCAAATTCAGGTCTTTATCCTACAATCCATCAAACCAAGGGTTGAAACTTGATTTCCATTTAGATACCGCAGTAGTGCTTGCGGTCTTTATCCTACAATCCATCAAACCAAGGGTTGAAACCGATAGCGTTCGTATTGCATGGCGATCAGATTCGCGTCTTTATCCTACAATCCATCAAACCAAGGGTTGAAACCGTTGTAAATATTCATCAATGCAGTGGCGGCGTTTAGTCTTTATCCTACAATCCATCAAACCAAGGGTTGAAACTATATATGACTTCTACGGGGATGAACCGGTGATTAGTCTTTATCCTACAATCCATCAAACCAAGGGTTGAAACTGCCAACACGCTGAATCTGCGCAGAAGGCATATTTGCGTCTTTATCCTACAATCCATCAAACCAAGGGTTGAAACAGGGGAGGACAAGATCAATGCCTGACGCTTGAGATTGTCTTTATCCTACAATCCATCAAACCAAGGGTTGAAACCATGAACCGGATGTGGCTGAGACCATCCGTTCACTGTCTTTATCCTACAATCCATCAAACCAAGGGTTGAAACGCAAGTGCTGCTGCTGCGTGCGGCTGTGCTGCTAGGTCTTTATCCTACAATCCATCAAACCAAGGGTTGAAACCATCCTTGGCCAAAAAAGTTTGCAGATGGCTGAGAGTCTTTATCCTACAATCCATCAAACCAAGGGTTGAAACAAAAACTCTGCAAGCTTTGGCGAAATAAAAGTGATCGTCTTTATCCTACAATCCATCAAACCAAGGGTTGAAACTCGCGTTCAATCCTTTCGTATTTGATGCAGGCATTGGTCTTTATCCTACAATCCATCAAACCAAGGGTTGAAACTCTTGCTCTTTTACTAGATCTAAATCAGATCTGATGTCTTTATCCTACAATCCATCAAACCAAGGGTTGAAACACTAAGTGGACAGCCGGAAGCCTCCGACTGTCAACTGTCTTTATCCTACAATCCATCAAACCAAGGGTTGAAACTTGCCACCTTATGGCTCGCAGCTACTGCTACCGCAGTCTTTATCCTACAATCCATCAAACCAAGGGTTGAAACTTGCTGAAGCGCTATACATGCTGGATCAATACACGGTCTTTATCCTACAATCCATCAAACCAAGGGTTGAAACTGTGTCCAGCACAAGGATGGAGTTATCATAGGCAGTCTTTATCCTACAATCCATCAAACCAAGGGTTGAAACTTGTGGCGGTCGTAATGTTTATCCATCTCGCTGAATGTCTTTATCCTACAATCCATCAAACCAAGGGTTGAAACGCCATTTGTTCCTTCTTCTACCTCGCCACAGACCTTGTCTTTATCCTACAATCCATCAAACCAAGGGTTGAAACACACTTAAGCAACAAACATCGCATTGAATTGGCGCGGGTCTTTATCCTACAATCCATCAAACCAAGGGTTGAAACAGTCTCGCGGAATTCCCGGCGAGATGGAAGTATTGAGTGTCTTTATCCTACAATCCATCAAACCAAGGGTTGAAACTAGCAGCGTTGCTGTGGGTAACGGTTTGGATTAGCAGTCTTTATCCTACAATCCATCAAACCAAGGGTTGAAACTTGATGCTGGTGGTCGTAAATCACAAGGCAAATATGTCTTTATCCTACAATCCATCAAACCAAGGGTTGAAACTAGTGTTGAAGACTTGGGCGAACCGTTAATATCCTGTCTTTATCCTACAATCCATCAAACCAAGGGTTGAAACTATATATGACTTCTACGGGGATGAACCGGTGATTAGTCTTTATCCTACAATCCATCAAACCAAGGGTTGAAACTGCCAACACGCTGAATCTGCGCAGAAGGCATATTTGCGTCTTTATCCTACAATCCATCAAACCAAGGGTTGAAACAGGGGAGGACAAGATCAATGCCTGACGCTTGAGATTGTCTTTATCCTACAATCCATCAAACCAAGGGTTGAAACCATGAACCGGATGTGGCTGAGACCATCCGTTCACTGTCTTTATCCTACAATCCATCAAACCAAGGGTTGAAACGCAAGTGCTGCTGCTGCGTGCGGCTGTGCTGCTAGGTCTTTATCCTACAATCCATCAAACCAAGGGTTGAAACCATCCTTGGCCAAAAAAGTTTGCAGATGGCTGAGAGTCTTTATCCTACAATCCATCAAACCAAGGGTTGAAACAAAAACTCTGCAAGCTTTGGCGAAATAAAAGTGATCGTCTTTATCCTACAATCCATCAAACCAAGGGTTGAAACTCGCGTTCAATCCTTTCGTATTTGATGCAGGCATTGGTCTTTATCCTACAATCCATCAAACCAAGGGTTGAAACTCTTGCTCTTTTACTAGATCTAAATCAGATCTGATGTCTTTATCCTACAATCCATCAAACCAAGGGTTGAAACACTAAGTGGACAGCCGGAAGCCTCCGACTGTCAACTGTCTTTATCCTACAATCCATCAAACCAAGGGTTGAAACTAGCATAATTTGGGTGAACCAGGTTCCCCAGCCAGAGTCTTTATCCTACAATCCATCAAACCAAGGGTTGAAACCTGGATCAAGGAGACCAAAAGGATAAAGCACTACTGTCTTTATCCTACAATCCATCAAACCAAGGGTTGAAACCGCCTGCCAATCGTGCGGCTGCCCATGTTCTCTTCTGTCTTTATCCTACAATCCATCAAACCAAGGGTTGAAACTAGCCATCTTCTGTTTCTATCACATTCCAGACCAGGGTCTTTATCCTACAATCCATCAAACCAAGGGTTGAAACAGGCATACCCCAACGCCTTGGCGAAACTTGCAAGCAGGTCTTTATCCTACAATCCATCAAACCAAGGGTTGAAACATTAATTCCGCAAACTTGTCATCAGATAACCGCCGTTGTCTTTATCCTACAATCCATCAAACCAAGGGTTGAAACATCCATCACTGATCTGCTTGCCACATTCTATCTGGTGTCTTTATCCTACAATCCATCAAACCAAGGGTTGAAACATTATGTCATCAATTCGGTTTTCTTCTCCGGTTTTCGTCTTTATCCTACAATCCATCAAACCAAGGGTTGAAACTCCTGGACAGCCTGGTCGGCATGTTGCCGGGCAAGGTCTTTATCCTACAATCCATCAAACCAAGGGTTGAAACTTCCTGAATCAAACTCTGCCTGAAGCAGCTCAAGCGTCTTTATCCTACAATCCATCAAACCAAGGGTTGAAACTCGAAGGTCCAGCGCTTTGCCACCTTGATGGTTACAGTCTTTATCCTACAATCCATCAAACCAAGGGTTGAAACTCGAAGGTCCAGCGCTTTGCCACCTTGATGGTTACAGTCTTTATCCTACAATCCATCAAACCAAGGGTTGAAACTTGCCGTCCTCCTTAGAACGGTAGGTCTTCCTTTTTGTCTTTATCCTACAATCCATCAAACCAAGGGTTGAAACAGGACTCAAGCGATACACCTAACTCTGTATAATCAAGTCTTTATCCTACAATCCATCAAACCAAGGGTTGAAACGATAGGAATAATCAAGGCGCAGAAGTTTGCCTATGGTCTTTATCCTACAATCCATCAAACCAAGGGTTGAAACTGTAGCCGAAAGCTGAGCTTGGAGAGCGATAAAAAAGTCTTTATCCTACAATCCATCAAACCAAGGGTTGAAACTTATTCCTGAAATCATCCAGGAATTGTTGCATTTTTGTCTTTATCCTACAATCCATCAAACCAAGGGTTGAAACTGGTAATTTCTCCTTTTTTACTTTTAGTTACGTTCGGGTCTTTATCCTACAATCCATCAAACCAAGGGTTGAAACCGGATTTCTGTCGCTTTGAATTTGGCTTTCCCATCCGTCTTTATCCTACAATCCATCAAACCAAGGGTTGAAACTGAATCTCTGGAGCATGGAAATCTGCTTTGCCGTCTTGTCTTTATCCTACAATCCATCAAACCAAGGGTTGAAACCTAAAACGGTGTCGCAAATTAATGCGTTGTCGCAAATGTCTTTATCCTACAATCCATCAAACCAAGGGTTGAAACCCAATCTCTGGAGCAAAGTATTTTGCAGTATGATCTAGTCTTTATCCTACAATCCATCAAACCAAGGGTTGAAACCGTCTATGCCATACGAGACCCAAAAAAAGGAGGAAGTCTTTATCCTACAATCCATCAAACCAAGGGTTGAAACCTTGTCTTTATCCATCCATCCATTAAAACAAGGATGTCTTTATCCTACAATCCATCAAACCAAGGGTTGAAACCCAGGGACATTTGTTTTTGTGTCATTCTGTATACCGTCTTTATCCTACAATCCATCAAACCAAGGGTTGAAACCCAGGCGCAGTTCGAAAGCGGTGAACGCCTCCTGCGTGTCTTTATCCTACAATCCATCAAACCAAGGGTTGAAACTGCCATCTAACGCCGCATAAATTTCGGTCATTGGGTGCTTTTATAAATTATTTATATTTTTCCAATTGTATGAACTCGCATTTTTCATGTCATAATGATAAGATTGATCTGGACATTGCAACGCTACAAAATGGATATTCTCCCAAGTTATCATCCAATAGATTGCCTACTATCCTTGAAATTTTTGAAATCCCACGCTTAAGTTACACGAGGATGAGGGTGGCAATGAAGAAATAAATAAGTTCAATAACTAATCCTCGGATAGAAGACCACCAGTGGTATTGCGCATTATTGCAATATTGTCCCAGAGCTGTCCTCAATAATAGTTTATGAAGGGATTCATTCCCCTATAGTTCTTTGGAGTATATAGAGTGAAATGTTGTATTGTTTTGATTCGTGTTGCGGTTGGGAGATGCTGATGCGTAGTTGGAATGGCTTGCGGCCGGTTTATGAGTTCGTAGTTCTTAGTTGGCGACCTTCAGGTGGTAGGGGCGCTCGCTGTAGCGCCCAATTTGGTTGCGGCTTTCAGCCGCATAATTGACGCCTCAGGAGAGGCGCAATAACGGGAACGTGCCGGAGTTCGGGGCCCCCAAAGACGAACAAGGTGAGTTTTTGGGGTGATAGAAACGAGATACACCAGCATGCTTAGTTCGTAGTTCTTAGTGCTTAGTGCTTAGTTGGCGACCTTCGGTCGGTGGTATTGTGCTG
>ENA-UOOM01002280-UOOM01002280.1-fermentation-metagenome-genome-assembly--contig:-NODE-2280-length-16147-cov-24.831283_pt1 | contig 16147 bp, 18 predicted proteins | sample MGYA00245781_ERZ724031 | MGnify/ENA primary metagenome ERZ724031 (study PRJEB28704, sample SAMN03018317) | fermentation metagenome | biome: anthropogenic terrestrial biome; feature: soil... | reverse complement strand
TCACCATAAGTAGCAAGTGCAAGTGAACGGACAGCAACTTCCTTCCCATCCTTATTATGGTGCCTTTTAACTTTATATCTGTTTATTTTTATTAATAATATTGCATATTGCAAACAGAAAACATTTAGTCATAACCCTCTATAAAAGAAAGAAACCAGTGTTCATCCAGTGGATAAATCATAGGATATCCTGAAGATGTGTTAACGCGTGCACCATTAGAATTGTAGAATAAGCCACCAAATGTTTGTCCGCTCTGAATGTACCAACCAGACGACCACGTTTTTTCATTACTGTCGTCATCAGTCGGAATGGTTTCCATTTTGGTGTATAACTCATCCCTATGCTGTTCGAAATAGGCAGTACCCTCAGCTACCATCCGCTTCATTTCAGGAATTCCACAAGCAGGTGAATATGCCATAAATCCAAAGTAAATGATAGGTGCCAGCGCAATAATGCACAACAATATCACTACTAAGTTATGTGTCAGCTTATTCAACGTTGAAGAACAATATATTATATAAAATTTTTTCAACGGTTTATAAAGGAATACCTGAATAATAACACAAATAGGAATTGTCACCGCTGCGGTAGCAATTCCTCCAAGACCAAATTTTCCAAATGCAAGTGCGATAAAAATGTTAGTCAGCATCATCCACGTCAAATAGACAAACAAAAACATTCTTCCTACTTGTATCGAATGTACCACGTTAGTTTGTTTTAATGTGCTCATTTTACTCCACGCCCCTTTCCTATTGTAATTATCAACCTCCACATTACAAACAGTCAAGGTCATGTTTAATTATCTCTTCCATTCATCCGTGCTTTTTTGTTTTAGCATGTTAAACAGGCCGATACTCAATCCTACCCCAACTCCAAATGACGTTATAATCGTGAGGAAATTCAGATCGATGGGTCCAAAAACAGCCAGCAGATTTTCAAAGGTTGCTTTTATGGGGTGCCAAGCATTAAATAAGCCGACTAGCATCCCAAATGGTAAAGAAACTATTCCACATACTGCTGAAAATATCCAAATAGTTTTGCGCCCATAAATGATTGCTCCGAAAATCGCACCGCAGATTATCCCCATGAATATAATCGCTATAATATCCGGTACATTAGGATTTTCAAAAAATGTGTGGATAAATGGAATTGAAAATAACCCTTCCGCCAAAATGAAGCTAGTCCAAAAAGCAATAGGTACTGCAACAAGGCTAGCAAGTGTTATTTTACCAATCGTCTTGAGCTTCCCGAGGAAAACGCTCAATAGAAGACCACCTAATCCTCCAGCAATGATTGTCTCTAAAATATAATTATCAAGACGCAACAATATGATGCAACCTATTACTCCAGCAATGAAAAAAGATATAGTTCCAGCAAGCGTTGACCATAGTAAAAATGCCCAAGCTTTTTTCCTAATTTCAGACATTTTACTCACTCCCTTCATAAATTATGAATATTTAAAGTATTTGTTTTATTCGTTAGGTGATGCAATACATCCACCGCTAATAATTCATTATTTCTTCCATTACCGCTTCTGTTTCCTTCAAACTAAAGGAGGTATAAATTCTACGATTCTCCGGTTCTAAGAGGCGGTAATGCCTTGAAAAAATGTTTTGCTGGATGCGATACCCTTTCATTTCAGTTATTGTCTTCCACCAAACTTTTCCTCCCCTGGTTTTTGGGTAATCAACATCCACATCCCTAAGCCCTACAGCAATTATTAAATCTGATATGTCTCCACCAATTGCATCGTGTAGTATTGTACTGTCCGAAAAAATACTTGCCAAGGCAACAGAACTGGTCCAGCCCAGGCTTTTTCTGTTTTTTTCGATTTCTACCAATGTCTTTTTTGAAATACCCAAAACAGAAGCCATTTTGTCTTGCGTCAATCCATACTCGGTTCTGATTAGCTTCAATTTCCCATCTAATAGTTTTATAAATTCATTCTTGTTCATTTTAATATCCCTTAAATACGCAAAATGTTTTATGGTGTAATTTTACACCTATTGTGTATATTCGTCAATACCTGTTTGTTAAATATACATTTCATAGATTGTTACTACACAATAAAAGTTGCCAAGCGAGAATCTTGTTTTCTTAATTTAAAGCCTTAGTATTATTGTTGCTCCATCTGGAGAAGAAAATTAGATATAACTTGAAAAACTGTAGCAAGTAATTACTACTACAGTTTTAATAATTTATTAACCCCTTTAATTTAAAAATTTATTTGGGAATTATTTGATAATACCATTTGACATCATATCTGCCATAGCTAATGCTTGTTTTTCAATTTCATCGTATATTGAAATATCTTCAGGATATTTCTTATTTAACATATTAACAGCTTCATCTTTTGTCAATGCTAAATGTTTGTATAACATCCTTTTCCATTCATCCTCTGACCAATATGGGTTAATGCTTCCTAAAAAACTAGCAATTTCATCTGCATTATCATACCAATCTCTTTCAGTTTTTGAAGCTAAATCTTTATTGCCTGCTTTAGCTGCTTTGACAAGTTGCGCAGCAATAGCTAAATGACTTGTCATCAGCCCCGCGAATTTTGATGCTGTTTCATTACCGTAATAGGGTATAAACATTTTTTCTAAATCAATAGGATTTTTGAGAAGCCGTTTTGTAACCGCATCCAAGTTTGGTAATCCAAAAACTATGCTTGTAATAACAAATCTTGTCCACTCTACATGTTGTTCCCATAATGATCGAAATTCTTCCTTCAATTCCTCCATCGTTTTAACATTTTCAGACATAGATTTAAAATTAGATAATGGGCTAAAACTCTTTCCAGGTTTTAAATAAATTACCTGTCCAATATAAATTGGGTTTAGATAAACTTCCGGATTCATAGTAGTAATTGCATATATTGTAGTATAAAAGTGTTGAGCTATTAATCGTAAAGTATCCCCCTGTTTAACGGTGTACATAATTGAGCCTTCTGAGTCTTGTAGCATTATAATCACCTGCTTTTAATTATTTATTATTCATCATATGTTTTACAAACGATTTTGATAGAATTTAACAGAAAAATTCCCTCAAACCGTAGTCCGGGGGAACATGAAACACACCAAAATATTTCTTTAAAATACAGCTTTATTAATATTTATTGAAGTCCCCAATAAATATTTTGAGTTTGTATTCGCCCTCCTCAAGAAGGTATTTATCATAAAGATGATTTAAGTTGATGTCATCAACTTTCAATTGAAGTTTCCCAAAAAGAGTCATCCATTAATCATAAGAAAACAACCCAAGAGTATGAACCTCGTGCTCAAAATTTATCTCCGGAAGAAGTGTATTCTTCCGGAGATAGTTTTCTTTAGCAGGTAGCGCCACCTGTCATATGAAGTTCTGCTTCTAATATTTCTTGTTTTCTGTCAAATATTTCATCGGATAACAACTGGGCTTCGACATTTTCAAACCCGATTCTGTTAACTGTCTGAGCAACTCTTTCACCTGTTTGTCCTTGCTCTCTATAAAGGAGTATCATTTTTTCAATAACTTCAAATACTTCTTCCTTAGTTTTAAAAATTTTGTTTATAGCAACTCCCGGGTTCACTCTTTTACCCCACATTCCGCCGATGAAAACTTTATATCCTTGCTCACCATCCGGAATGGCGTCGAAATTACATGTACCTATACATTTTCCACAGTTGTTGCAGTCGTCGCTTATTACCAATACACCATCAACAACTTTTGCAGCACCAATTGGACATGCTTCTTCTACGGAGCATTTCTTGCATCCCATGCAAAGTTCTTTATCATAATTAGGTACCATTTGTCCGATTACACCAAGGTCGTTTAATGAAGGCTTCATACAATTATTGGGACATCCGCCAACACCGATTTTGAATTTATGTGGTAATCTTACCGGTGCATAACCCTCAAAAAATATTTTGTGTATATCTTCTGATACATCAAAAGTATCAATTAAACCATGATGACAAACTGTACCTTTGCAAGCTACTACCGGACGAACTTTAGAGCCTGTACCTCCCGTCACCAAGCCTTCTTTGCCGATATAATCCTGGAATTCAGTAATTTTCTCAAAAGGTATGCCGGGTACTTCAATTGTCAATCTGCTGGTAAATGTCACATCTCCGTTTCCAAATTTCTCTGCAGCTTCTCCTATTATTTTTTGTTGAGCTGCTGTAATTTTACCATTAACAGTAATAATACGAGCAGAAAAATTGTCTGTACCCTTATTTCTTAAAAAACCAAGTGCTTTTACAGCTTTTTCCTCTGCAGGTGTAACCTTTAAATTTGCCATAATTTTATTCTCCTTTTCCTCAATAATCTTAATATTATTTATTTTAATTCATTAAACATAGTACCGGCTTCAAGTACTAGGGTATTTGTATATCCGAAATCTCTTAATCTTTGCTGCAACATATAAGATCTCTTGCCTTTATCACATACTAATAATAGTTTTTCATCTTTATCAAACTCAGGCAATTCTTCATGTGCCTTTGAAATATCTACATAAGGAGCGCCATTAATTTTTGGAACTATTGATGAATCTATAATCCTATATCCATCAGCCTTGCCCTCTTTATATTCTCTTGGTGTAACAGAAATTAAATTACCGTTTATTTTATTTAATAATACATTTACGGTAGCTGCTAAAGGATGTATAGCTGTTGAGAATGGAGGAGCATAAGCATAATCGAGGTTTTGGATATCGTCTAATTTAGCATCTAATCCGATTGCCATAACAGCCATATCTACTATCTTGTCAATATTGCCTTCACCTACAACTTGTACACCCAACAGTTTCTTTGTAGCTTTATCGGCAATCATCTTTATAATAAAAACTGAAGCTCCGGGATAATATTTTGCTTTATCTTCCATTATAGTAGTAACTGTTTCTACATCATAACCCTCTGCTTTAGCACCGTCTTCCGTCAAACCGGTCTTGCCGGCATTAATCCCGGAAAGTTTAACAACTGCTGTTCCAAGGGCACCTCCGTAAGTAAAATTGCCTCCGTTTATGTTTTGCGCTAAAATTCTTCCTTCAATATTGGCAGTGGAGCCCATGGGAGCATATGCGCCCTTACCGGTAATTTTGTTTGTAACAAAAGCACAGTCACCTACTGCATATATATCTTTGATATTTGTTTCAAGTTTTTCATTTACCTTGATTGCTCTATTTGGTGCCAATTCAATACCGGTACCGTTTAAAAATCCCGTATTAGGTCTGATACCTATCGATAAAACCACTGCATCTGCTTTCATGGTACGCTTGTTTGTTTTGACTTTTTCAACCTTCCCATCCCCTAATATGGCTTCTAAGCCGGTTTCGGTAAATGTTATGATGCGTTGGTCAGCCAAATGGTTATCAACATAATTTGCAATTTCAGGTTCAAAGCCCGGAAGAATCTGTCCGGCCATATCAATGACAGATGTATTAACACCTTGAGCTTTTAAATTTTCAGCAACCTCTAATCCTATAAAGCCGCCTCCAACTACTACAGCTCTCTTTATTTTGCCTTCATCAACAGCTTCACGTAATTTGATAGCATCTTCAGGAGTTCTCATGAAGTATACTCCATCAAGTTCAATTCCCTCTATGGGAGGTTTAATGGGATCAGCACCGGTTGCAATTATTAGCTTGTCATATGAATATTTAGCAGTTTCATTTGTATTTAAGTTTATTGCTACAAGAGTTTTTTCTTCAGGATTAACCTTAGTTACTTCTATTTCCGTCAAAACTTCTACTCCTGTCAAATCAGAAAACTGCTTTGGTGTATTTTGGATTAAGTCTTCTTGTTTTTCAATTACATTTCCTACATAATAGGGCAGCCCGCACCCGGCATAAGATATATCTTTACCTTTAGTCAGTATCTTGACATTGTGGTTATAATTATCACGCTTTAATTTTGCTGCTACCTTAGTACCGGCAGCTACGCCTCCAATGATAATAATATTCATAAACGCACCTTCCTTTGTATATTAATTAACAATACTTTATGTATAATATAACACTTGCTTTATAATTAGTAAAATGATAAAATCTTATCATAATCATAGGTAAAACCTATGATGTTGTTAAAAGGAGAGTAAACTCATGACAATCAGACATTTAAAAATTTTTATCGAAGTGGCACAATGCGGCAATATGACTGCAGCAGCTTCAAAGCTTTTTATTTCACAACCTACGGCAAGCCAGGCTATTAAAGAATTAGAAGAACATTACGGCATATTATTATTTGAACGGCTGAGCAAAAGGCTGTATATCACTGAAGCAGGCAAAAAACTATTGTTTTATGCAAAAGAAGTGGTAAAAGAATTCGACAGTTTAGAGAGCAAGATGAGTGATGAAAACAAGACAGAGAAAATAAGGGTTGGGGCTACCATATCAGTTGGAGATTGTATTTTAAGCGATTTGATACACAAATGCATAGAAGAAAATCCAAAGGTAGAAATATATTCTTTTGTAGGGAATACCGAAACAATAGAGGAAAAATTATTAAGCAATGAATTGGATATTGCTATAGTAGAAGGTAAGGTTAAAAGTCAAGACTTGATTGTTAAGCCTGAATTAAATGATTATTTAGTCTTAATATGCAGTAGTAAACATCCCTTTGCTCAGAAAAGGATAATTAAGACAGATGAGCTAAGTAATGAAAGTTTTGCAATGAGAGAGAAAGGAAGCGGAACCAGGGAGTTATTTGAGGAATACATGCTTGATAAAGGAATACCCATAAAGGTTGTTTTTGAAGGAAATACCCCCCAATCCATCAAACAGGAAGTTATATATAACAATTGCCTGTCAGTTATATCGATTTGTTTGGTAGAAAACGAAATAAAAGATTCTCTTATCCATGTTATTGAAAATGAAGAAAACACTTGGAACAGACATTTCAGCATAGTCTACCATAAAGATAAATTATTGACTGATGCAATAAAATCCCTTATTACTATTGTAGAAGATTATAAGTATATACCCTCTAAAACCATAGTTAATCCGGGTATTTTAAGAAAGTAATTAATTGATAGGTTTTACCTATAACTCTGATAATATATTATTATTTTTAATTAAACTACTTAGATGTTATCATAAACATAAAGTGTGTGTATTAATTAACAATAATAATATTTTTTATTTTATAGAAAAGATGGTGGTAGCATGATAAGCAAAAAGAAAATTCCGTTTCTTTTATTAGTACTGATATTAACACTAATTACATCAGCTTGCAGCAAGGAAACAAACAATGAAGAACAGTTAAATGTAGAACAACAAGGTGCTGAAGAAAATTATTACACATTTTCAGATGCCTTGGGTGCAGAGGTTGTTTTAGAAAACAAACCTGAAAGAGTAGTATCCTTAGTAGGGTCCTATTCGGAAACCTGGGTTCTGGCAGGTGGAAATGTAGTTGGTGTCACTGATGATGTTCAGAAGGAAGGACGTATGGAAATAACAGATGACATGCAAATTGTAGGTACCGTAAAGGAACCTAGTTTAGAAGGAATACTGTCCCTAAACCCTGATTTTGTAATACTGACTCCTGATGTTGACAATCAATTGAAAATTGTAGAAACCTTTAAACAATTAAATATAAATTACGCTTTTTTTAAGGTGGAAGAATTTGAAGATTATTTAAACATGTTAAATATATGTACTGATATTACAGGCAGGAAAGATTTATATGAAGAAAAGGGCATTAAAATTAAAAAAGATATCGATGATATATTATCTAAAGTAGAAGGTGCAAAAAAAGAGGAGCTTAAAGTTTTATTTGTCCGCGCCTTTTCAAGCGGGGCAAAAGCTAAAAAAGATGACAATATGACTTGTACAATGTTAAATAATTTAGGAACCGTCAACATTGCAGCCCAGCATCCGTCACTGTTGGAGGATTTAAGCATCGAAGAGATTATTAAGGAGGACCCTGATTTCATATTTGTAACTACCATGGGAGATGAACAAAAAGCAATAGAGGCCCTAAAAAACGGCATAGAAACAAATCCGGCTTGGAAGAGCTTGTCTGCTGTAGAAAATGACAGATATATAATACTGCCAAAAGAATTATTCCACTATAAACCAAATGCAAAATGGGGTGAAAGCTATAGATACCTTGCAAAAATTATCTATCCCGAAATCTTTAATTAACAATAAAAAATCTTATAACTTTTTTGTTATAAGCTTTCTGTTAACACTATTATTAGTACTCATTTTCATCAGCATATGCGTCGGTTCTTCAAGTATCGAAATATCCGATATACTTAAAGCCATATCCAATAATGGTAACTTAACATCGGAATATAAAATTATTAACTATGTACGAATACCAAGGACCCTGTCAGCAATAATAGCAGGAAGCGGATTAGCTGTATCCGGATTGATTTTGCAGTCCGTATTGAACAATGCTTTGGCAAGTCCCACCATAATAGGTGTAAATTCAGGAGCCGGCCTCTTTACTGCATTGGCAACAGCTTTTTTACCTGCTAATTTCGGCATAATGCCCATAGCTGCATTTTTAGGTGCATTTTTAGCCACCATAATAGTATATTACGTGGCAAGAAAAACCGGGGCATCACGAATGACAATTATATTGGCAGGTGTTGCGGTGTCCAGCCTTATAGGGGCAATGACCGATACGGTTTTAATTCTTTTTCCCGATACTGTTATAAGCAGAACTTCCTTTATAATCGGAGGACTGTCAGGAGTAACCATGAGCAGACTCTTGGTGCCGGGAATCATAATATTTGGCTCCCTTATTGTAACATTTATATTTGGTTACGATTTAAATGTTTTATCTTTAGGAGATCAAACAAGCAAATCCCTCGGACTTAATGTAGACAAAACCCGTTTCTTATTTATAATACTGTCTTCTCTCTTATCGGGCAGTGTCATAAGTTTTGCAGGACTGTTAGGATTCATAGGCCTTATAGTTCCTCATATATCAAGGCTTATAGTCGGCTATGACAACAGAATTTTAATTCCTACAAGTGTTTTAATAGGAAGCTCCTTTGCCCTATTTTGCGACATATTGGCTCGAACCTTATTTGCACCTTATGAGGTGCCGGTTGGAATTATAATGTCATTTTTGGGAAGCCCGTTTTTTATATATTTATTGCTTAACAAGAAAAGGAGGCTTATATATGATTAAATTAAATAATGTAACTTCAGGATATATGGGTATCAAAATAATTAAAAACATAAGCCTATCCTTTGATAAAGGCAAAATTATCAGCATTATCGGCAAAAATGGATGCGGAAAAACCACTCTTCTAAAAACAGCATCAAAAATTATTGAGCCCTATTCAGGAGATATTTTATTAAAGGGAAAAAATATATTTGATATGACAAGCAAAGAAACCGCCAAGCTTATTTCATACCTGCCTCAAAACAGGGATATACCCAATATAAGAGTTTATGATTTAGTTATGCACGGCAGATTTCCTTATTTAGGATTCCCAAGAATACCTGCATATGAGGACAAAATTAAAGTTCAAGAAGCCCTTTATATGTTGGAAATTGAAAAATATAAAAACAAAAACCTAAGAGGGCTTTCAGGCGGACAAAGGCAGAAAGTATATATAGCAATGGTATTAGCTCAAGATACAGATATTGTTTTCTTGGATGAGCCGACCACATACTTAGATATAAATCATCAGTTAGAAATATTGGAAATTGTAAAAAACTTAAAATATATGGGCAAAACAGTTGTTATGGTAATACATGATTTAAATAGTTCCCTCACTTTTTCCGATATGGTTTGTTTAATGGACAAGGGAGAAATAATAATTTATGATAAACCTCAAACGGTTTATGAGAGCGGAGAAATAGAAAAAATATTTAATATAAACTGTCATGAGGTATGTGCCTCTGATAAATATGAGAAACAATATATATTCTCGTACGCAAGTAACTTATAAATACAGTGAAAATAATTTTGTGTATTCTCTCTTTTCCGTGAAAGGCAGAAATAATTTTTCAAAACAGTATTCGACAAGTCGAATGTCGAATACTGTTTTTTATTTATTATACTTTTTCATTATATCGCCCCAATCAGCTAATGCTTTCAGGGCCGGGATTAGATTTTCGCCGTTATCAGTCAAGGAGTATTCTACCCGAGGGGGTATCTCCATAAACTGTTTTCTACTGACGATACCATAGGATTCTAATTCTTTTAGGGACTGAGTTAACATCATATTCGTTATGCCATGAATCTCTCTTTTTAACTGGTTATAACGCATATCTTTATTTTTATGTATAGCCCAAATAATAGGCAGTCTCCACTTCCCGCCGATAAGATTTAATGCAAAGGTCAATGGACAACTGTCATAGTTGTTTTTGTATAGTGCATTATCATTCACAAAACCACTCCAATACTCAGTTTTTTCTTACTTAGACATAAAATATTGCATACTTGTTACATTAATTATAGCTGATATAATTATAATCGAAGAATGATTAATCAGTCAAATTTATATTATTATGAAAGGATGATAAGTTGTGAGTATACATTACGAGATTGTTTCGGAAGAAAATATTTATAGTATTAAAGAATTGTGCAATGATTTAATGGCTTATCAAAAGTCAAAGGCCCATATCCATCCTGAGTTTTTTGATAATATGAGTTTTGAAACCAGGATGATTCCATCCTTAAAAAGCTCAAAAGAAAACTACATAGTAGTAGCTAAACATAACAATGAAATTGTCGGATATGCATACAGCACCATTGCATCAAAATATACATACTCCGGAGGCTTTGCTACCTTACAATGTGATGCATTCTTTGACTTTGATTCCGTAAAAACCGAAGAGGTGGGATGCCTCTCTCAATTTTTTATAAAAGAGGATTATCGCAATAAAGGCATTGGTACACAAATGTTTAAGATGTCCATGGATTGGCTGAATTCATTCAAAGAAATAAACGACATATTCATATTTGTATCAAATGGAAATGAAAATGCTTTAAAATTCTATCAAAGTAAAGGCTTCAAAATAAACCATGAAATCCTTGATGGTTTCATAACGGTACTGAGAAATTCATGATTATAATAAGGGGTTTTCACAGCATGGAAAAGAAACCTGAAATGGCTATTAGGTGCTGTCATTGGGGCAGCTCTTTTAAAAATCATCTGGAGTATTGCGTTCAGCGGCGAAGCAGGAATGTCAATCCTAAAACCTGCATTAATCGGTTTAATAGTCTGCATCGTTGGATTATATTATTATTTTAAGAAGCATAAGCGAACAGATAATAATTAGGAATAAGTTCCTTATATAGACAACCTCCAAACCGCTCTTCCGGATTCTTCATTAACTGTCACTGTAGGATTATATCCTTTATCAATTAATCCAAGCCAAATATGACTGGTGCATATGCCTATATCTACGTTTGGGTGTTCCCATTTGAAATGCTTATATCCAACCGGCATAGCAACAGTAATTGTTCTGAAATCATCTTCAAATCCAAATCTCCACATTTGAGAATTTGCGGCAGATGGTGCTTTTCTGCCTAAGTCAAGGGCATATAAAATATCATCCGATAACTTGTCATAGTCATTTGGGTTTTCTAATAAATCTTTAATTTCCTGTCGTTTAAAGCTTGAGGTTTTTTTGTAATTCTGTCCATAAGACGAAGTCCGCCATCTTCATAATAGCCAAGAGGCGTAATACATATTACCCTCCTGCCGGTGGTTACACCTTTTGAATATCCATAACCCATGTTTGACTCTTTTAATTGTTCAGCAGATTGCAAATGGGGCATTAAGCGCTCAAGCTCTGAAAGTTTATAGTGTCCGTACCAGCATGTTGAAAGGCCTTTACTCTGTGCGAAGAGTATAAGCAGCTCTCCGATAAAACCTACCTTTGAAATAGATACAATATCCGTTTCTGCCATAAAGGCAGCATTATTTGGCGGTGATTTCATTACGGTGTAAAGTGTCTTGTCGGGTTCGGCATTAAAGAATCTTATCTCCACATCATGTTCAAAAGGAACCAAAATTGACTTTGCAAAGTCCTTTACGGATTGCATGACATTCTCTTCAACAGCTGTCATTTTATAACTGCGGGCTGACCTCCTAAAATCAATAGTGCTCTTTATAGGAAATGTAATGTTCATGGTTAATACCTCCAAATTTAACTAACCTCGGTTAGTTTGATTATATTACTATTATTGACAAGCGGTCAACATTTATGAGATTCATAATTGATAATAGTTATACTGCATAAAAAATATAATATACTTTTAGTATTGGTCAGCAAACCTCCACCATAGCAGGGTCCCTATTAATCCTATTATACTTGTTAATAGTACGATAATAATACTTATACACTCCAATTTTATATCCATACCACCTGTAATACCGCTTACAATAGCAGGTATAGACCATGGAAATAGAAGTCCATATCCAGTTAATGCAACGATTTGGGCAAACACAAGGATAAATATCATAAAGCCTAAGATTAAAAAACTTTTATAATAGCCTATTGTACCATAAGGCTATTTTAAAGACGTATTTTTTATTATTCATATTTTTTCCCAACAATATAAATAGGTATAAACATACCTAAAAGAGGAACAAGATTTAATATTAATTGCCCATTTTCCCATACGGTTGGGAAAAACCATGAAGTTACAAAATATACAAAAGGGAATAAAGTATAAATACTCATAACAGTTAAATGTATTGTACGTACAATATGTTTCCAATTGCTATTATTAAAGTGGATTCCTGCCATATTTATTCTAAAAAATCCATCGTGATAAAAGCTAATTTTATTTTCATCATAATAAGTTGGTAATAACTCCTTTGCGAAAAATGTAAAATACACACCAAAAATTAACATCAATAACTCTGTAGTGAGCAAGTTTTCTACAAAATCATCAACATTATATCCCAGAAAACTCATAAATAATAATTCTAATATAACTATTATAAAACATGAATAAAATATTATCTCCCTATTTTTCTTGCTTTTATTTCGTTCCATAACTTCTTCTTTTGATAAATAAATTGTTTGGTTCATAAGTGTTTCTACTTCACCAATTGTAATCCCCTTATCTTTTTCAATTCTTTTTCCACTTAATAATTCTGTCGTTGTAACACCAAATATTTTGGAAAGTGGTATTAATAATGCAATATCTGGCATACTAAGTCCACGTTCCCATTTGCTAACAGCCTTATCTGAAATATAAAGCTTTTCTGCAAGTTCTTTTTGAGTTAATCCCTTTTCCTTTCTTAGTTCTAATATAAACACTCCAAACTTATTATTAATTTGTGTCAAAACTAACACCTCCTAACTTTAGAGTAATGGTATATGGCTTATTATACAATCAACTATTCGTGGAATCATTTAATTTTAGATGTAAACTGACGGTAGATAGATATTAATTGTTCTTTATGAGTTTTTTTAAACCCCTTTCGGGCATAACCTCACCGCCTACTTTATGCTTTTCCTGAAATCAGCAAGCAAGAAAACTGCCTCAAACATTTCATCCGAACACAAGTCGAAAACAATAGAAAAGTATTTCAGTTTTCCCATTTGTTGTGAAGCCGTTATCATTAGTTTAACCTCATTGCCTTCAATCTCTTACAAGGGAAGTTTTCGCATTCAAAACAAAACCGGATGCTACCTTTTGCCAGCAATTCGCACGCATCTCTCATGTGCGTGCAGTTTTCTCCCCTCGGAATGCATCCCGAGCAATATTTTTTGTGAAACCCTCGTTTGTTTATATCATTTTCCTTGAATTGATAAGCGATGCATAAACAGCAGTTCATCCCGCAAGGAGCGATCAATTTTTCATCCATAAATACACCTCTTCATTTAACAACATCTATCCTGACCACACAACCTAGGCAAATTAAAAAAATGTCTAAACTTCTTCCACCGACATTCCAATATCAGCGAAATGCTTCATAACCATCACTAGGTCTTCAGCCACTTCGATTATTGTTACTTTCTACATGCAGCGCAAACGATAGGACTTTCATCCGTTAGATTTGCCCCTGTAACGTCGCCATATAGAGTAACCGAAGCGAAACCATGGAATTCCGGTTGTCTCATAAGCATCATAGTCATAAGCTAATTTTTCATATAAGTCTTTCATTATAACATCTAAATCGCTCTATCATAAGGAAATTTGCTTGTTTCGATTTTTTCATGTCTATTTCTCAACCCTTGACATCAATACTACCGTCTCAACGTTCCTTGAGACCTTGCCGTCACGGATAATAATTACGTTAATCAACCTTGTGTTCTTTTCTATCTGAAGCAGCGTAGGCAAATTTTGCCCAGACTTCTATTTTTTATAAACAGTCATCAGTTTGATACATTATAATTCTAGAGTTCATAGACATAACATATTCCCCCTTTTAATTTTATTCTATTATAAACGTCCTTACATAAATTTACAATAATTATAATAAAACTGTCTTTTGTTATAATGAAATTTTCTTTTGTTATTTCAAATTTTAGCAAAACTCCTTATTTCCACCAATGAGGGGATAATAATGATGCCGTGAAGAGAAGGTACTACATTGATGAAATGGTATATTTCTGAATTGATAATAATTAAGCTTTTGTTATAATATCACGTCTTTGGTAATTAGCTAACCCCATAAATATTAAGATACCTGAGGTAATCAAAATCCCTATTAATAATGGAATAGATAGATTATCAACATGAATAGTATAGTGCGAAGAAGCAAATGGAGATAATCGCATTAAAGACCAATCAATAATTCCACCTTCCCATGCAATTTCTAAGAAACTAAAGAATCCCCATATTGCCCAGCAGATATCTGTCAATTTTGGAAAAAAACCATAGAATACGCTAAATGCTCCAATTAAAATCCACACAGCAGGAATCTTTGAAATTCCCATAATAAGAATTTGCCATAATTCTCTTCCGAAACTATTTATTACCATACTATAGACAATCCCCCCAGTTAATCCAATTGCAGTTAGTATAATTGCTGAACCAAAGAGAGCAGCAAGGATAAAACTGAACATATAAGATTTTCTGTTTATATTCTTATCTAATATAATTTCATTACGACCATCGATTTCTTCCTTTTTAAGATTATTCATTGCAATTAAGCTATATATTCCAACAAATATTGATAAGATATAAATCATAATGCTAAGAAAAAGCAAATCCACATTCATCCCATCCATCCAATTATCCCCTGCAATTTCTGCAAACAAGGAACTGATACTACCTGACATACTAGGAGAAATCGAAGCAAAAGCCCCAATGACAAGAATCATAGCAACTAACCAGCCCTTAAACATTCCTTTATGAGTCCGCCAAGCTAAAGCAAGAGGATTATTGAATGTTTGTTTTGCTTCTGATGGACCTGTTTGGTTCATAAAAATAGCTCCGCCAATATCTCTTTTTGTAGATAGTATATACGCAAGAAGAATTGGAACTATTGAGATGGCAAAACAGCCAACCAATCCTAAGACACTTCCCCCAGAAAAGGGAGTTGTAATTCTAGTCCATGCAATTGGAGAAAGCCATTTTAGAAATGTGTCTCCTCCACTCATATTATTCAATATGTTTATTAATAAACTCAGACCAAGAAAGACAATCCCGATATTTCGTGCATCTGAACTACTACTCTTTAGCTGACATGCCAGTAAGCCTACTCCTCCGTAGAATATTCCTGCTAAAAATATAGTAGCTCCGAAAATGAATACTCCTTTTGTGTTCCCACCAATCATCTTCATTGGTATAGTTAGCAATAGACTAGATAATAGTGTTAGTAAAACCACTATAAGCATTGCAGCAGTTAAATTAGCATATCTACCAACTCTGAATGAACGAATAAGTTCAGTTCTCCCAGTTTCTTCATCTGTTCTGGTATGTCTAATTACAGTAAGTATTACTCCAATCCCTAGAAATAGTGTAATAGGTGATGCTGCACGCCATAAAGCTGCTCCCACAAAATCCAAAGACATAATGGGACCATGTACTGCAGATATTAAAACATCCTCATTAAATTCACTAAGGAAAGAAACCATGTCTTTTCCTGCACTTAAAGAAATCATAGTAATGATATGAAAAAATAATATAAATACTGGCAGCAATATCAATATAGGAAGCCTAAATCGATCTCTTTTAAAATATAAATATAATAATTCTTTGGTACCAACAAAATATTCTATATTCATTATATTTTA
>ENA-UOOM01002279-UOOM01002279.1-fermentation-metagenome-genome-assembly--contig:-NODE-2279-length-16156-cov-25.491895_pt1 | contig 16156 bp, 11 predicted proteins | sample MGYA00245781_ERZ724031 | MGnify/ENA primary metagenome ERZ724031 (study PRJEB28704, sample SAMN03018317) | fermentation metagenome | biome: anthropogenic terrestrial biome; feature: soil... | reverse complement strand
ACGGACCCCGCGTCCGAAGACCGGCCGCCCCTCAGTTAGTTTCAATCCCTATCGGTTTTCTCATCAGCTGAGACCGGTCTGCTCCAGGTTGAACACATGGTAGTACCGCATGTTTCAATCCCTATCGGGTTTTCTCATCAGCTGAGACATCTTCCAGGAGGAGAAGGGCGTGATCTGCCGGTACGTTTCAATCCCTATCGGGTTTTCTCATCAGCTGAGACTGCTCTACCCGCTGCAGATCCACTTCCAGAACATGATGTTTCAATCCCTATCGGGTTTTCTCATCAGCTGAGACGTATGCCCGGGAAAGGGGCATGCCCTCAACGCGGAGGTTTCAATCCCTATCGGGTTTTCTCATCAGCTGAGACGCGCGGAGGGGGTATGATGTCGGGGACTAAGCGATGGTTTCAATTCCTATCGGGTTTTCTCATCAGTTGAGACCTCCTCTGGGCTGTAGAGGCCAGAGATCGAGAACGGTTTCAATCCCTATCGGGTTTTCTCATCAGCTGAGACGAACTCGTTGTCCGTCGCACCCTTCGCGAACATGTGTTTCAATCCCTATCGGGTTTTCTCATCAGCTGAGACGAGCCAGTATCAAGCGCCATACCGCCGACGATCTGTTTCAATCCCTATCGGGTTTTCTCATCAGCTGAGACGGTAGCACAATCGCGTCGATGAGTGTTACTGAGTAAGTTTCAATCCCTATCGGGTTTTCTCATCAGCTGAGACCTGTTCTCCCGGACCACCCCCGCCCCCGCCGCGATGTTTCAATCCCTATCGGGTTTTCTCATCAGCTGAGACTGCAAGGGGGGGAGCATGCTCTCCCGGGATGACATAGTTTCAATCCCTATCGGGTTTTCTCATCAGCTGAGACGGGCTGCCTCGAGTCGAGGTCGTGGTCTACGAGAGGTTTCAATCCCTATCGGGTTTTCTCATCAGCTGAGACGACGGTCGCGGCGGCGATGCTGCCGGCGAAGGTCATGTTTCAATCCCTATCGGGTTTTCTCATCAGCTGAGACTCAGGCATGAGCAGCCCTGGACAGCGCCGAACCAGGTTTCAATCCCTATCGGGTTTTCTCATCAGCTGAGACCCTAATGGCCAGAGCGTAGAGGGGCGATTGTGGGAGTTTCAATCCCTATCGGGTTTTCTCATCAGCTGAGACGACGAACAGAAGGCACGGGCGGCGGCTGCGCAGACCTGTTTCAATCCCTATCGGGTTTTCTCATCAGCTGAGACTCGACCATGAGGAGGGCCTGGTCCACGTCGCCATGTTTCAATCCCTATCGGTTTTCTAATCAGCTGAGACAACAACCGAGAGAAGGTCAAGGTGATCCGGGAAGTGTTTCAATCCCTATCGGGTTTTCTCATCAGCTGAGACACGAGGGATTCACGTTTGTCTGGGCGCGAGAGGTGGCGTTTCAATCCCTATCGGGTTTTCTCATCAGCTGAGACGAGCTCGGGGATTGATATGGCCTGCAAACACTGCAAAGTTTCAATCCCTATCGGGTTTTCTCATCAGCTGAGACGTTCCTCTCGCTCCTGCCGGCAGACAGCGAGGTTTCAATCCCTATCGGGTTTTCTCATCAGCTGAGACGGATCGGGCGCCCAAGGGTTCCGGGCGCGCTCCTCGGTTTCAATCCCTATCGGGTTTTCTCATCAGCTGAGACAATATGATCATCAGGCCGAATAATAATTTTGCGAGTTTCAATCCCTATCGGGTTTTCTCATCAGCTGAGACCCCCTATGATACTGCTCCACTTTCTGGTTAATGTCGTTTCAATCCCTATCGGGTTTTCTCATCAGCTGAGACCAGAATCGACATCAGGGGTGGTTTAAATATCGCACAGTTTCAATCCCTATCGGGTTTTCTCATCAGCTGAGACGGATGGTTTGTCGGGCTCAAAGCGGTAGATTTTAATGTTTCAATCCCTATCGGGTTTTCTCATCAGCTGAGACTGGATGATGACCCCTTCCGCCTCGCCTGCGATCTGTTTCAATCCCTATCGGGTTTTCTCATCAGCTGAGACCTTGCGGCGGGGTGACGTTGACGCCCATCTACCGCACGTTTCAATCCCTATCGGGTTTTCTCATCAGCTGAGACTCAGGTCCTCTGCAGCTTCGTTGATGGCACGCTGGTTTCAATCCCTATCGGGTTTTCTCATCAGCTGAGACATAACTGGGGCGGCGTTCTTGCCCCACCACTGCCCTGGTTTCAATCCCTATCGGGTTTTCTCATCAGCTGAGACCATCCATAACGAAGTTATGGCATGTGACGTAACGGTTTCAATCCCTATCGGGTTTTCTCATCAGCTGAGACGCCGCCGCCCTTGCCGACGCCCCTCTCCCGTTCATCGTTTCAATCCCTATCGGGTTTTCTCATCAGCTGAGACAAGATCCCGGAGAGCGAATGGCATCGACAATCCGGGTTTCAATCCCTATCGGGTTTTCTCATCAGCTGAGACTGCTGGATATCGCCTACAAGCCCGGCACCGAGTACGTTTCAATCCCTATCGGGTTTTCTCATCAGCTGAGACTAGGTGCGGTGGTGCACTTAGTGCAGATATTCTCAGAGTTTCAATCCCTATCGGGTTTTCTCATCAGCTGAGACCCTGCCCCCTTTGGGACCGGATCAGGAGTGGTTCCGTTTCAATCCCTATCGGGTTTTCTCATCAGCTGAGACCAGATTTTCGCGCCCGGGATGAACTGGAACTCTTGGTTTCAATCCCTATCGGGTTTTCTCATCAGCTGAGACCAAAGCCACGGCGACAATCCAGCCTCTCGACGAGTTTCAATCCCTATCGGGTTTTCTCATCAGCTGAGACTGTATCAACTCATCACCGGCAGGATGCTGGGGGATGGTTTCAATCCCTATCGGGTTTTCTCATCAGCTGAGACTCACTGTCTCGGACCGGACACCTATCAGTGCGAGTGCGTTTCAATCCCTATCGGGTTTTCTCATCAGCTGAGACTACCGATCAGGTATTTCCGATACCGGTACAGCAGGGTTTCAATCCCTATCGGGTTTTCTCATCAGCTGAGACTCCGATCTCCTCGCGTTCCGGGACTGGTACCGTTAGTTTCAATCCCTATCGGGTTTTCTCATCAGCTGAGACTTGAGCGTCATCGTGTTTCGGCAGGCATATATACCGTTTCAATCCCTATCGGGTTTTCTCATCAGCTGAGACATGTTACGGAGGTCGCTGGCTCTATCATCGACATGTTTCAATCCCTATCGGGTTTTCTCATCAGCTGAGACATGTTACGGAGGTCGCTGGCTCTATCATCGACATGTTTCAATCCCTATCGGGTTTTCTCATCAGCTGAGACCGCGACCTTGCGGGACTCTCGTGTATCCATTTGCCTGTTTCAATCCCTATCGGGTTTTCTCATCAGCTGAGACAGGGCGCGGTCTACGATCTGTGGGACGAGAGTCAGGTTTCAATCCCTATCGGGTTTTCTCATCAGCTGAGACGCACCCGGTTCACGGCAGCGAGACCGGAACGAACCTGTTTCAATCCCTATCGGGTTTTCTCATCAGCTGAGACGTCCGGGCGAATTCGGTGAGGTCGGCGGTTCCAGTGTTTCAATCCCTATCGGGTTTTCTCATCAGCTGAGACGCGGCGCGTGGGACTACTCCACGTTTATCCCCGTGTTTCAATCCCTATCGGGTTTTCTCATCAGCTGAGACCAGCGGCCGGTCTTGAGGGAGCGGTGAAGATCGCTGTTTCAATCCCTATCGGGTTTTCTCATCAGCTGAGACCCTCCTGCTCGACGCTCTCGGGGAGCCGAACGCGGTTTCAATCCCTATCGGGTTTTCTCATCAGCTGAGACGTGGTTGATAGGACAGGTCCGGCCGGTCGTCAAGCGTGTTTCAATCCCTATCGGGTTTTCTCATCAGCTGAGACGCAGAATGCCTTCGGGGGTTGTTCTGCGGGCGGGTTGTTTCAATCCCTATCGGGTTTTCTCATCAGCTGAGACACCTTTGCGACCGGCGGCACGACCCTCACGCTCTTGTTTCAATCCCTATCGGGTTTTCTCATCAGCTGAGACACAACTAATATACCTCGGAACAAACTCACAAAACAGTTTCAATCCCTATCGGGTTTTCTCATCAGCTGAGACATGAGGCCGAACGCGACGGCATGCACCTCCTCGTAGTTTCAATCCCTATCGGGTTTTCTCATCAGCTGAGACGGAAATGCGATGGAGGTCTTCCTGGATGGCGAGTTTCAATCCCTATCGGGTTTTCTCATCAGCTGAGACGCCACTTCGGAGGCTTCGATATGTCTAGACTAGCAAGTTTCAATCCCTATCGGGTTTTCTCATCAGCTGAGACCTCGCACCGTTCCGGGGAGACGAGCCCCGACCCGTGTTTCAATCCCTATCGGGTTTTCTCATCAGCTGAGACACCCCCTCGGCACGGACCCGCTCAGACACCGGGATGTTTCAATCCCTATCGGGTTTTCTCATCAGCTGAGACCTACCGAATCGATAAGATCGAGCACCACCGTACCCCAGTTTCAATCCCTATCGGGTTTTCTCATCAGCTGAGACAAACCGATCCCGGATCTCGTCGAGGGTCGCCGCCTGTTTCAATCCCTATCGGGTTTTCTCATCAGCTGAGACCTCAGGGCAGTTAAATTTACCGGAACGGCTGGAGACAAGTTTCAATCCCTATCGGGTTTTCTCATCAGCTGAGACGTTTCCCGTCAAAACGTTATGAGTTTGCATCTGTCATTGTTTCAATCCCTATCGGGTTTTCTCATCAGCTGAGACGGCCTCCGGCCTCCTGGCGGGCTACATCGTCTTTGTTTCAATCCCTATCGGGTTTTCTCATCAGCTGAGACGGCAGGACTCCGCCCCGATAGGGATCCGCTGGAGGGTTTCAATCCCTATCGGGTTTTCTCATCAGCTGAGACTCGGTAATTGCAGGGTATCGCAGCAGAGAAATGTTGTTTCAATCCCTATCGGGTTTTCTCATCAGCTGAGACCTTCAACGGTCTCCTTTCTGACGTTGACGGTTCGAGTTTCAATCCCTATCGGGTTTTCTCATCAGCTGAGACGTTGTCGGCCTCCGGCGGTACAGGATGGCGCACCGAGTTTCAATCCCTATCGGGTTTTCTCATCAGCTGAGACCCATCCATCCATCCATCCATCAAGAGACTTAAGGGTTTCAATCCCTATCGGGTTTTCTCATCAGCTGAGACTTGGAGTTTCGGGTACTCATCCCGGATAGCCAGGATGTTTCAATCCCTATCGGGTTTTCTCATCAGCTGAGACACGCGCTCCGGGACATCCGCATCAACGTCACCACCAGGTTTCAATCCCTATCGGGTTTTCTCATCAGCTGAGACATGTTGGTTATAGCCGTAGTAACATCTACCATACTTGTTTCAATCCCTATCGGGTTTTCTCATCAGCTGAGACTGGGCTCCTCCGCGCGAGGGGAAGACTTACTTCTGGTTTCAATCCCTATCGGGTTTTCTCATCAGCTGAGACCTCAAGATCCTGGCCACTGGTCGCGGGCTCACCCGTTTCAATCCCTATCGGGTTTTCTCATCAGCTGAGACGCCTCGCGGAAGGTTGTTTCCCATCCGGTCATTGAGTTTCAATCCCTATCGGGTTTTCTCATCAGCTGAGACCACCTCCAACCCCCCCGGGGACGGTTGACCAGGGCCGGTTTCAATCCCTATCGGGTTTTCTCATCAGCTGAGACCCATCGGTAGTTGCAGGGGATCTCAGCAGAAAATGGTAGTTTCAATCCCTATCGGGTTTTCTCATCAGCTGAGACGGAAGCGTGCCGTCTCCCCCGACGACTTCATAGGTGTTTCAATCCCTATCGGGTTTTCTCATCAGCTGAGACTATAGGTGGCCACCGACTCCGTGAGTTGATCCCCGTTTCAATCCCTATCGGGTTTTCTCATCAGCTGAGACAGGACAAAGGAAAATATGACCGCACCAGTATAAAGGTTTCAATCCCTATCGGGTTTTCTCATCAGCTGAGACCGGTCGGGGTTGGTTTCGATGGAAAACCGATATACTGTTTCAATCCCTATCGGGTTTTCTCATCAGCTGAGACGTACTCGATGCCACCGGGGACCTACTCGCCGGATAGTTTCAATCCCTATCGGGTTTTCTCATCAGCTGAGACGGAAAAGCGGGAAACGGTCATCCTGCACCTGCCCTAGTTTCAATCCCTATCGGGTTTTCTCATCAGCTGAGACAGACCAGGCCACCCCCCATCCCGCCAGCCGGGAGAGTTTCAATCCCTATCGGGTTTTCTCATCAGCTGAGACTCTGCTGAGATCCCCTGCAACTACCGATGGATGGATGTTTCAATCCCTATCGGGTTTTCTCATCAGCTGAGACCAAGGCGCGATACCCTGACGCGGTCCCGACGTCAGTGTTTCAATCCCTATCGGGTTTTCTCATCAGCTGAGACATGGAGACGTCAGAAGATGAAGATCACTAAACACGACAAGTTTCAATCCCTATCGGGTTTTCTCATCAGCTGAGACACACCGCCGGCGGCCCCGTCCGCACCGTCGCCATCGGTTTCAATCCCTATCGGGTTTTCTCATCAGCTGAGACCTATTCGCTCCTCGCGACCGTCAACCAGTACGGCAGGTTTCAATCCCTATCGGGTTTTCTCATCAGCTGAGACACTACTCGCTCCTCACGACCGTCAACCAGTACGGTAGGTTTCAATCCCTATCGGGTTTTCTCATCAGCTGAGACGTTGCCGCTCTGGGTCGTCACTTGCTCAGACCACACGTTTCAATCCCTATCGGGTTTTCTCATCAGCTGAGACAGGGAGCATAACATGCAGGCATACAAAATAGCCCTCGTTTCAATCCCTATCGGGTTTTCTCATCAGCTGAGACTGATGTGGCGCTATTCCACCTCTCCCGAACCTGAAGGTTTCAATCCCTATCGGGTTTTCTCATCAGCTGAGACCCGTCGTCGTCCACGAGGGCCCCCGGATGCTTGGTTTCAATCCCTATCGGGTTTTCTCATCAGCTGAGACGGTGATACCAATGTACGGTTCCTGTGGCGATATCCCTGTTTCAATCCCTATCGGGTTTTCTCATCAGCTGAGACACCAAACTGACGAATACGATTGCGACGGCCCTCTGTTTCAATCCCTATCGGGTTTTCTCATCAGCTGAGACAAAACCTCCATGCGAGGCAATCCACCCATCCCAATGTTTCAATCCCTATCGGGTTTTCTCATCAGCTGAGACAAGAGCGACCTCAAGTACGACGTCGGCGGGACCTAGTTTCAATCCCTATCGGGTTTTCTCATCAGCTGAGACCAGACACCACCCGCAGGCCCATCCGGTCATCGAAGTTTCAATCCCTATCGGGTTTTCTCATCAGCTGAGACAGGTCACCAGGCCGGACACCTGCAGAGGGATACACGAGTTTCAATCCCTATCGGGTTTTCTCATCAGCTGAGACCGTCCGGGACTGCCTGGTTCATCCTGCCGGCGAAGTTTCAATCCCTATCGGGTTTTCTCATCAGCTGAGACGTTGCGTGAACCCCGCCTCCCTACCTACCCACATAAGTTTCAATCCCTATCGGGTTTTCTCATCAGCTGAGACTCGCCGTGGCGTCCCGAGCGTCGAGCGGGGACTAGTTTCAATCCCTATCGGGTTTTCTCATCAGCTGAGACGGATGCGGATCCAAGAGTTCTGGCGGTTCGTGCAGGTTTCAATCCCTATCGGTTTTCTCATCAGCTGAGACTTTCACCCGGAGGATTGTTGCCGGGGAGACGATCCGGTTTCAATCCCTATCGGGTTTTCTCATCAGCTGAGACCGAGCATGGTTCGACGAGAACGTCGACGTGCTCCAGGCGTTTCAATCCCTATCGGGTTTTCTCATCAGCTGAGACGATCGACGCGGTCATGGGCATCGGGGAGGATATCCTCGTTTCAATCCCTATCGGGTTTTCTCATCAGCTGAGACTACGACCACCTTGAACTCTGTTGCACGGATCTCGAAGTTTCAATCCCTATCGGGTTTTCTCATCAGCTGAGACAACATCACCGGTGCTCTCCCGGTCGGTCAAGATTACTGTTTCAATCCCTATCGGGTTTTCTCATCAGCTGAGACCAGACACGCCCCTCTAAAGCGATCCTGTCATGGATGTTTCAATCCCTATCGGGTTTTCTCATCAGCTGAGACCCGGGAGGTAGTCACCAGCGACCATCAGGTGTATGTTTCAATCCCTATCGGGTTTTCTCATCAGCTGAGACTCTCCTGGCTGTCGTAGATCGCCGCACAGAGCATGTTTCAATCCCTATCGGGTTTTCTCATCAGCTGAGACGGGGCAAGGTCGATCCGGCGTTCGGTGCCGTGGAGGTTTCAATCCCTATCGGGTTTTCTCATCAGCTGAGACGTTCGGCATGACCCGGGGGAGCTCCTACACGATCGTTTCAATCCCTATCGGGTTTTCTCATCAGCTGAGACATGGGCGCACGAGGACCACCTGGTAGAGATCTATGTTTCAATCCCTATCGGGTTTTCTCATCAGCTGAGACGTATCGGACGGAAGACGGGCGACGGCACTACAAAGTTTCAATCCCTATCGGGTTTTCTCATCAGCTGAGACGCTGTCCCACGGCCGACCACCGCCCCGCCCCTTTAGTTTCAATCCCTATCGGTTTTCTCATCAGCTGAGACGCACCCCGATCGAGGTCACAACCCGGGCCGGCACCATGTTTCAATCCCTATCGGGTTTTCTCATCAGCTGAGACATGTCCCTCTCCTGCACCCGGGCGCGCAGATCAGGTTTCAATCCCTATCGGGTTTTCTCATCAGCTGAGACACTGTAACAAGGTCGATATCAACCTCCCCGAATACCCGGTTTCAATCCCTATCGGGTTTTCTCATCAGCTGAGACGGCATTCATCTCGACGATCCTCAACTTCTTCTCAGTTTCAATCCCTATCGGGTTTTCTCATCAGCTGAGACGCAGTTGGTAGAGGAGTAGAAGATGGACACAATAAGTTTCAATCCCTATCGGGTTTTCTCATCAGCTGAGACTCAACGTCACCACCAGCACCGAAGGCGACACAGGCGTTTCAATCCCTATCGGGTTTTCTCATCAGCTGAGACCCGCGCCGCGCCGCCCGATCCTCTCGCGCCCCCGAGGTTTCAATCCCTATCGGTTTTCTCATCAGCTGAGACTGGACAGAATGTAAGGTATTTGGTGCCTGCTTTTTGTTTCAATCCCTATCGGGTTTTCTCATCAGCTGAGACTCTTCAACAACGTCACACCCGGCCCCTACACCATGTTTCAATCCCTATCGGGTTTTCTCATCAGCTGAGACCCATCCAGGCCCCCTGGACCGGCTGGCAGGAGTGGTGTTTCAATCCCTATCGGGTTTTCTCATCAGCTGAGACGGCCCTGCTGCACGAACCAATCGAGTACCATCCTGTTTCAATCCCTATCGGGTTTTCTCATCAGCTGAGACCCGATACCAGGAGGAGGGATACCAATGAGCAGAGCTGTTTCAATCCCTATCGGGTTTTCTCATCAGCTGAGACAGTATGGGCGCACGAGGACCACCTGGTAGAGATCTATGTTTCAATCCCTATCGGGTTTTCTCATCAGCTGAGACAAGAACCTCCCGGTCTTGGCCCTCACGGTCCCCGGGTTTCAATCCCTATCGGGTTTTCTCATCAGCTGAGACCTCCATGTCCTCGCCAGACTGCTCCTCCGTTGCGATGTTTCAATCCCTATCGGGTTTTCTCATCAGCTGAGACATGGTGAGGCTCACCGTGCCGGCGTCGAGAGCCCGGTTTCAATCCCTATCGGTTTTCTCATCAGCTGAGACTAGATTGTCCCGTCGTCGTGCTCTCGCACCTCGTCGTTTCAATCCCTATCGGGTTTTCTCATCAGCTGAGACCCGGAGCCCGTGCGATCCTGGTACGTTGAGCACAAGTTTCAATCCCTATCGGGTTTTCTCATCAGCTGAGACGGACCGACCAGGGCCATCCCCCGCTTATCGACAGCCCAGTTTCAATCCCTATCGGGTTTTCTCATCAGCTGAGACACAGCGCCCCGGCCGGACTCTCCGGCTACGACATGTTTCAATCCCTATCGGGTTTTCTCATCAGCTGAGACTCTCCTTCCTAGATAGTTTGATTCTCATTCTCGTTGTTTCAATCCCTATCGGGTTTTCTCATCAGCTGAGACGCGGCCGTCCGCACCCTCCACACCCCTCAAACCATCGGTTTCAATCCCTATCGGGTTTTCTCATCAGCTGAGACTGGTGGTGCGATTCTCTCGCCGGCGTATAGTATTGGTTTCAATCCCTATCGGGTTTTCTCATCAGCTGAGACGGCACTGATGATCATCATCGGCGGCGCGGTGGCGGTTTCAATCCCTATCGGGTTTTCTCATCAGCTGAGACAATCCATAGAGTATACCTATCCAACACCATACTATGTTTCAATCCCTATCGGTTTTCTCATCAGCTGAGACTAACGGTATCAGACTCACCACCCAACGTATTAAGTGGTTTCAATCCCTATCGGGTTTTCTCATCAGCTGAGACGGTTTCTTTGAAATGATTATTGCACAGGACATGACGTTTCAATCCCTATCGGGTTTTCTCATCAGCTGAGACAAAACCTTCATGGTTATGCAACTATTGTGAATATGCCGTTTCAATCCCTATCGGGTTTTCTCATCAGCTGAGACGCTTTCCTGGATTATGGACGGGAACTTACATTATGGTTTCAATCCCTATCGGGTTTTCTCATCAGCTGAGACCGGACTTCAGCGTCACCATCCCTTCAGTCTATACGTTTCAATCCCTATCGGGTTTTCTCATCAGCTGAGACGCCGGCGGGGCATGGACATCTTCCTCCGCTACCCCATGTTTCAATCCCTATCGGGTTTTCTCATCAGCTGAGACCGATCTGGTGGTGGCATACTCACCCGGATGCGCCGAGTTTCAATCCCTATCGGGTTTTCTCATCAGCTGAGACCCCCCGCAGCACCCGAGAGGTCCGGGAGTTTCTCGTTTCAATCCCTATCGGGTTTTCTCATCAGCTGAGACTAAGCAGTTAGATTCTGGTGGAAGTAACATCAACGTGTTTCAATCCCTATCGGTTTTCTCATCAGCTGAGACGACATCTTCCGCATCGACGCCACGCAGGTCGGCACCTAGTTTCAATCCCTATCGGGTTTTCTCATCAGCTGAGACCCACATTATCCGGTAGGCGGACAACCAGGTTTCTATGTTTCAATCCCTATCGGGTTTTCTCATCAGCTGAGACCAGGCAACGATCCGAGACACACGAGTTTCGTCTTGTTTCAATCCCTATCGGGTTTTCTCATCAGCTGAGACTATTCTCCGGCCTGCGCCGCGCCTCGACTGTCCACGTTTCAATCCCTATCGGGTTTTCTCATCAGCTGAGACATAGAGCCGGGGGAAACCGGGGGGTTCCCTCACTAGTTTCAATCCCTATCGGGTTTTCTCATCAGCTGAGACAATCCTGACCGACCGGGAGAGCATCAACCGTCTTAGTTTCAATCCCTATCGGGTTTTCTCATCAGCTGAGACTGTTGATACGCCTGGAACCTCAGTTCCAGTGTCTATGTTTCAATCCCTATCGGGTTTTCTCATCAGCTGAGACCTTACCAGGGTAGAACCTCCCCAGGTCAGCAACCTTGTTTCAATCCCTATCGGGTTTTCTCATCAGCTGAGACGTTGCATCGCCGACAGGAGCAGGGAGACATGAACAGTTTCAATCCCTATCGGTTTTCTCATCAGCTGAGACGGACGAGCGAGCGCGGGGCGTGCCCGGAGTGCGGGTTTCAATCCCTATCGGGTTTTCTCATCAGCTGAGACTCGATCGCCCCGGTGGCCACACTGCCGACCTGCTCCGTTTCAATCCCTATCGGGTTTTCTCATCAGCTGAGACCGCCGCTCGGCAGATCAACGATCCCTTTTCCGAGCGGTTTCAATCCCTATCGGTTTTCTCATCAGCTGAGACCGTTGCAGAACTCGGCGAGGACCGACGGCGGTAGGTGTTTCAATCCCTATCGGGTTTTCTCATCAGCTGAGACCTATCAAGCGTAAGGGGAGCAGCAACCCGCTGATCGAGTTTCAATCCCTATCGGGTTTTCTCATCAGCTGAGACGACCACGATCCGGCTAGCAGGCGTCTCCTACGACCTGTTTCAATCCCTATCGGGTTTTCTCATCAGCTGAGACGCCCGCAGCGCCCGGAGGACGGTCTCGATCCGGGTTTCAATCCCTATCGGGTTTTCTCATCAGCTGAGACCAGAGACCCCAAAACACATCCAGACGAGGTTGTTGTACGTTTCAATCCCTATCGGGTTTTCTCATCAGCTGAGACGCATCCGGGACCCGGAGATCTGGGCGACGGCCGAGTTTCAATCCCTATCGGGTTTTCTCATCAGCTGAGACCGGAGGAGCAGGCCCGGATCATCAAGCACCTCAAGAGGTTTCAATCCCTATCGGTTTTCTCATCAGCTGAGACAGTTTCGGCACCGGCACCACCGACCCCACCAAGCAGGAGTTTCAATCCCTATCGGGTTTTCTCATCAGCTGAGACATTCCCGGTCGTTTAAGAATTTCACGACGGACGAGCAGTTTCAATCCCTATCGGGTTTTCTCATCAGCTGAGACGGAGCGCCTAATGACTCGCATGGACACCTGGTCCGTGTTTCAATCCCTATCGGGTTTTCTCATCAGCTGAGACGGCGTCAATCTCCGGCGGCCACCGGCCCGCGAGGAGGTTTCAATCCCTATCGGTTTTCTCATCAGCTGAGACAGTGCGCGCTCGGGAAGTCCGAGGCGGTGAGCGGGTTTCAATCCCTATCGGGTTTTCTCATCAGCTGAGACCTTGATGTCGTCTGCATCAAACGCAATGGTAATCTGTTTCAATCCCTATCGGGTTTTCTCATCAGCTGAGACATTGTCTACGTGCAACCAGAAGATCCTATCAAGCGTTTCAATCCCTATCGGGTTTTCTCATCAGCTGAGACGTGCTACAGTTGTTTGCCTTATTCCTGCTCGCACCGAGTTTCAATCCCTATCGGGTTTTCTCATCAGCTGAGACCGAGCCTCTGTGGCGTAGTGCGGCGGATAGTCATGTTTCAATCCCTATCGGGTTTTCTCATCAGCTGAGACTCATCTATGGGTTTAGTAGGGTAGAACCTCTTGAGTTGTTTCAATCCCTATCGGGTTTTCTCATCAGCTGAGACAAAGACCACCACGCGAGGCTTTCGGGGCACTTCCGGAGTTTCAATCCCTATCGGGTTTTCTCATCAGCTGAGACCCTGCAACCTTATTCAGAAGATCAATGTGCATACGGTTTCAATCCCTATCGGGTTTTCTCATCAGCTGAGACGGTTGTTTTGAGTGTTCTTTCAATAGAACCACCCAGTTTCAATCCCTATCGGGTTTTCTCATCAGCTGAGACGTCATCCGGGCGTTCGTGGTAGATGTAGGATCGGTTTCAATCCCTATCGGGTTTTCTCATCAGCTGAGACTGACCTGGCGGTGATCTACTCGTGGGTTGACTACGTGTTTCAATCCCTATCGGGTTTTCTCATCAGCTGAGACAGCATCCGAAACTTCATTTGCCGTGTCGTATGTCGTTTCAATCCCTATCGGGTTTTCTCATCAGCTGAGACCATATTTAACAAAACCCCTGTGAATACCACGTTCAATGTTTCAATCCCTATCGGGTTTTCTCATCAGCTGAGACATGTAGAGGTAGGATTCACTGTATTGATTGGGGATGTTTCAATCCCTATCGGGTTTTCTCATCAGCTGAGACCAGAAATATGTCTTGCCCTCTCGCGGAGGAGCCCAGTTTCAATCCCTATCGGGTTTTCTCATCAGCTGAGACGTTGGGTAGATCCGGCAGGGAAGGCCGGGGAAGATGTTTCAATCCCTATCGGGTTTTCTCATCAGCTGAGACGACCAGACCAGGGAGGACCGCCCCTGATCATCAATGTTTCAATCCCTATCGGGTTTTCTCATCAGCTGAGACCGCTTACGCTCAAGCATTACCATCGAGTTGATGAAGTTTCAATCCCTATCGGGTTTTCTCATCAGCTGAGACCCCAGGTAGAACCATTGTCTGTGCTTAACTGAATGGGTTTCAATCCCTATCGGGTTTTCTCATCAGCTGAGACTGTATTTGTTAAACTGACTGTACGCGTATAAGGGAGTTTCAATCCCTATCGGGTTTTCTCATCAGCTGAGACATTCTTTGGCCTTGAGTAAGAAGAAACAATCCAGGTTTCAATCCCTATCGGGTTTTCTCATCAGCTGAGACAGTCCACCTACCTGGTGGAGGGGATGAGTATTCTGGTTTCAATCCCTATCGGGTTTTCTCATCAGCTGAGACCTACTGATTATTCTGTTCTCGAATGGTTACAGGAAGTTTCAATCCCTATCGGGTTTTCTCATCAGCTGAGACAGAGAAAACATGGAACTGGTACCGGTCAACCGCCTAGTTTCAATCCCTATCGGGTTTTCTCATCAGCTGAGACTTCTCTCCCGCCTCTTCTGCCCGCAGGAGGAGCAGTTTCAATCCCTATCGGGTTTTCTCATCAGCTGAGACTCTTCCTTCTGGTGGAAGTATTCGCACCAGTCCAGGTTTCAATCCCTATCGGGTTTTCTCATCAGCTGAGACCTATCTGTTTTCCAGTCGTAACGATTATAATCTCCGTTTCAATCCCTATCGGGTTTTCTCATCAGCTGAGACCTAACTATAATATCAAATATATGAGTACCACAGTATTGTTTCAATCCCTATCGGGTTTTCTCATCAGCTGAGACTCTTCTCGTAGTGATAACCGTTCATATTCCTCAAAAGTTTCAATCCCTATCGGGTTTTCTCATCAGCTGAGACTTGATGACTGCCAGTGGGATAGAACCACTGAATGGAGTTTCAATCCCTATCGGGTTTTCTCATCAGCTGAGACGCCGGGACCGGCACCGGTGTGAGGGGTGCAACGAGGTTTCAATCCCTATCGGGTTTTCTCATCAGCTGAGACAGCAAATCCCCCCTCTTTTAGTGAAAACGCAGATAGTTTCAATCCCTATCGGGTTTTCTCATCAGCTGAGACTGTATTTATACCTATGGGGGGGTGGCGGAGAATATGTTTCAATCCCTATCGGGTTTTCTCATCAGCTGAGACCGCAGATCGGCTCGGAGGCCGGACTGGTCCCGGGGTGTTTCAATCCCTATCGGGTTTTCTCATCAGCTGAGACTTCAGCAGACTCATCATACTCAAAAAAGATATGTTGTTTCAATCCCTATCGGGTTTTCTCATCAGCTGAGACCCGGCATGCGTAAGTTGATAGCGAGCGGTCGCCTCGTTTCAATCCCTATCGGGTTTTCTCATCAGCTGAGACAATAGCAGATGCAATGCGTGTAATGGGATAAACAAGTTTCAATCCCTATCGGGTTTTCTCATCAGCTGAGACGGCAGCAGGTCGGCCCGCTGGTGGCGGAGACTGAGGTTTCAATCCCTATCGGGTTTTCTCATCAGCTGAGACGTATTATTCCGTCAATACGTGGCTCGCGCGTATGAGTTTCAATCCCTATCGGGTTTTCTCATCAGCTGAGACGCCGGGCTCAGAATGCGCCTCTCCGGGGAGAACCCGGTTTCAATCCCTATCGGGTTTTCTCATCAGCTGAGACCACCACCGCCACCCCCGGGGACGGCTGAAGCTCACGTTTCAATCCCTATCGGGTTTTCTCATCAGCTGAGACTTAAGAGGGTTGGGGATGAGTTCGTGAAGCTCTGTGTTTCAATCCCTATCGGGTTTTCTCATCAGCTGAGACGGGGGGGCTAGCCCCCCCCCGGAAGGGGTATCGCGTTTCAATCCCTATCGGGTTTTCTCATCAGCTGAGACTTGGCATACGAAGCCTCGTCGGCATAGACATCAGGTTTCAATCCCTATCGGGTTTTCTCATCAGCTGAGACACGATGTTCGGCGCGTCCGGGAGTTTCGTCGCATCGTTTCAATCCCTATCGGGTTTTCTCATCAGCTGAGACGGCATCGGGAAGAACGGTAAGAGCGTTACCATCGGGGGTTTCAATCCCTATCGGGTTTTCTCATCAGCTGAGACCGCCCCCTATTTTGCCTG
>ENA-UOOM01002278-UOOM01002278.1-fermentation-metagenome-genome-assembly--contig:-NODE-2278-length-16177-cov-4.522950_pt1 | contig 16177 bp, 9 predicted proteins | sample MGYA00245781_ERZ724031 | MGnify/ENA primary metagenome ERZ724031 (study PRJEB28704, sample SAMN03018317) | fermentation metagenome | biome: anthropogenic terrestrial biome; feature: soil; material... | reverse complement strand
TCTTCTTGCTCTTCACCTATCAATTCATCTATATCTACCATAGCATGATTACAAAATCTATCATCAAAATCAAGTACATAGACCACTCCACCTGACATACCAGCTGCAAGATTTCGTCCTATCTTGCCTAAAATCACGACCCTACCACCTGTCATATACTCACAGCCGTGATCTCCTACTCCTTCTACAACCGCATGAATTCCGCTATTTCGTACGCAAAACCTTTCTCCAGCTACACCACTAATATACGCCTCTCCACTAGTTGCACCGTAAAAGGCAACATTTCCGATTATAATATTTTCTTCAGGCTTAAAATCGCAAGCTTTGGGAGGATAAACGATAATTTTACCACCAGACAAGCCTTTTCCAATATAATCATTGGCATCTCCTTCTAAAGTGAGGGTCATTCCCTTTGGTATAAAAGCACCAAAACTCTGACCCGCAGATCCTACAAAAGTTAAATCAATGGTATTTTCAGGTAAACCTTCTGCACCAAATTTCTTTGAAATTTCACTGCCTACCAGTGTTCCTACCACTCGATCTGTATTACGGATTTTTAACTTGCTTTTAATTGCTTTCTTATTTTCTAAAGCAGGCTGGCACATTCTAAAAAGTTTCTTCATATCTAAAGAGTATTCAATGGAATGGTTTTGTGTTGTAGTGCAATGTCTGTTGTAAGAATTCCCCATATAGGGTTGATATAGGATATTTGTAAAATCCAATCCTTTTGTTTTCCAATTTTTCATGGATTCTTTGATTTTTAATCGATCGGACCTGCCAACCATCTCATCTATAGTTCTAAAGCCTAGCTTTGCCATAATCTCACGCAATTCTTGTGCAATAAACTCCATAAAGTTCACAACGTACTCTGGTTTTCCTGTAAAATTCTTTCTCAGTTCTGCATCTTGAGTTGCAACTCCTACTGGACAAGTATTTAGATCACATACCCTCATCATAATGCACCCTAGGGCAATAAGTGGAGTTGTTGCAAAGCCGAATTCTTCTGCCCCTAAAAGAGCTGCAATGGCTACGTCTTTACCTGTAAGGAGTTTACCATCTGTTTCTAAGCGTACCCTGTTTCTAAGTTTATTTAGTAGCAGGGTTTGATGAGTTTCTGCAAGCCCTAGCTCCCATGGCAAACCAGCATTACGTATACTTGTTCTTGGTGCTGCACCCGTTCCTCCGTCATAACCACTAACTAATATGACATCTGCTTTTCCCTTAGCAACACCAGCAGCTATGGTTCCTACACCTACTTCAGATACTAATTTAACATTAATTCGAGCATCTCTATTGGCATTTTTTAAATCGTGAATTAGTTCAGCTAAATCTTCAATGGAATAGATGTCGTGATGAGGTGGTGGTGAAATTAATCCTACTCCTGGAGTAGACTGTCTTACCTTTGCAATCCATGGATATACTTTCCTTCCTGGTAATTGTCCTCCTTCACCTGGCTTAGCTCCTTGTGCCATTTTAATTTGAATTTCTTTGGCATTGACTAAATAATGACTTGTAACGCCAAATCGACCTGATGCAACTTGTTTAATAGCGCTACACTTTGAATCTCCGTTTTCCATCGGAGCAAATCGTCTAGGGTCTTCTCCACCTTCTCCAGTATTGCTCTTTCCACCTAAACGGTTCATGGCAATTGCTAAAGCCTCATGGGCCTCTATGCTAATAGAACCATATGACATTGCTCCTGTTTTAAATCTCTTTACAATTGAGCTAACGGGTTCAACCTCTTCGATAGGAATAATATCACTTCCTGAAAAGTTAAAATCTAGAAGCCCTCTTATGGTGTATACATTTTCTTGATTGATTATTGTAGAAAACTGTTTAAACAAATTATAATCACCTGTTCGAACTGCCTTTTGAACCATATAGATAGACTCTGGATTGTACATATGCTTTTCTCCATCGTCTTTATTTTGAAAGTATCCACCAACTTCCAATGTATCCGTATAAGGTGAATTTTCGTTAAATCCGCTTTCATGCCTCATTTTATTTTCTTGTGCGATTTCCTCAAGTCCAATGCCTTCCATTCTACTAGGGGTAGCTGTAAAATACTTTTCTATTACAGATCTGTTCATTCCAACAGCTTCAAATATTTGAGCTCCATGATAACTTCTCATAGTGGAAATGCCCATTTTTGAAAGAACTTTCATAATTCCCTTTATTGCACTTTTAATGTAATTCTTTTCTGCAGTTTTATAGTCTATGCCTTCTAATAATTCTTTTTCGGCATAGTCACTTATGGTTTCAAAAGCCAAGTAGGGATTAATAGCACTTACGCCATAACTAATTAATAAGCAGAAGTGGTGCACTTCACGAGGTTCTCCAGATTCAAGAACGATTCCTACTTTTGTTCTAATTTCTTCTCTAATTAAGTGATGATGTAAGCCAGAACTTGCGAGAAGTGCTGGAATAGCAGCTCTGTGTTCGTTAACGCCTCGATCGCTTAAGACGATAATATTGGCTCCATCTAAAATGGCTTTATCGGCTATTTTAAAGATCTTTTTCATAGTCTTTTCTAAACCAAAAGCGCCTTCTTCAGGATCATATAGTATGGAAATAGTAACTGCTTTTAGGCCCTCATCTTCTAGACCCTTAATCGTAGCCATTTGCTCATTTGTGATAATTGGATTATCTAGTGCAATTGCTTTTGAATGATCGCATTGTGACTCTAAAATATCACCTAATGTTCCCGCTAAGACTTTACTTGAGGTTATCAGATCCTCTCGTATTCCATCGATTGGCGGATTGGTTACTTGAGCAAATAGCTGTTTGAAATACAAATAAAGCATTTGTGGTTTTTCAGAGAGTACTGCAAGGGGCGAATCCATTCCCATAGCTCCTATTGGGTCATTACCGTGTATAGCCATGGGGATTACTGTCTTCGTCACATCTTCGTGGGTATATCCAAAGGCTTTTTGTCTTTTTAACAAGCTCGTTTCTTCATTCATTAATGGCTCTTTGCACACTAGCAAATCTTCTATATGTACTACATGATTTTTCGCCCATATTTCATAGGGACTTGCTTTAGAGATGCTTTCTTTAATCTCTTCGTCTGAAATAATGCGCTTTTCTTTTGTATCAATTAAAAGCATCTTTCCTGGTTCTAGGCGACCCTTGTACTTTACGTTTTCAGGATTTATATCCATAACGCCTACTTCAGAAGCCATAATTACTTTCTCATCTTTCGTAACATAATACCTTGACGGTCTTAAACCGTTTCTATCCAAAATTCCACCTATGATTTCACCATCTGTAAAACCCATTGCTGCTGGTCCATCCCAAGGCTCCAATAAAAAGTTATGGTATTCATAAAAGGCTCTTTTCTTTTTGTTCATTTGGGAATTTTTTTCCCAGGGTTCTGGAATCATCATCATAACAGCATGTGGTAAAGATCTCCCTCCTAAATATAAGAACTCTAAACTATTGTCAAACATGGCCGAATCACTACCACATTCATCAACAATGGGAAAAACTTTCTCAATATCGTCACCAAACAGAGGAGATTTTAAGCCCTTTTGCCTTGCTCTCATCCAGTTTACATTTCCTCTAATGGTGTTAATCTCCCCATTATGGACCAGATACCGATTAGGGTGTGCCCTTTCCCAACTTGGAAAAGTATTCGTGCTAAATCGAGAGTGAACCATAGCAAGTGCTGAAGTAAAATCTAGATCAGCTAAATCTAAGTAGAATTCTCGAAGCTGACCAGCTGTTAACATCCCCTTATAAACTAAGGTTTTACAAGACAAACTGGCAATATAAAAGGTACCACCTTTGCTCTCACATAAAGGAGCAATTGCTTTTTCTGCTCTCTTTCGAATCACGTATAATTTTCGTTCAAAATCCATATCCGTAAGCAGATCTTCATTTTTTTCAATAAATACTTGAATAAATCTGGGCATTGCTACAATTGCAGTCTGACCTATAGATGACTTATCGATAGGAACTTCTCGCCAACCTAGTATTTTCTGTCCTTCTTCTTTAACAATATCTTCAAATGTCTTTTTTTGTACCTCTCTAAAATTATCGTATTTATGAGCAAAAATCATGCCAACAGCATAAGAGCCTTTTGGTGGTAAATTAAACCCTAATACATCACATTCTCTTTTAAAGAAAGTATGTGGAATTTGAATTAAGATTCCAGCTCCATCGCCTGTGCACTCATCTGCCCCGCTTGCACCTCTATGATTTAAATTTTCAAGTACTGTCAAAGCATCATCAATAATGGAATGAGATTTTTCGCCCTTTATATTAACGACAAACCCCATACCACATGCATCATGTTCATATCTTGGATCATATAATCCCTGCTTTTCAGGCAACCTATCTAGCATTTTTTTCACTCTCCATTGTCTAATTATTTTGAATATTTATTTAATTCTGAAAATTATTTTTCAATTATTATAGAAATCAATATCTTAAAAACTTGTGATTCATATATCTAAATTCCTATTTACAAATGACTTTCTGAGAAACAATATCAGAATAGATTTCAAGCCCCTCTGTTTTTGCAATGTAAATTACATCTTTTACGGATGCCTCTTTATGAAGAATCTCTTCTAAATAATTCTTTGAATCCATTAAGTAATTTGGATTGTAGATTACATTTTCATAGCCATCAAAAATGGCAGCATAGAAGATATCCGACTCCACTAAATCTTGAAAAAAGTGGCTTCCAAAAGATAATTCTGGCATAAGACTACCCGATTTATATGCCACTTCGCATATAACAGATGCGTTGCATATCTCAGCAAAACGAACAGGCACCCCTAAAGAGGGTGTGGTGGTTCCCCACCTTCCAGGACCAACAAGCATTACTTTTTGATCCTTTAGTTCACTATTTATGGTACCAATAACTCTAGCTACATTGTATTTTTCATCTTGGCGAAGTTCGATATAAGCCTTAGAATCTACTAAAACCACATAATCTACAGGTATTCTTACATTTCCACCCATAAAATTGCCACTAAAATGAAAGAAACAATCTTTAACTTCTTTAATTACAGGCATCTCTACAGCTTTGCCAAGGCCTTTCGTTTGTAGAGGTCGACATTGTACAAGATTGATTTTATAATCACCTTCAGCTGTAAAATTTGCTGTAAATTCAATATCTACAGGATAATCATACTTATCAGAAAGCAAGCGGAGCATCTCTTTCATTACACCAGGAAAAGTACTTTCTTTTAAAAGCTTATCAAATCCTAAAATATACATTTGTTTGTTTTGGATTCCCAATTCCTTCATTCTTTTCATTGCCATATCATCTTGCTTTGCAAAGAGATCTTTGCTAGTGCCAATATCTAAAGTCATAATTTTCTCTAAAGGCTCAGTGGTTAAATTGTTGTTTTTTAAATAAAGTACATCTACTTTTCTTTGAGAAAATCTGCCTTCATCCTCATAATATACTAGGGGGGTTTGCTCTGGTTTATCTAGTGGAACAAGACGTGGATAGTCACCTATAATTCGGTCTACTGCTCTAGTACCCATACCAAATACAAGCCTTAGCATCCCCGCATCCACATCCATATTCTTATCCCATACATAAATGTTGGAAGAATTACCCACACCTGCAATATGTGGAAAAAAATAATCTCCATGATAATCCCCTGAAACTCTTTGGACAAGAAGCGCCATTTGTTCATCTTTATAAAAGAGCCCTCTCTTAAGGCGATAAGCTAGGGCATCATCGTTTAAAGTGCTAGCATAAACTGTTCTCACTGCATTAGCAAATTCCTCATATCTTTGTTGGGGACTCCCTTGATTGACGCAAAATACGCTTTCGTATTTTCCTGCAAAAGCATTTCCAAAGTTATCCTCTAGTAGAGAGCTAGACCTTACAATAATTGGCGACTGGCCAAAATACTCTAACATTTGTTGAAATTTTTCTCGAATATTTTCTGGGAATTTTCCTGTAAGAATTTTTTGTCTCATTTCTTCCGCGTACTTAAAATAACCTGATATTTTCTTTTGTTTCGTTCTAAGTTTCCATAGATTATTTTGTACGATATAGGTGTAGAATATATCTGATCCCAAGTAAAAAGAATCATGTAATTCCATTTTTCGATTAAGGCTTTCTTCTCCATCTGTTTCGAGTATTTTTCTAGCCAGAAGCATTCCCACCGACTTGCCACCTATAAATCCAGTGCCGATTTGTCTATTGTGAATATTAAGCAAATCGTACAGCGTAAAGTACTTTTTTGCCAAGGTTGTGATGCGGCGTTCTCGACCAATGAGCAAGCTGATTAATATATTTTTCGTTTTATGCTGTTCCAATTGAGAAAGAAATAAAGTATCTTTTGCATCCTTAAAAATTCTATCCCAGTAGTCTATTCTTTCCTCTTGAATGCTCGTATTTTTAAAAATAGCTGATAAATCCATACTAGAAGTAATTGGAAGAAACTCCTCGTCTTTTGACCTATGCGGCATAAACATTGCAGGCGTATATCTTTTTGATACTTTTAAAGGGTGTACATAGTATTCTCCTTTGATTTGATAGAGGTCTAATAGCACTTGAGTGGTCTCTCGTATTCTAGCAATAGTGGCATAGGTGTGGGTATTTCTCATGATTGCAAAATAGGCCACTGTATTTAGCTCATGAAGATAAGGACATGTAATCTTGAAGAAATTACCAATCATTAAATCCGAGTGCCAATCTCTTAAGAGTTCACTAAGGCAATCAAATACATAAAAAACTTCCAGTCCTTCTTCTGTGATAATATCATGAACTTTGGTTCCAAAGGATTCAAATCCTTCATTTGCATTTAAGTCATAAATCTTAACTCCATTGGTGTCATCAAGTAGGGATTCCTGATCTGAAAAGCGCATATAAACGATTTTTCTCTTATCCTCTCTCCCTTGGCGAATAAAGGGTTTAACAAAATGTCTATAATCTTCAGCAGAATCCACTTGCCAGACTACATTGTCTCCAAGTCGAAGCATATCAATGGTTTTATCAAAACCATTAATCCCAGTGCTGACTTTATCAAATAATATGCAATAATTCTTTATGATAATCACCCCTTTTCATAGGAATTAGGCTTGTCAAATCATTTTTAGACCTTGTTGCACTTTAGTCGCTAGCATAAAAGTATTCCTTTTGGGTCAAGATCCTTCGCTTGCGCTCAGGATGACTAGCAAGAGCTAGCACTCTCCTATTAAACAAAAAATGGCGCTCAAATCATTAATATGATTTAAGCGCCATTGCTTAACTTTTTATTACTCTTTTAATAAAAGACATTTTATTATAAAATATATTATTCGTCAATACCTTTTTTCGTTAATTTTTTTAATATTTTTTTGAAAACTTATTATAGAATTTTCACATCATATTGCCTTAACCAAAAATCAATTTGAGTTAAAAGGGCCATAATTTGAGGACCAGTCATAAGTTGCCCATACCACGGAACTTTAAAATTTTCTCCATTGCTTGCTGCAATTTCTTTTACATAGGGCACATCAATTAAGTTTAAAATTGGAGAATTTTTGTCTTCTAATATTTTTATAAGCTTTTCTCTAACGTGACTGGTATAATGGGGATGATGCGTTTTTGGGTAGGGGCTCTTTTTTCTTTCCGTTATTTCTTTAGGCAAAAAATCTTTCATGGCATCTCTAAGCAAGCCTTTTTCTCTGCCTGCCATTAGCTTATATTTAGCGGGTATATTATAAGCGTATTCTACCAGTCGATAATCTGCAAAGGGCACTCGCACTTCCAAGCTGGTTCTCATGCTCATTCGGTCCTTTCGGTTTAACAAGGTCAGCATAAACCACTTAATATTGAGATATGTCATTTCCCTTAGTTTAATATCTTCTATTGGATCATCATCAAGTTTTGATACTTTTGATAAAGTGTCTTTAAATTTAGAATGAACATACTCCTCTATAGGTAATTTCTTATAAGAATGGTTCAAAATATTTTTTCGATACCCTACAGATTTCGACCAGGGGAAAGTGTCTGCATAGAGATCTTCTTTATTTGTAAACCAAGGATAGCCACCGAAGATCTCATCCGCACACTCACCTGATAAAGCTACTGTGGAATATTTTCGAATCTCTTTACAGAACAAGAGCAAAGACGAATCTACATCTGCCATTCCTGGCAAATCCCGCGCTATAACAGCTTCTTCAAGAGAATGTACTAAATCACTCTGAGAAAGTATAATATTGGTGTGATTTGACTTTAGAAACTTATGCATTACATCAATGTAATATTCATCAGAATTTGGTTGATAATAACTGGATTTGAAAAATCTCGAATTATCTTTATAGTCTACAGAAAAAGTATTCAACTCATCCACATAATGAGAAGCTACTGTAGAAATAAAACTAGAATCAAGCCCTCCAGATAAGAATGTACAAATAGGAACATCGCTAATTAATTGCCTTTTTATGGCGTCAACGAGAAGAGTTTTTGTATGATCTACAATGTCCTCAAAGGATTCGTTGTTTTCTCTAGCTTCTAATTTCCAGTATTCCTTTAAAGTAATCCTACCATTAGAGAACAAAAGTGAATGAGCAGGAGGAACTTCTAGAATATTCTTAAAAACGCCAGAACCCAAATCTGTTGCAGGACCTAAACCGATTAGCTCCATTATTCCCTCTTCGTCTAATTCTCTTCGAACATGAGGATGAGCTAAAAGAGCTTTAATTTCCGAAGCGAATATAAGTGAAGAGCCTTTTTGAGTATAAAATAGAGGCTTTACACCTAAATGATCCCGAGCCAAAAAAGCTTTATTATTATGTTGATCAAATACGCAAAAGGCAAAAATTCCGTTAAAATGATTTACACAATCTTCCTTCCAGTGTATATAGGAGGTAAGCAACACTTCTGTATCGGAATAAGACTGAAAGGTATAACCAAGGTCTTTTAATTCTCTTCTTAGATCTTCCGTATTGTACAACTCTCCATTATAAACAAGTGTATATTGACTATTTCCTATGGTTTTATTCATTGGTTGTAGCCCACCTTCAGGGTCGATTACGATCAGCCTTCTATGACCCAAAAGAGCATGTTTATGTATAAAAGACCCAGAATCATCTGGCCCCCTATAAGATAGAGTCTCCATCATTTTATGAATAACCGGTAGGTATGATAATAAATCTTCATTCGTATTAATCCATCCAACTATGCCACACAAAAGCTATCACCTCACATGAAATCACTATTTTTTTCAGTATATGGAGGTTGATATATTTTTGATACACATTTTTTGTTATGAAGCCTTATAAACTCCAGACCCAAATCCGATCAAATCATAATCCTCTATCATTACTCCCTTGGACTCTTTTAAACCTAGTAAATCTGCATCGATCTTATTAGCTAGTACTCTAGCTATTTTTTCAGTATTATTCTTATAAACAGAATCGTATATGATTAAAGATTTCATAAATAATATTTCCTTTCAAGCTCTTACTATATCTCTATTATAAAATATAATTATTTTTCTATTACTTTATCATAATAATATCTAATTTACTATATACTAAAATAAGCTCCCTCTCTTTTTTTGAGAAGAAGCTTATTTTGGTGGAGGCGGTGGGAATCGAACCCACGTCCGAAAATGCATTCACAGGAGTTTCTCCGAGCGCAGTCATTGCTTTAGCATTCGCCCTTGAAGTCGCTCAATGACAAGCTACTTCGCAGACTAGTTCCGATTATTCGCCCTTAGGTCGGAACATCCCTAAAAGCGGTTCCCCACTAATTTGGCGCCCGAGTCCTTAGTCGTGGGTCTCTAAGGTCGGACGAGCAGCAACTAGGCTGCTAACGCGTAAGCGTTGTTATTTTCGTTTGCGTTTAATTTTATATGCCACTTTTAACGATGCTTGGCGACATCGACTCGCTACTCCTGCTTCAACACCCCCGTCGAAGCCATTGCGCCCCCATTTTTTTGAGCAACCAGCCACCAAAAAGCAGCAACCAGTTTTAGGGTCTTATTATGCTACTTTTTACTAGTAGTCATTTCATTTAGAATACTATTTACTAAACCTTTTAGCATTCTTTCTGTTTCACGAATGCTCGCCATAAGTATATCATATTCTTTAGAGTTCATATAGTGTAAATGATTGGTAATAATAAAATAATTTGGGGGTTTCAGCCCTATTCTACTTCACGACGTACAGCCCGCTGAATCCTGCGTTCTGCGTCCTTAGATGCTATATCGTGTCTCTTATCGTGGAGTTTTTTCCCTTTGGCTAGGGCTAGTTCTATTTTTACTTTACTATTTTTTAGGTATACACGTAGCGGTACTAAGGTGTAGCCTTGTTGTTGCCTTAGACCAATTAGTTTTCTGATTTCTCTTTTGTGTAGTAATAGTTTCCGAACCCTTAGAGGGTCCTTATTGTATATGTTCCCCATTTCGTATGGGCTAATATGCATATTATAAACAAAGACTTCGCCATTTTTGATATCTGCATGAGATTCCTTTAAATTGATTTTTCCCGCTCTAATGGACTTTACTTCAGTACCAAACAACTCTATGCCGGCTTCATAAGTATCCTCAATGAAATACTCATGTCTTGCTTTTTTATTTTGAGCGATTACTTTTATTTCACTATTTTTCAACAGTACACCCCTCACTTGCGGCAGCTTTACAGTGCGTTTTTTATTATATACAGATGAATATAGGCGAACAAAATTGTCCGCCTGTAATTATTATCTATAAATCAATATTGACCATTATTTGATTCATCCTCAATGGTTATATTATTATAATCTATTTCTTCATCTTTGTCAACTAACAGAAAATCGATCTGCCTAGTGGTCATATCTACCTTGTGAACGACGATTTCTACTTTATCACCTAATTTATAGGTTTTTCTTGTATGTTCACCTATAAACCTGTGTTTTTTGTCATCGTAAATATAGTAATCATCATCTATTGTCTGAACTCTTACAAGGCCTTCTATTGTATTTTCTAATTCCACGAAAAATCCAAAGGATGTTACACTAGAGATAATTCCCTCAAATTCTTCTCCAATCTTAGTAAGCATATATTCGCATTTCTTTAAATCATCTACATCTCTTTCAGCTAATTCAGCTCTTCGCTCTCTTTGAGAACACTGCTTACTAATTTCGCCTATTTTCTTTTGTAATTTTTCAATTCTCTTATCCGTCAATTTGTTCTCTAACATTTCACTGATAATACGGTGAATGATCAAATCAGGATATCTTCTTATCGGCGAGGTAAAATGGGTGTAGTATTGTGCAGACAGCCCAAAGTGACCTAAGTTTTCCTCATAGTAACGAGCTTGTTGCATAGACCTTAATGTCAATCTACTTATGAGAGCTTCTTCTTGTTTTCCAGATACATCTTCTAGCAGTTTTTGCAGTGCAGAGGGATGAATAGTGTCCTGATAGTGAATACGATAACCAAAGGTTCGAATAAACTCGCTTAATGCCTGTATTTTTTCGGATTTAGGTTCCTCATGAACCCGATATACAAAGGGCAGTTGTGTCCAAAACATATGCTCTGCTACTGTCTCATTACATACCAACATAAACTCTTCGATCAATCTATGAGAAATCGTTCTTTCTCGAAGCTCTACGCCTACAGACTTACCCTTTTCATCCAATAAGATTTTTGATTCAGGGAAGTCAAAATCAATAGCGCCTCTCTTCATCCTCCTCTTCTCACGAAGAATTTGCGCCAACTCTTCCATAGACTTAAAATCTTCTACTAAATCTTTATATTTCTCTTTTAGCTCTTCATTATCGTGAACTAATATCTCTGTCACATCATCGTAAGTCATTCTTGAATTTACATTGATAACGGATTTAAAGATATCGTGTTGTACTACTTTTCCATCCTTGTCAATTTCCATCTCACAGCTAAAAGCTAAGCGATCTACCTTTGCATTCAAGCTGCAAATCCCATTAGATAATTCTCTAGGAAGCATAGGAATAACTCGGTCTAATAAATAAACGCTCGTACCTCTATCGAATGCTTCTTTATCGATATCGCTTCCTTCAGTAACATAGTTGCTTACATCAGCAATATGAACCCCTAATTTGTAATGTCCATTAGGCAATTTTTGAATAGACACTGCATCATCCAAATCCTTTGCATCTGCACCATCTATAGTGACCATTTTCATCTGCCTTAGATCCCGTCTATTCGCTATTTCTTTCTCCTCTACAATACTCGGTATATTGTGTAATTGAACTTTCACCTCATCAGGAAAATCATCTGGTAAATTGTGCTCTCGTACTATAGATAAAATATCAATACCGATATCTTTTTGATGACCTAGTAATTCTACAATTCTACCCTCTGGGCTCCGGTTCGCACTTGGCCACACCGTAATCTCAACTACAACTTTATCACCTGTTTTTGGCGTTTCATGACCATTTTTAGGTATATAAATGTCTCGGAAAATCTTTTTATTATCCGGTACAACAAAACCAAAATTTCGGCTGTCCTCATAGGTACCGACTATTAGCTGAGACTTTCTTTCTAAAATCTGAATAATTTCTCCTTCTGCGCTTTTATTGTTTCCAGATTTTCGTTCTATTTTTACAAGGACTTTGTCTCCATCCATCGCTCCCATTAAGTCAGCAGGGCTTATAAAAATATCTGTGCCAAATATATTGTCATCAGGAATAACAAAGCCAAAACCCTTAGCATGACCTTGCAAGGTCCCTGAGACGTATTTATTCGGATCAGGTAAGATATACTTGCCTCTTTTATTCTGCATTACCTTATTTTCTTCTAATAGAGCATGTAAAATATCTTTAAGAGCCTTCTTCTCTTTTTTATTATGCAAACCAAATAAATAAATCATATCCTTATATCCCATAGCTTTATAATCTTCGTGATTCATTAGAGCTAGTACATTTTCTTTTGAAATCAAAATTTCCCCTCCTTATTCCCATACTTTTATCACTCTTTTATTTATAATAAACAACTATCTCTAAGACTAGTTTTAATAACTAAAGACCATTACTATTTTATTGTATTTATTATTTATTAAATGTATAAACAATATACAAAATAATTTGAATAGAAAGAATAATAGGCACACCATATTTAAAGATTGTTTTTTTTGTCTTATGATGAAAACTATGCATACCAAACCATATGCCCAGACTACCCCCCATTACACTTAAGCCAAGAAGAACCTTTTCACTTATTCGATACTCTCCCCTTATAGCTCTTTTTTTATCTGCATACATGAATAAAATGCTTACTACATTTACTATAAACAAATAATAAATAATCTCTCTCATAATTTTCCAACTCCCTAGACCATTATACCTTTCGTACGCTTTACGCACAATTGAAAATTTACAATTGAGAATTAAATACACTTAGGTGTGACCTTGAGGGTCTTAAGATCCTTCGGCTAAAGCCTCAAGATGACATGTGCAGGCGCTAGGGTCAAAATGCAAAACATCAAAAAAGATTAAGCCTCAACACGAAAGTCCTACTTCAACTAAAGTCATTCTTGAGCGAAGCGAAGAATCTACATTACCTGGCCTTTCGGCGAGTGTGGTTTTCCCGTCCAACCGTCCAACGAACCAACCGTCCAACGAACCAACCGTGCAACCATATAGCTTTTGCTGACCACCTTACCACCTGTCCTTAAAAAAAATACCTTCCAGAAGAAAATCATTCTCCCAGAAGGCATTCTATTCAATGTGCTATTTACTTATAAAAACAATGGTGCAAATACTAAAGATACGATAGTCATCAATTTGATTAGGATATTTATAGATGGACCAGATGTATCTTTGTATGGGTCCCCTACAGTATCGCCGACTACAGCTGCTTTGTGAGCTTCGCTACCTTTTCCACCGTGTGCTCCACCTTCGATGTACTTTTTCGCATTATCCCATGCTCCACCAGAGTTTGCCATTTGAATCGCTACTAGAACACCTGTAACAGTTGCTCCAGCAAGAAGTCCACCTAAGGCATTTTTACCTAATATAAACCCTACTGCTAATGGCACAACTACTGCTATTAAACCTGGAACAACCATCTTCTTTAATGCAGCTTTTGTAGAAATATCTACACAAGTAGCATAATCTGGTTTTCCTGTTCCTTCTAAGATACCTGGGATTGTTCTAAATTGTCTTCTTACTTCTTCAATCATTTCGTTAGCTGCCTCTCCAACAGCTTCCATTGTTAATGCTGAGAATACATATGGCAACATTCCACCTATAAACATACCTGCAATTACAATTGGATCTAAAATATCAATTGTTGTTAGATTTACAGCTTCCGCATAAGATACGAATAAAGCTAATGCTGTAAGTGCCGCTGAACCAATGGCAAATCCTTTACCAATAGCTGCTGTTGTATTACCTACTGAATCTAATGTATCTGTGATTTTTCGAACAGCTGGATCTAGTTCTGCCATTTCAGCAATACCACCTGCATTATCCGAAATTGGACCATAAGCGTCAACTGCAATGGTTATACCTACTATTGAAAGCATACCTACAGCTGCAAGAGCAATACCATAAAGACCTGCAAACTTAAATGCAATTAATACTGCTACTACGATAAGTACTACAGGAATAGCTGTTGAGTACATTCCTACAGCAAGACCGCTAATAATATTTGTAGCTGCACCTGTCTCTGATTGTTGTGCAATTTTTTGTACTGGTTTGTAGTTATCAGAAGTATAGTATTCTGTTACTACACCAATAACAATACCTACTGCAAGACCTGCTACAATAGCGATAAATTCATTAATTCCATCAAAAAAATATCTACTTAAGAAAAAAGCCCCTGCAATGGTGATAATTCCTGCAACATAAGTTCCTGTATTAAGAGTTTTGTGTGGGTCTGATTTTTCATCTCCCCTTACAAAGAATGTTGCAACAATAGAAGCTAGAACCCCTAACGCTGAAAGCACTAATGGAAAAGCTACTCCACTTACTCCATATGTTACAGCACCTAAAGTAAGTGCTGAAATAATAGAACCTACATAAGATTCGAATAAGTCTGCACCCATACCTGCAACGTCACCAACATTGTCTCCAACATTGTCAGCGATTACAGCAGGGTTTCTAGGATCGTCTTCTGGAATACCTGCTTCTACTTTACCTACTAAGTCAGCGCCTACATCTGCTGCTTTTGTATATATACCGCCACCAACTCGTCCAAATAAAGCCATAGAAGAAGCCCCAAGACCAAAACCTGTGACAATAGTAGGATCTTTAAAAATAATATAAAGTGCACCAACTCCTAATAATCCTAAACCTACTACACACATTCCCATAACTGCTCCACCGGAAAAGGCAATGCTTAATGCTTTGTTCATTCCACCTTCTCTAGCTGCATTAGCAGTTCGAACATTTGCTTTTGTAGCAACTTGCATGCCGAAGAACCCTGCTAAAATGGAACAGATTGCTCCTAAAACAAAACAAATCGCAGTGTATAAACCTAATCCTGGCGTTACTGCTAAAATTAATGTTGCCACTACAATGAAAACAGCCATATACATGTACTGTCTACGCAAAAACGCCATGGCGCCATCGTGTATATAGGAAGCAATCTCCTTCATTCTATCTGTTCCAGCGTCTACCTTGTCTACTTTTCTAGCGAGGTATAGAGCAAAGAGAAGGGCGACTGCGCCTACATTTGGTGCTGAATAAATAGTCCACTCCATAATATAATTCCCCTTTTAATAATTTATTTTAAGGTTTACTCCCTGGATATTAATGCAAACACATGCACTTTTGTACTTTAGCTTATTACTAAGATAGAGTTTTTAAGTTTGTATTAAATAAGTTCGTAAACCTTTTCAAACGAAGCATAAAGATACCACTAACACTTTATTGATTTCACGTTAGTGGCTTATCTTTGCAAAATTATAACAGCGAGTTTATAAATGCAGATAACATGAAAACTGCAGCAGAAATCTTTGTCAATTTTTCAAAAATAGCGTCATAACCTCTACTTTTTTTCTTACCATAAAAACCTTCCGCTCCTCCAGCAATAGATCCGGACAAACCAGCATCCTTACCAGATTGCAACATTACACTTGCAATTAACACAATACTCGAAATAACCAATGCTATTAAAATAAAAGTTTGCATGTCACACCTCTTAACCAATTGTTTAACAATAACATTTTAACATAGGGTAAAAAAGATAGCAAGAGAAAGAATATAATCGCTCACGGTAATCGCATGAAGGATTACTCTTCTTAAACATTTTGA
>ENA-UOOM01002277-UOOM01002277.1-fermentation-metagenome-genome-assembly--contig:-NODE-2277-length-16184-cov-3.451547_pt1 | contig 16184 bp, 11 predicted proteins | sample MGYA00245781_ERZ724031 | MGnify/ENA primary metagenome ERZ724031 (study PRJEB28704, sample SAMN03018317) | fermentation metagenome | biome: anthropogenic terrestrial biome; feature: soil; material... | reverse complement strand
GCCACATCCCCAACACCGCGTTTGGGGACACCTATCGCCCGCCTAAAGCTCACGTCATCCCTTGGGTTGACAAGCAGGCGCAGATAGGCGAGAACGTCCTTTATCTCTGCCCTATCGTAGAACTTGAGAGAGCCTATTACCGAATAGGGGATGCCGTACCCGGTGAGAGCTTCTTCCAACACTCGGGACTGGGCGTTGACGCGGTACAATACGGCATAATCGCCCCGAGGTCTCCCTTCGCGCACGCCCTGCTGTATCGTACGGCAGACGAAATCCGCCTCGTCTCGCTCGGACCAGGCCGTGTATCTGGAAAGCGGCGCTCCCTTGCCCCTGTCCGTCCAAAGTTTCTTTTGCTTCCTTCCCGTATTCTGGGCGATGACAGCGTTCGCCGCATCCAATATGTTTGAAGTTGAACGATAGTTCTGCTCAAGGCGAATCACAGTGCATCCGGGGAAATCCCGCTCAAAATCGAGTATGTTGCGAATGTCTGCCCCTCGCCAGCCGTAGATGGACTGGTCGTCGTCCCCGACGACGCAAATATTGTTGTGCACAGAGGACAACATCTTGACAAGCGTATATTGCGCGAGGTTTGTGTCCTGGTATTCGTCGACGTGTATGTATCTGAAGCGCGTGGCGTATTTGTTCAAGACTTCAGGAAATGTGCGGAAAAGCTCCAGTGTTTTGAGCAGCAAATCGTCAAAATCCAGCGCGTTGTTTGCTGCCAGAGTTTTGTTATATAGCGTCATTGCTTCGGAAAGCTTGGGCGCTCTGAAGGAATCGCTGTTTTGCAGAATATAATCTGAGGGAGCAAAGGATTTGTTTTTTGCGTCGGAAAAAACTGAGCGAAGCATTTTTTTTGGCCACTCTTCATCCCTCATGTTCAGCTTTTCCTGAATATCAGAGATAACCGCCATCTGGTCAGTATCGTCGTATATGACAAAATTACGGGTGTAACCCATCCTTTCGATATCAATCCTCAATATGCGTGAGCAAAACGAGTGGAACGTACTCATCCATACGCGCTCACCGTCCGCCCCCGCGAGGTCGATAATGCGCTCGCGCATCTCTTTTGATGCTTTGTTCGTGAACGTAAGCGCAAGTATTTCGTAGGGTGAAACCCCGCTATAGAGCAAATTGGCGATGCGGTAGGTCACCGCTCTGGTTTTGCCTGAGCCCGCGCCTGCAAGTACGAGCAGCGGTCCTTCGGTTGTGGTTACCGCCGTTTTTTGCTGTGGGTTAAGTACATCCAAATCTATCATAAGTATGCATCCTTTCCGCATTACACTTTATCAAAATCGCTGTTCATAGTACAGCAAAAAAGCCGCAGCGCATGGAAATTTAGCGTCGCGGCTGATTGAGTTCCCTTGCCGGCAGCGACCCGCCGCCCTTTGTTCATTCGTCCTTCATTCGGTCAAGCACCAACCTGTACCCGCCTGCTCCGTATTGCAGGCAACGGTTCACGCGGCTGATAGTAGCGGTCGATGCGCCTGTTTTTTGTGAAATCTCTTGATAGGTGATTTTTTTATCCAACATACGCGCAACGCAGAAGCGTTGAGCGATGGCCTTTAGCTCGCTAATGGTGCATATATCTTCGAAAAAGCGACTGCAATCGTCTTGCGTTTCCAGAAGGAGTATTGCGGAGAAAAGCTCGTCTATCTCGTCAGAGTTGAGCTTGGCATTGTGTTCCATGACTACCTCCACAAATTGTGCAAATAAAGCATTATAACTATTTTAACACAGCACATCAAAAAAGCAAGTCCCCGTCATGGGGACTTGAGCAGTTCGAGTGTCGCAATCGACACTTCGTACGCTGTGCGAGTTTCTTCATTGCCTTCTGACAAATGCTTTTTGTATTCCCGACTCTGCACCCTTCCCGTTATGGAAATGCAGTCTCCGATACCTAAGGTTCCGGCGAACCTAGCGTTTCTTCCCCATGCTATGGCGGGAATGTAGTCCGATTTATTGTACGATCGATTGACAGCCAACAACAAATCGGTAATCTCCCTTGAAAACGGGGTCACTCGATAGGTCGGTTGCTTGCATAAATACCCTGTAAGGACAATCGAATTCACAACCTCTTCGGAAAATGAGACCTCCAGAGCAAAAATAGTCAGAATCAACCTCGACGCGCCTCTAATGAATTTGTTATAAGACCTGAGCTGACCGGTGACTGTTATTTCTGCGCCGTCAGTTATTGCCGAAGTCGCAAGCAAGCGCTCGGATATGGTAAGCGGTAGCAGATCCGACACTCCGGACAGCCTTGGAACCTGCAAAAAACAGGTATAAAATGCCTCGCTGTATACGCTGTGTGAGTAAACAAGTTCTCCTTTGACGCTGCCGGACAGCGTTACCCGGTTGGTACAATCCATATTCCACCTCCGACGGCCGTATGTGGAATATGTATGCGCGATAACCCGCTTTGAATACCTGTTAACAGTCAGATGTTGCGCTTTTTAGCTGTTTTCAGTCCTGTCATCCGCTATGTATGCGTCAATTACTACGTCGTCCAGCATTGCCATAACGAGCGGCAATCCCCGAGACTGGCGTTTTTCCACCAGTACTTCCTCGGACGCAAAAACAGACTTTCCGCTGTGAAGCTGCTCGACGGCAAAAGTCGAAGGTTTGTCCAGGTAGATGGCAGATGCAAGCTTGGTGCCATTTGCGCCATTTTTTCGAAGCTCAAATGTGCGCTGGCCTTTGCCATTCCTGTTCTGACGTTCATAGTCCATCACAAGACTACGCTTTGCGTAGCCGAGGTCGCTGATGATAAGCATTTGCCCTTCGTCCGGTATCTGCGAGGCGAAAAGCACCGAATCCCCGTCCTCCAGCGCCATGGACTTGACCCCGGACGCAGTCCTGCCCATCTTGGGTATAGAATCGGAGGGAAAACGTATGCTCATGCCGCGTTCAGTTATTAATAGTACGGTCGGTTCGCCATTATCCTGCGCGACAGCTAAGACCTCGTCGCCATCCTTTACTCCGATTGCTACGTATTTTTTATTCCTGGTTTCAAAATCTGCGAGGGCGGCTCGCTTCGCCAGGCCCTGCTTGGTAAAGAAGAGCAGGCTGCTTTCTTCTGCGTATGAATCGAAGGAAAAAGCGGCTACTATGCGCTCTCCGTCGTTCCAGCCGGCAAACAGCGCTGCAGGCATTGAACCGAACTGCTTGCCTTTCGGCTCGGGAATATCCTCCGCGTCTATCGAATACATGGAACCGAGGTTTGTGAAGAACTGCACCCGCTTGCCGGTGGTGGTCTCGAGGGCAAAGAACACTTTGCCTTCTTCCTGGCTTCCCTTTTGTGCATAAAGCTTTGAGCTCGTGCGCTTTATTCCCGCAGCGGTGGCATACACTGTTACTTCTGAAACGACCTTTAGCTCGCTTTCGTCGACGGTGATTTCGGGGTTGGCGTTTATCAACAATGTTCGCCTCGGCTGGGCGTATTTTTTCTTGATTTCCAGAATCTCACGCTTTATGACCGCCATTAGCTTCTTCGGGTCTTCTATGATTCCCTTGAGCTCAATGATTAGCTTAGCGACTTCCTCGTACTCCGCTCTAAGCTCGATGATTTGAAGGTTGGTCAACCGTGCAAGGCGCATGTCAAGTATGGCTTGCGCTTGTATCTGTGTGAGCGAAAAGCGCTTCATCAACCCGTCTCGCGCCACTGTAGGAGTAGCGCTCGCCCTGATTAGACGTATCACTTCGTCCAGATTGTCTACCGCGATGATGAGCCCCTCCAAAATGTGGGCGCGCTTCTCGGCGGCTTCCAAGTCGTGGCGTGTCCTTCTTGTTACGACGTCCTTCTGGTGGGTGATGTAGTGTGCGAGCACTTCCCGAAGACCCATCTGCTTGGGTTTACCGTTCGCAATCGCAACGAGGTTGACGCCGAAATTGACCTGAAGGTCGGAATACTTGTACAGGTAGTTGAGCACCTTTTGCGGATCCACGTCCTTCTTGACTTCTATTACCACCCGGGTGCCCTCGCGGTCCGATTCCTCTCGAATATCGGCAATCCCTGAGAACAGTACTTTTTTGGTTTCACAAAGGCGGAGTATCTTTTCCTGGGCGGCTGCTTTGTTGACCTGGAAGGGGAACTCCGTCACCACTATGAGGTTTTTGCCATTTTTTTGCGGCTCTATGTGGGTCTTTGCCCTTATGACGAGCTTGCCTCTACCGGTTTTATATGCTTCGGCTATATCCGGAGTATCGAGCAGTAGCCCTCCGGTAGGAAAGTCCGGAGCGGGTATGAATTTCATAAGCTCTTTTACTGTGATGTCCGGTTTTTGGAGCATGGCGACAGTCGCGTCTATTGCTTCGCCAAGGTTGTGGGGCGGGATGTTGGTCGCGAGTCCTACGGCGATTCCTGTCGCACCATTGACTAAAAGGTTTGGGAAACGACCGGGGAGAACCTCCGGCTCTTTTAAGGTGTCGTCGAAGTTGAGGTTGAAGTCGACGGTGTCCTTATCCAAATCGCGCAAGAGCTCCAATGCGAGGGGGGTCATGCGTGCTTCGGTATAGCGCATCGCCGCTGCAGGGTCGCCGTCCTCGGAACCAAAATTGCCGTGACCATCGACTAGCGGGCAGCTCATGTTGAAGGGCTGCGCCATGCGAACCATAGCGTCGTATACGCTGGTGTCGCCGTGGGGGTGGTACTTGCCCAGGCAATCGCCGACGATACGGGCGGATTTTCTGTGGGGCTTGTCCGGCGTAAGGGACAACTCCATCATAGAGTAGAGTATCCTGCGCTGGACGGGCTTTAGTCCATCTTCAACCCTAGGAATAGCGCGATCAAGTATTACATATTCGGCGTAGGGCATCATGGAGTTGTGCATCACATCCTCCATAGTGACCGGGAAAAGCCTGTTAGTTTGCTTTTCCGTGCCGCCGGCATTGTCTTTCTTTTTGGCCATTTAGCTCTCCTTCGGCATGAACTTGTCGACTCTGTTGAAGTTGGCGTGCTTGCTGATATACGCCTTCCTAGGTTCGATTTTATTGCCCATCAGGATGGTAACTATCCTATCCGCTTCGACAGCGTCGTCAATTGAGACACGCATAAGAGCGCGTTTTGAAGGCTCCATAGTCGTTTCCCAAAGCTGTTCGGGATTCATTTCTCCGAGACCTTTGTAGCGCTGGAGCGCATACCCCTTGCCCGCCTTTTCAATCGCTTCCGCAAGTTCATTGTCGTTGTAGGCGTAGACTATTTTTTTGCCCGTCTGCACTTTGTAAAGTGGCGGCATGCCTATATACACATGCCCTTCTGTTATGAGCTCGCGCATATACCTGAAAAAGAAAGTCATGAGTATAGCGCGGATGTGAGCGCCATCCTGGTCCGCATCCGAGAGTATGATTACCTTGTCGTACTTCAGGTCTTCAATGTTGAAATCCTTGCCCACGCCAGTTCCGAGAGCGGTGATAATCGAACGAAACTCCTGGTTCTTCAACACTTCTTCGATGGTGGTCTTTTCCGCATTGAGCGGCTTGCCGCGAAGCGGGAGTATCGCCTGAAACGTGCGGTCGCGCCCCTGCTTTGCGCTGCCGCCTGCGGAATCTCCTTCGACTATAAAAAGCTCGTTCTTGGTTCTGTCCCTGCCGGTGCAGGAGCTAAGTTTGCCAACCAGAGGAGCGTTCTCGAGTTTGTTGCGCTCGCGTTCCACAGCCTTTGCTTTTTTTGCAGCTTCGCGCAATCTTGCGGCTTTTTGCGCCTTTTCCACGATTTTGGAGCAAAGCTCTGCATTGCGCAAGTTCTGGGTAAAGTGCGTCAACCCTTCGCCGATTACGGATTCCACTGCGCTTTCCGCCTCGGTGTTGCCAAGCTTAGTCTTGGTCTGGCCCTCGAACTGCACGTCTTTCATCTTGACAGACAACACAGCGGTCATTCCCTCGCGAAAATCCTCGCCAGGCAAGTTCTTATCTTTATCTTTGAGGGCACCCACCCTTCGGCAGTAGTCGTTCATCACCTTTGTGACTGCCGAACGGAACCCATGAGAAGGGGTTCCGCCCTCGTTGGTGGGGATGTTGTTTACATATGAAAATAGTGATTCGTTTTCTGAATCGTTGTGCTGGATTGCTGCTTGGACTATGATGCCGTTTGAGTTGCCTTCTATGAGTATCGGAGGCTCATAAAGGAATTCGTTGCCTTCGTTCAAAAAGCGGACGAAATCGCTTATGCCGCCGTCCGCTCGGAACTCCTGCTTTTCTCGTTCTTTGTCCCGTTCATCCTCGAATGTAAGCGTCAGCCCCTTGTTCAGGTAGGCAAGCTCCCTCATCCTTCGGGCAATCTTATCCGCGTTCCAGTTCAGCGTTTCGAAAACCCGCGCATCCGGCAAAAAGGTTATCGAGCTGCCCTTCTTCCTCGTGCGCCCAGTTTCGGTCAACCCGCTCTTGGGTTTTCCTGAAACAATTTTCCCCTTTTCTACAACGCTCTCGAATTCCTGCCTGTACACCTTTCCGTTTTGGTAAACCTCGCACCAGAGCCATTCGGAAAGGGCGTTCACAACGGAAGCGCCTACGCCATGCAAACCGCCGGAATAATTGTAGTTCGAGTCGCCGAACTTCCCGCCGGCGTGGAGCTGGGTGAACACGACCTCTACCCCCGAAATCCCTAGTTTTTCGTGGATGCCGACGGGGATGCCGCGCCCGTTATCTGTTATTGTGACCGAATTGTCCTTGTGAATCGCTATTTCTATAAGGTTGGCGAAGCCGTTCGCCGCCTCGTCTATTGAGTTGTCTACTATTTCCCACAGCAGATGATGAAGTCCGGAAGGACCTGTCGAGCCGATGTACATGCCTGGACGCATGCGCACGGCTTCCAGTCCTTCCAGCACTTTAATATCGCTGGCGGTATAGGTTTCTTTCATGATTGCCCCCATGGGATTTATTTTTTTCAGACGGCAGGAGTTTGTGCTGCTTAAGATAGCGCCACGCCATATTGCTTAAAGCGATTCAAATGCGCTCGACCTTGGTGGCGGAGTCTTGGCGGTATGCCTGCCTTACACAATATTCGAATACACAAAAGACACAGCTGCCGCATGGGTTCGACACCTTAACGATGATAATCGAAAATTCAATGCGCTGTCAAGTTAAGGCAATTTGTGAAGAACCAAACAACACCAGCGAAACATTCAGGCGCAAAAACGGGGCCTTAATATTCTTAAAGCCCCGTTTGCGTAGCTATGTGCAGTTAGTGATTGATATTTACTATGTGTCGAATGTCGGTCTATCTATGCGGTTTCAATCTTAGCTTCCTTGTGGAGATTGAGCATATCCACTCCGATTTCGCGCAGTTTGTATTTCATGATTTTACCGCTGGCAGTAACCGGAAATTCATCCAGGAAGCGTACGTATCTCGGCGATTTGAAACGGGACAGCCCCTCCTTGATGAAGCGAATCAACTCGTCTTCCGTCGATTGCATACCCTCGTTGAGTATCACAAAGGCCAGCACCTCTTCGCCGTATTTTTCATCGGGTACGCCGACAACCTGAACGTCCTTGACGCAAGGATGGGTATACAAAAATTCTTCTATCTCCCTGGGGTAGATATTCTCTCCGCCCCGGATAATCATGTCTTTCAGCCTGCCGGTTACCCTGTAATAACCGTCCTCATCTACAGTGCAAAGGTCGCCTGTGTGCAGCCAACCGTCCTCATCTATCGCCTGGCGGGTTGCTTCGGGCATCTTGTAATATCCCTTCATGACCTGGTAGCCACGGGTCAGGAATTCGCCGGGAGTATTTGGCGGAACCTCTTCTCCGGTATCGGTATCTACTATCTTTATCTCCATATTGGGCTGAACAGTTCCCACAGTGGAAACGCGCTTTTCTAGCGGGTCATCCGTGCAGGTCATAGTGGTAACGGGGGAAGATTCCGTCTGACCGAAGCAGATAACTATTTCAGGCATGTGCATATCTACATTGACGCGCTTCATTACCTCGACAGGGCAGGGTGAGCCGCTCATTATACCCGTCCTTAGGCTGGAAAAATCAAAGCTCTTGAAATCGGGATGGTTGAGCATGGAAATATACATCGTAGGCACACCCAGCAGCGAAGTGCAGCGCTCCATCTGCACTGCCTGCATGACAAGCAGCGGATTGAACCTTTGCACCAATACGATAGTTGAGCCGTGAGTAATGCAGGAAGTTACACCCAGAACGCAACCAAAACAATGGAACAGAGGAACAGGGATGCATTCGCGGTCTTTCTCGGTCAGCTTTTTACGATCGCCGATGCTCTTCCCGTTGTTGACAACTCCATGGTGGGTCAGCATTACGCCCTTAGGAAAGCCCGTCGTGCCCGAAGTGTACTGCATGTTTGCCACGTCGTGAATATCGAGGCTTTCCTGGACGCTTTGCCTCTCCTCGTCGTCGACATTTTCGGCGAGGGCATAAAGATTGTCCCAGTTATACATTCCGGGTTCTTTATCTTTTTCCAGATAGACGACGTTTTTTAGACATGGCAGTGCCCTGGAATACAACCTGCCCGGCTGAGAGTGAGCAAGTTCCGGACAGATTTCGCGCAGGTAATGCACGTAGTCGCTATCCTTGAAGCCCTTGATTAGTATGAGCGTCATAGTGTCGCTCTGGCGAAGCTGATACTCGAGTTCGAAGCGCTTGTAGTTGGTGTTTACAGTAACCATCACGGCGCCTATCTTTGTAGTGGCAAACATGGTTACCAGCCATTCGACCCTGTTTGTCGACCAGATAGCCACTTTGTCCCCCGGGCGGACACCTATCGCCAACAAACCACGTGCCACGCGGTTGCACTCATCTTTGAACTGCGAATAGGTAAACCTAATGCCTTCGTGGGGGTCTACCACGCAGTCATTATCCGGGAAACGGGCAGCCTGGGCATCCAGCAGGTCTCCAAAGGTCATCTCCAGCAGTCTGTCGTCCGTCGCGTTGACAAGCTGTTCAATATTACGTTCGATGCGATCCATGAGGTTCCTCCAATCTTTATTGCGAATAAATTTGAAAATAAAAAAGCTCTCCATCTCTTTTCAGAGACGAAAAGCTTGTTTTCTTACTTTCCGCGGTACCACTCTGTTTGCCGAATCAACGGCCGCTTAGCAGGCACAATCATGCCCTTCCCGATAACGGCGGGATGCCGTCCAAGCCTACTGTGATTTCGGTTGGCTGCTCAGGGGCGAGTGGAGCTTCATTCCGCACTGCCTTTCACCAAACCGGCAGCTCTCTTGAGCGGTGGATGCGGCTCATATTCCCCATCATCGCATTGTGTTAACAAGATTATACGGGATGAAGTTCATTCTGTCAATGATTTTAATGTGTATATTTATACCGATTTTATTCAAAATACAGCATACTAATCTTCAATTCAGCCGCTTAACCGCCTTTACTGCGGATTCTTCGGGTGTGACGTACAGCGTTTTATTGGTCGAGTAAATCACAAACCCAGGCCTCGAGCCCGAAGGCTTTTTGACATACTTTCTGGGCGTGTAATCCACAGGAACCTGTGCACCGCTCCTTGCCCTTGAATGCCACGCCGCCAGCAAAGCCGCTTCCCGAAGAGTAGTATCGGCAGGGTTATGAGACTTTATGATTACATGTGAGCCGGGTATGTTTTTGGTATGCAGCCATATGTCATCGGGAGTCGAATCCTTTAGGGTGAGTCTGTCGTTCTGAAGGTTGTTCTTTCCTACGAATATATCTATGCCGTCGGATGACAAATAGTGAAACGGTTTTGATGCAGGCACCTTTTGCTGTTTGGCTTTTTCAGGGCGCAAATAGCCTTCGCGCGTCATCTCCTGCCGTATTTCCGCAAGGTCGCTCTCCTGCGCGCAGTTGTCCAGATTTGTTACCAGTCCTTCAAGGTAATCTAGCTCTGCTTGAATCTCCTCAATCTGCTCCGAAGCCATTTCGAAGGCGGCGCGCTGTTTATTGTATTTCTTAAAATACTTCTGGGCATTCGCCGCAGGGGACAACGATGGGTCGAGGGGTATGGTCACTTCCTTCTGCTCGGGGTCGTAATAATCGATGACAGTCGCCTCGCTGACACCGCGCTCCGCTCGGTAAGCATTTGCGGTAAGCAGTTCGCCGAACAGGCGGTTTTGCTCCATTTTGTCCGAAGTGAGCAAGATATCGCGCTGCATGGCGAGCTTTTTCTCGCAGCGCTCTATGTTGTTTTGCAGCAGCCTTCGCAGGTTTGCGCTTTTCTGGCGCATTCTGTCAGAACTTTCCCTAAGGCCGTAGTACTCGTCTAGCGCGGCGCTCATCGACTCGAAACTGCGCTTGTTATTGGGTGCGGCAGAGTGAGTGTCGAACGCATAATATGCAACGGGATTGCCGTAATCGTCCACCACGAGGGTAGGCGCAAACGCCCCTTTGGCTATCTCCTCGAAAAACGAATAAAGGCGCGCTGTGCAAAGCGATTTTCGCTCTTCGTCCAACGCAGAAAAGGAAACCGTCGGGTCACCTGCGGCATGCTCCGCAAGCTCTGCTGCAACCACCGGAGAAAGCCCCGCAAAATCGGACAGAATTGCTTTATCTAGCCTTCCTGAGGAGGATGCAAGCACTTTTTGTACCTGCTCTTTAGTCAGCTCGACGGGATTCAGCTTGTCTTGCGCGGGCACAGACTCGTATTTGACACCGGGCATGAGTATCCGCACAGTGGAGATCGCCGGCGTTACGTGGCGTATGGAGTCGAGTATCGTACCGTCCTCTCGAATGAGAACAATGTTCGAATATTTGCCCATAATCTCTGCAACCAGCAAAAATGCCGCTGGTTCACCCAAGTCGTCAGTAGCTGTTATTTCTATCGTAAGCACCCTGTCCAGCCCGGATTGGCGAACTGCGGTTATTTTGCCGTTTGTCAGGTATTTGCGCATCAGCATACAGAACATTGGCGGTTCGGCCGGGTTCTGCCTTTTTGACGAAGTAAGTTGTATGCGGCAATTAGAAGCGTTTGCCGAGAGCAACAGCTTTTTACCCGAGCGTAGGTTGAGCATAAGCTCGTCCTTCTCGGGTTGATATATCTTCTCTATACGCGCTCCCAGCACGTTTTCGTTGAGCTCCTTGCAAACAGCCGCGAGCGAAAGTCCGTCCATCGCCATATTTTCACCCCTATACCAAATTGCCCCAGCGCACAAACCGCAAGGGTGTTGTCACAATCCAATCAATGTTTAAGTATAGCCCATTCCCGTCGGTTTGGGAATAGTTGTGCACCCTAGGCGAATATATGTATATATGCAAATAGCTTAGGAGGTTCAAAATGAAAAAGGCAGCATTTCTGATTCTATGCTTTATTTTGCTTCTTACCGCCTGCTCCGGCAAGGACGCCGAAAGCTCCGCGCCAGTGGAAGAATCGCAAATCCGGTATCGCCCAACTGTTGTTTATTATGCTGACTCGAACGGATTGATAGTCCCTGTCATGCGCGAAATACCCTGGGAGGAAGGCATCGGCAAAGCCGCCTTGAACCTTCTGACCATGACGGATAAAAACGTATCGGCCGCCGCTTCATTCGGGCTTTCGCCTACTCTGCCCAAGGATGCTACCTTTACTCTGCGAATAGCGGAAGACGGGACGGCGACTGTAAGCGTTTTCAATATGGGCGAGTTTGAATCCGCTGCACAGGAGAAAAACGCCGTCATCTCCATAGTCAACACGTTGACCGAATTCTCCACAATAGAGCGTGTGGTGATACTGCCCGGGGGCAAGGAGGTAGATGAGCTCTCCTTCGGAACGGATATTAGCAAGGCTGTCTCCACCGTCTCTCTCAATCCCGAAAGCGTTACGACGTCTGCGGGCAGTGGAGAAATGCAGAGCATGGCGCTTTATTTCCCCAATTACGAGAGTACGTTGAACGTGCCCGTCACCAGGCAAACCGATGGCGAAGTCACACTCGAAAAAGCGGTGGAGGAGTTTGTCAAGGGACCCGGGCAAATCGACGCACTGCGCTCTTGCTTCCCCCAAGATACAGCGCTTCTGTCCGTGACCGTTGAAGGAGGCGTTGCCGTTATTGACCTTAGCTCCCAAGCGGAAGGATTGCGAGAACACCCTCTGCTTGAACAGCGCGCCATGGAATGTGCAGCCCTGGTTTGCCACGAATTCGGCGTACCCTCCGTATCCTTCAAAGTTGAGGGGAAGGATTACGGCGATATGCCTGTCTCCACGCCGATGTACGTCAATTACAAGTAACAAACAATAAGGCAGCGTTGTGCTGTACATGTCCTTTCTCAATATGCGCCGGCGGTTGACTCATCGGCGCTTGAAGGGTATCATCGAATAGAGATGCCCAAAACAGGAGGAATGACATGCAAAGAACCGACGGTCGCGCCCTTGACGAGCTGCGCAAAATAAGTATTACTACGGGATTTACAGAGCACGCACTCGGCTCTGTACTTATCGAGTTTGGAAAGACAAAGGTGATTTGCACCGCTATGGTCGAGCCTAAGGTGCCACTGTTTTTGATAGGCAAAGGAACCGGCTGGTTGACTGCGGAATACGCTATGCTTCCTTCTTCCACTCAAAATCGTAAAAAACGGGAGAATTTTAGAAATGGCCCGGACGGCAGAAGCACCGAGATTTCCCGATTAATCGGGCGGTCTTTGCGCTGCGGAATAGACCTGTCGCGTTTCGGGGAGCGTACCCTCGCGATAGACTGCGACGTCATTCAGGCGGACGGGGGAACCCGAACTGCGGCTATTACAGGCGGATACGTGGCCTTGGCGGTAGCCCTTCACAAACTGCGCGCCGCAGAACGCTGCCTTTTGCCCCCAGTTGCCGCCGTAAGCTGCGGCGTAGTGGAAGGCGAATTGCTGCTGGACCTTTGCTACGTCGAGGATTCCTCCGCCCAAGCAGATGTCAATCTCGTCATGGCGGGAGACGGCTTTGTGGAAATCCAGGGAACGGGGGAAAAACGACCCGTCTCGAGGGAGGAGCTTTACACCCTTCTCGACATGGGGGAGCTTGGAATAATGGAGCTTGTTGAACATCAAAAACGCGCTATCGACGAGGCAGTTGCAGGACTTCAGAAATAGTTTCGCTTTTCAAATTGAATAGAAATAGCCGCGACGCAATGACCGAAAAGGATGCGTTGCGGCTATTTGGTTCTTGTTGTTATTTGCCCTTTGCCAGCTTCTTTGCGCTGCCGATTTCGTCGGTTTTCTTCATCGCAGCGATGATTTTATCTATATCGACATCGATAGGTTCATGGGACATAAAGTTGTACTTGTAGCAGCTTTCCGCAACCTTAAATATCTCGTCATCGGTCGCTTTAGGTATGCCCAAATCTTCAAAGGATACCGGCAGACCGATATCCACGCAGAAGTCGAAAATCTCGTCGACTATACCCAGTTCGTCGTATAGCTGCAAGCCAGTGAGCACGCCGAAGGCGACCTTCTCGCCGTGGTAGAGATGGTGCGTAGCGGGAAGCTCCGTCAGTCCGTTGGCCACCGAGTGGGCTGATCCCAGTCCGCCGCTCTCAAATCCTATACCAGACAGCAAAGTGTTCGCCTCTATGATGGACTCTACGGCTTCGGACTTGACTCCCTTCTTCGCATCTTTTACCGATTGACGACCATGCTTAAGAAGCATATCCAAGCACAGCTTGGAAAGAGCCAGCGCTGTCTTTGTCCTTAGTCCAAAGCACTCGCTGAGTGAGCCGGAGCGTTCGCAGGAGTTCGCCTCGAAGAAAGTCGCCAGAGCGTCGCCCATACCGGAAATCAAAAAGCGTACAGGCGCCTTGAGGATGACATCGGTGTCGATAAGTACGACGTCGGGGTTGTGCTTCTGATATAGCACTTTGACGTATACTCCCTCGTCGGTATATACCACTGCGCAACCGGAGGTGGGCGCGTCTGTTGCTGCAATAGTCGCCGCTACGATTATCGGGATATTGAGTTCGTCGGCGGCCACTTTGCAGGCGTCTATCGGCTTGCCACCGCCTATGGCTGCGATTGCCGTAGCATCCATTTCGGTCGCAATCCCTTTAATGCGGTCGATTTCGTTGCGGCTGCATTCTCCGCCAAACTTTAATACCTTTCCCTTGCCCGCCATCAGCTTGTTGGCTGTATCCACCATGGATCGAGTCGCCACGACCAATGGCTTGTCGCCGTATTTCTCCATGATCTCGGGCAGGAAGGTGATCGCCCCATCACCCTGTATGTACTTGCTGGGGAAGATCATAATCTTCATATCCTTTAGCTCGCTCATCCGAAAACTCCTCCAAATCATATTTTTCTTAAGCGTATTTGCCGCTCAAGCTTGAATTTTGTAATTCTTGTTGAATACAGCGCAAATTGATTTAACTGTCGTAAAATTTGATTCTTGTTTATGGTAAATTGGCGGGATTTGTAGTTCAACAAAAACTTGAAAAGGGAAGTTATGCAAGTGAATGGGTTCGATAAGTCGAATAATTGCCGTTTATTTTCACATTTAAGTTACCATATCTCTAATTTGTGGTAAAACAACGATATTGCATATCTGGTTACAACACCCAATGTTTAATTGTTGACACTCGCGGTTTACTCGCGGATTCGCAAACTACTTCTGGTGCGATGCGTTTTGCTGTCGCCGTTCCTTTTTTCGTGTCTTTATTGATTCTTAACTGGTTTTTTGATAAAGTCGTCCTGTCGATATGCGAGTTGCTTGCCGCATCAGCAAGTTGAAGGGCAATGCGACCAAACGAAAGGAACTCATGCTTTGAAACTCATTATCGCTTCGAACAACAATCACAAGATTACAGAAATAAAGCAGATTCTCTCCCCTTGGTTTGCAGATGTCATTTCTATGGGCGATGCGGGTATATCGCTTGAGGTCGTCGAGGACGGGCAGACGTTCGTGGAGAACTCATTAAAGAAGGCCCGAGAGGTGTTCGATGCACTCGGCGGTATATATGCAGTGCTTGCCGACGATTCGGGACTTTCTGTGGATGCGCTTTCCGGCGCTCCCGGAGTTTACTCGGCTAGATTCGCCCGAGAGCACGACGACGCGGCTAACAACGAAAAGCTGCTTTCACTAATGAAGGACATTCCTGATGGCAAAAGGAGCGCTAAATTTGTTTGCGTGGTTTCTCTGATTCGACCCGACAGTGAGCCGTTGGTCGTTCGCGGGGAATGCCATGGAGTCGTCGCCCGTTCCCTTTCTGGCAGCAGAGGTTTTGGATACGATCCACTTTTCTTTGTGCCCGAACTTGGGAAAACATTTTCGCAGCTTTCCGAGGGCGAAAAAAACGCCATCAGCCACCGGGGCAGGGCGCTTGCGCTCCTTCGCGATGCCCTAGAAAGGGAATCTGAATGAGGGGGGTCATGAGAGTCGGAGTTTTTTCCGATTCCCATGGAGACAGGCGTGCCTTAAAGGATGCTTTGCGCAAAGCCGGTCCTCTGGACGCTGGCTGTTTTCTCGGGGATTACTACAAAGATGCTTCAGTGCTTATAGACGAAGGCATTCCTACCTGCGTCGTGCGGGGAAACAACGATTTTGGTTGCGATGCGCCAGACGAGGTCACACTGTCCCTCGGAGGTGTGTTGGTGTTTTGCACCCATGGTCACAAATACGGCGTATCGTATTCGCTGGACAGGTTGCATTATAAAGCAAAGGAGAAGGATGCTGCCATCGCCCTTTTTGGTCATACTCACAGACCTTTATTGGATAATATCGGCGGTCTGCTAATGCTCAACCCCGGCTCTGTCGCTTATCCCAGGGGCAATTTTGCGCCCACTTTTGCCCTGCTAGAGATAAGAGATGGAACCGTCAATCCGAGAATCGAGTACGTTTATAAGTAGTTTTTATGCCCATTTTTAACTCTAGTTCTTATTGACACGTCCAAATTTCGATGCTATACTTTTTAAGCGTTGGCAGTGGTGAGCGAAGACGTGCGCCTGTAGCTCAGCAGGATAGAGCAACGGCCTTCTAAGCCGTAGGTCCCGGGTTCGAATCCCTGCAGGCGCGCCATTTTTCTATTATATGGTGGGTATAGCGCAGGCGGCTAGCGCGCCAGATTGTGGCTCTGGAGGCCGTGGGTTCAAGTCCCACTACCCACCCCATTTTTAAAATAGTTTCTCCCCGCCGCGCAGGCTGTCAGGCGCTTTTTGTTTGAGAATCGCGTGGCGGCGTCTAAAATCACACAATTACGGTGGGGTGTAGCCAAGCGGTAAGGCACGGGGCTTTGACTCCCGGATTCGCAGGTCCGAATCCTGCCACCCCAGCCATATTATGACTCATTAGCTCAGTCGGTAGA
>ENA-UOOM01002276-UOOM01002276.1-fermentation-metagenome-genome-assembly--contig:-NODE-2276-length-16194-cov-9.416878_pt1 | contig 16194 bp, 14 predicted proteins | sample MGYA00245781_ERZ724031 | MGnify/ENA primary metagenome ERZ724031 (study PRJEB28704, sample SAMN03018317) | fermentation metagenome | biome: anthropogenic terrestrial biome; feature: soil; material... | reverse complement strand
CTGAATAAAATGTTGAAATTATATAAAAGCAAGAGGAGATAACAGCATGGAGAAGGTAAAGAAAAAGTCATCCGGCATGAATCCTTTTGTCATTCTATTTGCAGTAATGCTGGTGTGTGCAGTTACATCCTATTTTATTTCTCCGGGAGCATTTGAACGCGTTGAGGAAAATGGACGCACTATGGTTGTTGAAGGCAGTTTTCATGAGGTGGAAAGGACACCTGTATCAATCGGAAACTTCTTCCTTGCTATACCCCAGGGGCTTGTGGGTGCCGCCAGTATTATGTTTCTTGTCATGCTCGTGGGTGGGTTTGTGCAGGTGTATCTGGACACGGGAGCTCTGGATAAGGGAATATCGAAGATATTGCGGGCATCAGATAAGTTTGGGAGCCCGGTCGTTCTTCTGATTATTATGCTGCTGTTTTCGGCAATAGGTGGATTTCTTGGCTGGGCCGAGCAAATTATTCCTTTCGTTCCCATTATCGTATCTATCTGCCTTGCGCTGGGCTATGATACCGTTGTGGGGATGGCTTCCAGCGCCTTTGTGTGTATGATGGGCTTTGCAGTATCCCCGACAAATGTCTACACTGTGGGAATATCCCATGAAATTGCAGAGCTGCCTATGTTTTCCGGTATGTGGCTGCGTCTGATTGCGTTAGTGGTTGTAGAGACTGTTATCATGATTTATATACTTATATATGCTGCCCGGGTAAAAAAGGATCCGTCCAAAAGCATTGTATACGGCATTGATAACGGCAGTCTTAAAAGAGACTACAGCTCTCTGAAAGACAGCAGGATGACAAAGCATCAGATTTTGGCATTAATTATCTTTGGAATTACATTTGTTGTGGCTATTTTCGGAGTTTTGAATTATAGTTGGGAGATGGATCAACTTTCGGCTGTATTTTTGGCGGGCGGCCTTTTGGGAGGTCTTGTCGGGCATTTGGGCGTAAATGGGACTACCGGCAGCATTGTGAAGGGTGCCAAGGGAGCAGTGGATGGAGCTCTGGTTATTGGACTTGCGCGTGCGATTCAGGTTATTATGACCCAGGGCGGGCTGATTGATCCTATCATCAATTTCTTTTCAAAATCGCTGGGCGGTCTTTCCCCATGGCTTGCTGCAATAGGCATATTTGTGGTTACCCTGTTGGCAGACGGCCTTATTCCCTCCGGCAGCGGTAAAGCAATCGCAATTATGCCTATTCTCATCCCACTGGCGGATATGATTGGCGTCACCAGACAAACAGCAACCTTAGCCTATCAATTTGGGGATGGATTTGCCAATATGTACTGGTTTACGAATGGGACACTTTTGATTTTCCTTGCTGTTTCAAAGATTCCCTTACGCAAATGGTATAAGTTCCTCTGGCCGCTTCAGATTGTGCTGACTGTTATCGCGATTGCATTCTTAGGGATTGCGATTGCCACCAATTATCAATAAGTCGAGGGGGATTCAAGATGAAAGCTTATGAGCGGGCTTTGGCCGAAAAACAATACATTGTCGATTTGCGCCGGCATTTCCACAGTCATCCGGAATTAAGCTGGCAGGAGTATGCAACTACAGAGAGAATCTGCGAAGAACTTGACAAATTATCAATTCCTTACAACAGACTGCCAAAGACAGGTGTGATTGCTACCCTTAAGGGTACAAAAAAGCATCCTGTCATTGGCCTTCGTGCGGATATAGATGCTCTCCCTGTTAAAGAGGTAAAGGATCTGCCGTTTAAATCGTTAAACGAAGGGGTGATGCATGCCTGCGGGCATGACTCTCATATGTCTATGCTGCTTGGCGCCGCAAAGATTTTAAGCGAGCATAAGGAGGAAGTCAACTGCACAGTTCGTTTTATCTTTCAGCCGGCGGAGGAGACAATCCAGGGAGCCAAAACCCTGTTGAATAATACTGAGGTGATGGAGTGTGATAACCTTTTTGCAATCCATATTTTCCCGTACATTGAGACAGGGGGAATATCTGTGGAAGAGGGTCCGCGTTTTACTTCTGCAGACACCATAAAATTTAAAATTATGGGCCGGGGCGGACATGGCTCCATGCCCCAGGATACTGTGGACCCAATTGTTACATCCGCAGCTGTTATAAATAATCTGCAGGCTATTGTAAGCCGCGAAATTGACCCGAGGGATACTTGTGTTATCAGTGTTTGCTCCATTCACTCAGGCTCAGCAGCCAATATAATCCCGAATAATGTGGAAATGTTGGGGACAGTGCGCACATTTAACCCCAAGGTAAGGGAAATACTGCCGGAAAAAATTGAAAGGGTGATTGCCGGGACATGTGAAACGTTCCGTACAACGTATGAGTATGAGTTCATTCGCGGAACGCCCGCAACAATCAACGAACCCGGAAGTAGTGCAAGAGCAGAGCGCGCTGTGCGGGATATACTGGGAGAAGAGGGGCTTGTCAGGTATGAAAAAACCCCGGGTGGTGAAGACTTTGCCTGGCTGCTTGAAAAGAAACCGGGATGCCTTGCATTTGTAGGGTGCCGCAATGAAGTAAATGACCAGAACTATGCACTTCACAGTGAGCGTTTTGATTTGGATGAAGAGGCAATGGTGAACGGAGCTGCTCTATTTGTACAGTATGTGTTGGTTACACAGGATGAAATATAATATGATACCAGGGTCAAAAGGTCATGCGTTTCATGCTTGCATGAAAAAGCATGACTTTGGGACCCGCAAAACATGAGAAAGTAGCCCGAATAGGGCGGATTTCGAATGTTTTTAGGATTGCGGGAGCACAAAGTGCGTAGCAACCCGTAGGTATCAGGAGGGCAAAATACCATTTGCTCCATACATCATAATATTTGAAAAATAAGAATTCCGCAGTCCTGACTTTGCAAAGCTGCGGAGTTCTTATTTTATATGATTCTTATACGGCTGCTTCTTTTCTTTAACATAAATTAGCAATCTAGACATTGGATAACTGCTATAGTCGAAAGATAGAAAAATCTGTTGACAAAAGTGATTTAATATATGATTATTAAAAGGACGACTTTAAATGTTATGGAAGGAAATGAAAATGTATAATTTTGGCGAATTTTTGGCGCAGACGAAGGACAACCCTGCCCTTTTAATTACAGTAGTGTTAACGCTGGCAGTTATCCTCGTCAACGGCTGGACTGATGCCCCCAATGCCATCGCTACGGCAGTGTCAACAAAAGCGATACCACCCCGGCCGGCGATAACTATGGCGGCTATATTCAATTTTTTGGGAATTTTAGTAATGACCGCAATCAATAAGAATGTAGCCCAGACCATTTATAATATGGTAGATTTTGGGGACAATGCCCACCAAGCACTGGTGGCATTATGTGCGGCGATGGTTGCCATAGTACTGTGGGCTGTTGCGGCGTGGGCTTTTGGCATCCCGACCAGTGAAAGCCATGCTTTGATTGCCGGCCTTACGGGGGCGGCTATAGCTATGCATGGAGGTCTTGGCGGCGTAAATGGCAGTGAATGGCTAAAGGTAATTTATGGTTTGGTACTATCTACGGTTCTGGGATTTGTTCTGGGATATGTTGTGGTAAAGCTGATCGGCCTTATATTTAGCAAGGTTGACCGGCGAAAGACAACCGGAATATTCCAAAATGCCCAGATTGGCGGAGCCGCGGCCATGGCCTTTATGCATGGTGCTCAGGATGGACAGAAATTTATGGGTGTATTCCTGTTGGGTATAGCCCTCAATAATGGAGATACAAATGCAGGTATGTTTGAAATCCCCTTTTGGCTGATTGTAATTTGCTCCCTGGTTATGGGACTTGGGACATCCATCGGCGGCTATAAGATTATTAAAGCTGTGGGAATGGATATGGTCAAACTTGAAACTTATCAGGGGTTTGCAGCGGACCTGGCGGGTGCGGGATGCCTGCTGGTTTCATCCCTTACCGGAATGCCGGTTTCTACGACCCATACAAAGACTACGGCAATTATGGGGGTAGGTGCTGCAAAAAGCATTAAGCGGGTAGACTGGAGTGTAGTGAAGGAGATGGTACTGACCTGGATATTAACATTTCCCGGTTGTGGTTTAATAGGCTTTGCTATGGCAAAACTATTTACGATGTTTTTTTAAAGGAAGGATAAAGGAATTATGGCAAAGAAAAAGAGTCCTTATTTTGATGACTTTAACAGGATGGTTGAATGTTCCTGCAAAGCAGCAGAGCATTTGAAGAAAACACTCAGAGAATTTTCTCCCGATACTTTTGAAGAAAAATGTGAGTTAATGCATCAGATAGAAAATGAAGAGGATGACGTTAAGCATGAGATGATGGAGCGCCTGGCGAAAGAATTTATACCTCCGATTGACAGAGAGGATATTATCGATATGTCACATCACCTGGATAATGTAACAGACAAGATTGAGGAAATTGTGATGCGGATGCACATGTATAATGTCCAGACCCTCCGGACTGACGCAAATACTTATGCAGATATCATTGTAAAGATGTGCGATAAGTTAAAGATTGCAGTGGAAGAATTTTCAAATTTCCATAAATCAACTACACTTAAGGAAAAAATTATTGAGATTAATACAATTGAAGAGGAGGGCGACCGCTTATATATGACCGCAGTCAGGGAACTCTTTGAGCAGGAAAGCGACCCCATGCAGATTTTTGCTTGGAGCAAGATTTTTGATTTAATGGAAGACTGCTGTGATGCCTGCGAGCATGTGGCGAATGTAATGGAAATGGTCATTATGAAAAATGGCTAAAAAGGGAGTGTTTCCTTGCGGTGCAACTGCCGGTTGACAAATTTCCAAGTGAGATTGGTGGCCGGCAACCAATCTTTTTGTTAAAATATCACTATCTTAAGAGAGTATTTTGCGATATCGTAAGCTATAAATTTTATGGAGGTGAAGTTTTATGATTTTGGCGGAGAAGATAATGAAGCATAGAAAACAAAACGGTTGGTCTCAGGAAGAGCTGGCAATGAAATTGAATATTTCACGACAGTCAGTTTCAAAATGGGAGAGCACTGCAGCAATCCCGGATTTGGATAAAATTATTAAGTTGAGTGAAATCTTCGAGGTGAGTACTGATTATTTATTAAAGGATGAGCTGGAGGACGAGGCCGGCGTTGGAACAATTTCGGATGAAGAACCGGATTACAACAATGAAACCGTAAGAACGATTTCACTGCAAGAAGCCAACAGCTATATGGAACTGATTGACGGGGTATCCAAAAAAATGGCGGCGGCAGTTGCAGCATGCATCCTTTCACCAGTGCTTTTAATCTTGCTGGGTGGGTTGTCAGAATATCGGAAGGCAGGTATTACAGAGGATATGGCAGGAGGGATCGGGGTGACAATTCTGCTTTTGATAGTAGCGGGAGCTGTTGCAGTATTTATCCTGATTGGGATGCAGCTGGACAAATTTGAATACTTGGAAAAGGAGTCCCTTAACCTGCAGTATGGCGTGGCTGGAATTGCAGAGACAAAGCGTAATGATTTTGAGCCGGTCTATAAGAGATGTATAGCCTCTGGTGTTGCACTCTGTATCGTCAGCGCTGTGCCCATTATGATAGCAGCTGCTTTTAATTCAACGGATATGGTATATATTTATTGTGTTGTTATTCTGCTTGTATTGATAGCCTTTGCTGTTTTCTTATTTGTATGGTCCGGCATGATTTATGGAAGTTATCAAAAGCTCCTGGAAGAAGGGGATTATACACGAAGCAAAAAACTTGAGAGTAAAAGAAATGATAACCTGTCAAAGGTATATTGGTGTACAGCAACAGCCATATACCTGGGGACGAGTTTCCTTACAGGAAGGTGGGAAATTACTTGGGTTATCTGGCCCTGTGCAGGTGTTTTGTACGCCGCGGTGTGCGGTATTGCTGCAATGCTTCGAAAAAGCTGAATGTAAACCAAAAAGAAGGCAGAGAAGAGAACTTATGTCCCTGCTTTTTTTATGCATAGAAATAGAAAATATGTGAAAAGTACACAAGAAATCTATAAACATATAGAAGATGTTGATTAAAGAATGTGATAATGCTATCATGGCAGCAGAGGATTTAAACAAAATATAAATTAAGAAGGGGGGCTGTAGTAAGGCTTTAAACAAAATATAAATTGGAAAAGGGGGTTTTGGTGTGGAAACACTGAACAATATCGTATTGACGATCCAGCATTATCTTGCAGACTACATTTTGATTATCCTGCTTTTGGCCGGTGGTGCATGGTTCACAATACGGTTAAATTTTATTCAGGTGAGAGGTTTTAAAGAAGGAATGAAAAGGGCTTTCGGAGGATTGTTTTCCAAGAAAGGGGAAGCAGGGAAAGACGGAATGTCCTCTTTTCAGGCTCTTGCGACAGCAATCGCTGCACAAGTAGGTACCGGGAATATTGCAGGAGCAGCGACAGCCTTGGCAATTGGAGGCCCGGGTGCAATTTTCTGGATGTGGATTGCCGCCTTTCTGGGGATGGCGACGATTTTTGCAGAAGCGATCATGGCACAGAAGTATAAGCAGGTTGGTAAGGACGGACAAGTGACAGGAGGGCCTGTATATTATATCCGGGCAGCATTTCAAGGCACATTTGGAAAAGTCCTGGCAGGGATTTTTGCTGTACTGATTACTTTGGCACTTGGCTTCATGGGAAATGCGGTGCAGTCCAATTCGATTGCATCGGCCTTTAACACAGCATTTGGCATCCCACAGCCGGTGATGGGAGTAATTGTAGCAATCATCGCACTGTTTGTATTTATGGGCGGCATGAAGAGAATTGCAAAGGTTACAGAAATCATAGTACCGTTTATGGCGGTTCTTTATATCATAGGATCACTGATTGTCATTTTCTACAACTACAAAAATATCCCATATGCATTCGCATCAATATTTGTCGGTGCATTCAAGCCTTCAGCAGTGACCGGCGGTGCAGTAGGCGCAACTATTAAACTGGCTCTCACGAAAGGCGTTGCCAGAGGACTTTTCTCCAATGAAGCAGGTATGGGTTCCACACCTCATGCACATGCTGTAGCAAAAGTGGATCATCCGGTAGAACAAGGATTTCTGGCAATGATAGGGGTGTTCATTGATACCTTTATCGTTCTGAACATGACAGCATTTGTAATCATTACTACAAAGTCAATCCCATCCGGAAAGACAGGCGCAGAACTGAGTCAGTTCGCATTTTCTACGTTGTACGGAAAAGGAGGAGACATCTTTATCGCGGTTTGTCTGTTGTTCTTTGCATTTTCCACAATCATAGGCTGGTATTTCTTCGGCGAAGCCAATGTAAAATACTTATTTGGTACAAAAGCAGTAAGGATATATGCTGTGCTGGTGGCGGTATGCGTTGTACTGGGCTCCCTGGCACAGGTAGACTTGGTATGGAACATGGCCGACTGCTTCAACTCCATGATGGTAATTCCGAACATTCTAGCGTTGTTTATGCTAAGTAAAGTAATTAAGTCGGTACACGACGACTATTACAAGAAATTTCTGAAGAAAAAATAATGCAATTCAGAACATAATGATGATAGGGGCAAAAGTCTTTTTGCCCCATAATACCTACGGATTGCTTTGTACTTTGTGCTCCCGCAATCCTGAAAACATTCGAAATCCGCTCTATTCGGGCTACTTTCCTATGAGTTTTTTCTGTATCTTGAAGGTGTCGTCCCATATTTCTCCCGGAAGATCTTATAGAAATATCCTTTATTATGATATCCCACAATCTCTGAAATTTCTTCTACACTTTTCTGTGTGTCGGTTAAAAGCTGCTCCGCTCTCTCCAGTCTGATTTGCTGGACATATGCAGAGTAGGTCAGTCCGGTATTGTTCTTAATCAGACGATTAAAATAATCTTCCTGGAAATGGAAGGTGTCCGCCAGTTCCTGAATTGTGATATGGGCATAATTGCGCTGAATATACTCTGAAACTTCTTCGAAGACGATCCAACTCATGGTCCGCCGCTGCTCTCCGGACAGTGAAAAATCGTATTCGGTACTCAGAATACGGAAAATTCTAAGCAGAATTCCTTTACATATATAGCGGTAACCAACATTTCTTTCATGCAGCTCTTTCAAAAGCAGATAAAAATAATCTTCTATCTCGTGACCGGCCGTGTTCCCCGGTGTAAAGTGCAGATATTGCCGGACATCCTTCTGCTTCATTAAAGCTGACTGGAGAAAGGCAATGATTTTTTGCGTTGTAATATTTTCATCCATAATTTCTGAAAACATGTCATTTGACATTCCAAGAAACAAAATCACAGCGGGCTCTTCGCGCAAATAGTCCTGATGCAGGCAGTTCTTATCAACCAGACACAGCTCTCCCTTCTGAAAAACAATATTATTGCCGAGGATTTTCTGGTGGAAGGCTCCCTCCACTACATAGGCCAGTTCAATGTAATCGTGGGTGTGGAGCTGAGTTATAGTGCCGGATTCAAAGGAACGATGATAACGAAAGGGCTCTGGAGAAGGGCACATGGTGGCATAAATAGTGGAATCAGAAGCAATATTCCAACAAAGTGCAAAAATACGCTCATCGGTTGGCAGAGGATATGTCTTTACTTCCGGAATAGATTTGGAATATTCCGGGCATACCAGGCGGGGTCCAAGCCTATGCTCAGGAGCTAATTCCTTACTGCTGCTGGATATAATCTGACGGCATAGTTCTGGCAGATTTAATACTGGATCATTCATGCCGGAACCTCCTTTCTTTTTAAAATGAGTGTAACTATTCAGAACCAAGCTCAAAAACCCACAGTTTTTTCACTGTTTGGCTCTCGCCAATTGAATTTCTTATAGTATATCACAATAATTTTATAATCGGTCGGATTAGGTAACTTTTTTGAAATAATGGCAGAGTTATGAAATTGAAACTGATGTCTGGATTTTTCTATAATGAAATCATAAAACGTATTAAATCATCAGCTACGTGTAAATATACAATAGTAAAGGAGAATGAAGCTATGTTAAAGACAAAGAATTATCAATTTTGGTTTTGTACCGGATCACAGGATTTATATGGGGATGAATGCCTGGCGCATGTGGCAGCGCATTCAAAGAAAATTGTGGAGGTGCTGAATGCCTCCGGCAATCTTCCATACGAAGTGGTGTGGAAACCAACGCTTATCACAAATGAATTAATCAGGAAGACATTTAATGAGGCAAATATGGATGGGAGCTGTGCCGGTGTTATCACCTGGATGCACACATTTTCACCTGCTAAGTCCTGGATTCTCGGGCTTCAGGAATATAGAAAACCGTTGCTTCATTTACACACACAGTTTAATCAGGAAATCCCATATGATACCATCGACATGGATTTCATGAATGAGAACCAGGCAGCGCACGGTGACAGAGAGTACGGCCATATTTTCAGCCGTCTGGGCATGGAACGTAAGATTGTTGTGGGATATTGGGCTGATGAGAAAGTCCAGAAAAAGATTGGCTCATGGATGAGAACTGCAGTCGGAGTTATCGAGAGCAGTCACATCCGTGTTATGCGTATTGCGGATAATATGAGAAATGTCGCTGTGACGGAGGGCGATAAAGTCGAGGCTCAGATTAAGTTTGGCTGGGAAGTAGATGCTTACCCGGTAAATGAGATTACAGAGGCTGTGGCAGTTGTTTCTCAGGCAGATATTGATACATTAGTGGAAGAATATTATGACAAATATGAGATTCTTCTGGAAGGCAGAGATGAAAAGGAGTTCCGCAGACATGTAGAGGTTCAGGCAGGAATAGAAATTGGTTTTGAAAGATTCCTGGAGGAAAAGAACTATCAGGCAATCGTGACACATTTTGGCGATCTTGGAAATCTGAAACAGCTGCCGGGACTTGCAATCCAGAGATTGATGGAAAAAGGCTATGGATTTGGCGGAGAGGGTGACTGGAAAACGGCAGCTATGGTTCGCCTGATGAAAATTATGACAGGCGGGATGAAAGATGCAAAGGGAACTTCTTTCATGGAGGATTACACATATAATCTTGTACCCGGAAAAGAAGGAATTCTGCAGGCACACATGCTGGAGGTTTGCCCGAGCATTGCTGAAGGCAAGATCAGCATCAAGGAGCAGCCTCTTTCCATGGGTGACAGAGAAGACCCGGCAAGACTTGTATTTACAGCAAAAGAAGGGCCTGCTGTTGCAACATCGCTGATTGACTTAGGGGACAGATTCCGCCTTATCATCAACGATGTAAACTGTAAGAAAACAGAAAAACCAATGCCGAAGCTTCCGGTCGCCACAGCATTCTGGACACCGGAACCAAATCTTTTGACAGGAGCCGAAGCGTGGATTTTGGCAGGTGGTGCACATCATACAGCGTTTTCTTATGACCTGACTGCAGAGCAGTTGGGAGACTGGGCAGCGAGCATGGGAATCGAGGCTGTTTATATTGATAAGAATACAAACATTCGTCAGTTCAAGAATGAACTGCTGTGGAACAGTGTGGCATATCGCAAGTAATATTTTATAAATAGGTTCAGCGTGCATGATAAACAAAAGTATAGCATTGGATGTGTATGTATACACTTCAGTGCTATATTTTTGTATTTATGTTTGGTACAATTAATAAAAGTTAATGGCATTGACAATTATTCCTAATGAAATTAAATTGAATAGGATCTTTACTAAGACTACAACAGTAGAAAAGTTGTTTTTATTTGAAGGTCTACAGAAAGAATAGAATGCGGGCTTAGGAAGGAGAAATGTATGAAACCAGGGCGAGGCAATAAAAGTAAAAAGAAGTATTTGATTTGGCTGACAGTACTGCTCCTTTTAATTGTACTGCTTGCAGGGGGGTACTATGTTTTCAGAGAAAATCAAAACCGGACAGGTGAAAAGGAAACAAAAGAACCTGCGGAAGGGGCTTCTGATGAACAGCAAGACGATAATCCCGGCAATAATCCGGCCGGGCAGGAGGCGGAGAAGGAACCTGAACTGACAGAGGAGGAAAAGCTTGAATTGGAGATTGATAAAATACTGAAAGATATGTCTCTGGAGGATAAGGTGTGCCAGTTATTTTTTGTGCGTCCGGAAGCGCTGACAGGGGTTGACACGGCAACACAGGCAGGAGACATGACAAAGGAGGCGTTGGACTCCTATCCGGTAGGCGGGGTTGTCTTATTTTCCGAAAATATCCAGAATGAGGATCAGCTTCGAACAATGCTTGCAAATTTGCAATCTTATAGCAAATATCCGTTGTTCACCGGTGTGGATGAGGAAGGCGGCCCGCTTGTCGCACGGGTTGCCAATAGCGGAACCATCCAGGTACCCACATTTCCTAATATGCAGGAGATAGGAAGTACTCTTGAACCGGAAAAGGCGTATGAGGTGGGGAATACCATAGGAGGCTATTTAAAACAGCTGGGATTTAATGTGGATTTTGCGCCGGTGGCAGATGTGGCAGTGAACCCGGAAAATCAGGTGATCGGAGCAAGGTCTTTTGGAAATGATTCAAATCTGGTATCCCAAATGGTGGTCAGGGAAGTGGAAGGAATGCAGGAGCAGAATGTCAGTGCGGTACTGAAACATTTTCCAGGTCATGGGGACACAATTGAGGACAGTCATGAACAGGCTGCAATCTCGAATAAAACTATAGAAGAGCTGCGAGAAACAGAATTTCTGCCGTTTCAGGCTGGTATTCAAGCAGGCGCAGACATGGTGATGGCAGGGCATATCTCTGTACCTTCCATAACCGGAGACAATACACCGGCTTCGCTGTCAGAGCAGATTATTACCGGCTGCCTGAGAAATGAACTCGGGTATGATGGAATTGTAATAACAGATTCCATGAGTATGGGAGCCATTGTAAATTACTATGACCCGGCAGGGTCGGCTGTTATGGTGATTCAGGCCGGCGGAGACATGATACTGATGCCTCAGGACTTTCTTGCGGCGCGCCAGGCAGTTTTGGATGCGGTAAACAATCATACAATCACGGAAGAACGGCTGGATGAATCACTTCGCAGGATTTACAGGAAAAAGCTGGAGCGGATAGAGGGATAATTGAGAATTTTTTCCGGAAGGTGTTCAGAAGAGCAAGTTTGTGGTATCATTTAAAATATTAAAAGCCTGAAAGAGAGGTATAGTAGTATGTTGCTTTGTCCAAACTGTGGCATGGAAAATGAAGATGAAGCTAAATTCTGTGAACATTGTGGAACAAAACTGGAAGGAGCCACCATACACCTGATCCGGCAGAAGGGTGAACAGCAGCAAGGTAAGGATACGCCTGATACGGAAACCCTGGTAAGAAAACCGGGAGCCAGTAAGCGTGACTATAAAGAAAGAAGGAGAAGATGGACCAGGCTGCAGATTGTAGTGCTTGCAGAATTGGCTTGTCTGATTCTGGTGGTTGTGATCCTTTTTGGAATCGCCGGAAGCCGGAATACCGCCCAGGCATCTGTAAAACGATATTTAAGGGCGTATTCAGAAGAAAACTGGTCAAAAGTATATGACATGACAGGCTACTCTGAAGGGAAATTTCTCCAAAAGGCACGGTTCATTGAAGCTATGAGAAGTTCTGAAATTCCGAAAATCGCAGAATTTGAAATTAAAGACGGCAAGAAAGCGGACGCTGGTACTCAGAAAAACTTTACGGTAGAGTATACAACCAAGGATCAGAAATCCGATACTATGGAGCTGAATCTGACGAAACAGAAAAGGGGCTCTTTTTTCGGCACGTGGAAGGTTACCTCGGACGGACAGGTGGTAAAAGATTTCTGCATAAATGTGCCGGCCGGTGCATCAGCCACAGTGGATGGGATTGCACTGACAGATTCCGAAAAAGGAAAAAGCAAGGCAGACGGAATGGACAGCTATTATGTTACCCTGTTCACAGGGAGCCATAAGCTACAGGCAGCAGCACCATGGTTTGAAGTGTATGATACAGATTTTTATGCGGTGCAGGATAAGGAATTTACGGCAGCTGAACTGCAACTGACAGAGAAAGGTAAAAGTGCCATTCAGGCAAAGCTGCAGAAAGCACTGGAAAGGGTTTACAAAGCAGCAATGGAGAAAAAGGATTTCTCGGAGGTTTCGGATTTGTTCCTGAAGGAGTATGGAGATGCCTGCAAGAAGGAATATGACTACCTTGTTGAGGGAATGCATGATGATGAAATGAATACGCTCAATCAGGTGACATTTACAGATTTTAATTGTGAACCCTATAATGACTCCGCTTATCCGGGCATGCCAAGCGCAAAGCTGACGTTCGCATATGAGATGCAGTATACGAATTCTTATGAATTGTGGGGGAATCATACATATGATATAGAGGAAGGCGGCACAGGAAATTCCTATATGAGTGCTTCCTTTGGATATGATGGAAAAACCTATAAACTTGCATCTATGAATATTGAAAGTGTGTTGTAACAAAAAGGGGAGAATAGAAATGGCAAAGTTTTGTAACCAATGTGGGAGACCTTTGGCAGAAGGTGAGATTTGCCGGTGCCGGCAACAAACAGGAAAGGCGGCTGGGGAAAAGAGTGCTCCAGATTTAGCTGCACTTTGTGAGAAGGAAATTCCTGTGAAACAGTATCATATCTGCAATGCCCGCTCCAGAATATGCAGATTGCGGCAGGAGGGCAAGATTCAGGTAACAAACAAGAGAATTATTTTTCATTTAAGCGGCCATTCCTGGAGTAAAAAAGTAATAAGTCATATGGAATTTGGAATTGACGAGGTGACAGGAATTTCTGTTTCAAATGGAGTGAGCTTTCGGGCATGGGACTTTTTGCTTGGGCTTTTTATTGGTGCGATTGTCATGATCATTGGCTGTATGATAAGCAACCCATTTCAAACAAGGACCGACATACTTGCAGCAGTCATTGTGCTGCTGATTTATATGGTGTTGCTTTTTCTATATGCGATGAAGCCAAGTTTCTCCATTCTGATTATGACAAAACATGCATCGGATGAATTGACGTATATCGGAAACAGGCGGATGGCGGCTTCTACTATAGAGTTTCTTCCGGGCGAGGATACAGACATTGCAGTCAGAGAACTGGGAGCGGTGATTCTAGATATTCAAAAGCTCGGAGATTCCGTAGTTGAAAAGTGGAAAGTAGACTAATATTTAATAACAAGGACATAGGTATGGACAAAACGAGAGAAAATAATATACTTAAAATTTTGGCGGGTGTGCTGCCCGTGTTGATTGTTCTCACTTTAATTGTGGGAAGTGTGTTAGTGTCCGCCGCCGGGGGCAGCACGCCCGGCGATCCTGGAGAAACTGCAAAAACAGCGGAGCCTGAGACAATTAAACCAAAAGAAGATGAGCTGAAAATAGTAGACAGCATAACAGTTACTGCCAGCGGGACTTCGGGGGATGAGGCAGATAGCGGGGAGAAGCCTGAGGATGAAGACCCAGAAGATTATATACTCCCGGACAGTAATACAAAACTGTTAAAAGAGCCCGACATAAAAAGATTGTCTGCCCAGGATTTGAATTATGCCAGAAACGAAATTTATGCAAGACACGGCAGAAAATTCAGCTCCAAGGAACTGCAGGAGTATTTTGAAAGCAAGAGCTGGTATCAAGGAAAATATGAGGGGAAGGATTTTGATTCCAATTATGGTGTAAAAGTTTTGTCCGATATAGAAAAGAAAAATTCGGAATTACTGAAGAAGGCAGAATATAAAAAGGCCAGCGGCGGATATAAGTTGGAATAGTGCTGCAGTCTGGCAGATGTGGAGACGAAAATGGGGACAGTGAAAGGGGTACTTTTAGTTTTGTGTGCAGCTATGGTTCTGGCAGGCTGTTCGGGTAAATCACAGGAGGAAGAATACAAAGTAGCACAGGCAGAAAAAGAGCAGAGAGAAGCAAGAGAGAGAAATGAGGAGGAGCAGGTGCTTCGGGAGGAACAGGAGGCCCGGGAGGAAAAGACTGTACCTAAAGATGCAAAGGAAAAACAGAAAATTATAGTTCTGGATCCAGGGCACTCTGCAGTTCTTCCGGAAGGAAGCGAACCCTTGGGGCCGGGAGCCTCTGAATTTAAGCCGGCAGATACAAGCGGTACAACCGGAATCAGCACCGGGGTACCGGAATATGAATTGACACTGAATATCTCCATTAAACTGAAGCAAGAGCTTGAGAACAGAGGATATGCAGTGCTGATGACCCGCAAAACTAATGACATCCCTGTCAGCTGTGTTCAGCGCGCAGAGACAGCCAATAATGCAAAAGCCGATGTATTTGTCAGAATCCATGCCAACGGTTCGGAGGAGCAGTCGGCCCGGGGCGCAATGACAATCTGCATCACGCCGCAGAACCCCTATGTACCGGAACTGTACACAGCCAGCAGACAGCTTTCAGACTGTATTATTAATAAGCTGTGTGAAGCGGCCGGCAGTGAGAATGATGGAGTACTGGAAACGGATTCCATGAGCGGAAATAACTGGTGCATAGTTCCGGCTACAATCGTTGAAATGGGATATATGACGAATCCGGAGGAAGATAAACTGTTGCAGACACGGTCGTATCAGGAGAAAATTGTACAGGGAATTGCCGGCGGGATAGATGACTTTTTTGGGTATTAAGAAGAGAGGTATCTGATGTTAAGTGTAAATGGTGTAAAAAGATTTCCTAAAATTGAACTGCACTGCCATTTGGATGGCTCGGTGATGCACAGTGCCGTTAAGAGAATAATGAAAGGTGAGGGCGATTTGGATCAGATGGCAGATAAAATGAAAGTCCCCAAAAAGGTTTCGGATTTGCGTACGTATCTAGCATGCTTTGACTATACTCTCCCTTTTTTGCAGAGCCGGGAGAATCTGGAGATTGCCGCATATGAGCTGATTCGTGAAGCAGCAGATGAAAACACAATATACATAGAAGTAAGGTTTGCTCCCCAGTTTCATTGCAGAGAAGGGCTGTCCCAAAGTGAGGCATGCGGGGCCGTTCTTAAGGGGCTGGAGCTGGGAGAGCGGGACTTTGGGGTGAAAAGCAGAGCTATATTGTGTATGATGCGGGGTGCATCCGAAGAAAATAATTTAAAAACAGTGGAGTGCGCGAAAGAGCTGTTACACTGTGGGGCAGCCGGACTTGATTTAGCCGGAGATGAAAAAAGTTACCCGCCCGGTCTGTATAAAAATATATTTGACAAAGCCGGGAACCTGGGCATACCGTTTACGGTACATGCCGGTGAATGCGGTTCTGCCCAAAATGTAAAAACAGCAATAGAAATGGGTGCATGCAGGATCGGCCACGGTGTTGCAATTGCCGGCAATCCGGAGAT
>ENA-UOOM01002275-UOOM01002275.1-fermentation-metagenome-genome-assembly--contig:-NODE-2275-length-16197-cov-4.485504_pt1 | contig 16197 bp, 17 predicted proteins | sample MGYA00245781_ERZ724031 | MGnify/ENA primary metagenome ERZ724031 (study PRJEB28704, sample SAMN03018317) | fermentation metagenome | biome: anthropogenic terrestrial biome; feature: soil; material... | reverse complement strand
ACTAGTGCCTAATTTAGGCGTTGTTAAATGGAAGGACTACCCTAGTTTTGTAGTGGCAGATATTCCTGGAATTATCGAAGGAGCCAATGAAGGTGCCGGACTAGGCCACCAGTTTTTGAGACACGTAGAGAGAACAAAGCTGTTAATTCATATACTAGATGTTTCTGGATTTGAAGGCAGAGATCCTTATGATGATTTTAAGAAAATTAATCTAGAATTAGAAAAACACAATAAAAAGTTGTCAGAAAGAAGACAGATTGTAGCATTAAATAAAGCCGATGTTGTAGAAGATTTATCCACTTTAGATGAATTGAAGGAAAAATTAATACAAGACGGTTTTGAAGTGTTTGTTATATCTGCTGCAACAAATCAAGGCATTGATGTGATATTAGACCGTACAGCTACATTGTTGAAAGAAATTGGAGAAGTAGAGCCGATTTTTGAAATAAATGAAGAAGATGCACAAAAAGTATATCGCCCAACCTTTGAGAAAGATTACAGAGTCCGAAGAGAGAATGATTATTACGTAATCGAAGGAGAACTAGTAGAGCGATTGTTCACTTCTGTAAACTTTGATGATTACGATTCTATAGCTTATTTCCAAAAAGTATTAAGAGATAAAGGTGTCATTCGAGACCTTGAAGATTTGGGGATTGAAGATGGAAAAATAGTACGTATGGGTGATATTGAATTTGAATATTTTAAATAGGAGGAAAAGATGCTAAATAGTAAACAGAGAAGTTTTTTGAAATCTCTTGCTCATCATGAGCCGGACATTGTACACATTGGCAAGGAAGGTATTACACCTAATCTAATCGTTCAAACGAAAGATGCCTTAAAAGCAAGGGAACTAGTGAAAGGTAAAGTGCAACAAAATTCACTTGAAGAGGTAAAAGAGGTAGCAGAAAGTTTGGCAATTTCTACAAGTGCAGAAATCGTTTGTGTCATTGGAAATAAATTTGTATTGTATAAACACAATCATACAAAACCTATTATTGAACTCCCTAAATCAAAAGGAAAATAAGGAGCAGGCCAAGTGAAAAAAGAGGAGAGAAAAAAAGTTGGTATACTAGGAGGGACATTTAATCCGATTCATTTTGGTCATCTTTTGTTAGCCGAATCAGCAAGAGATCGACTTCAATTAGATAAAGTCCTTTTTATACCAACAGGAACAAATCCTTACAAACAGGATATTGAGGATGCAGGAGTAGATCATCGGTATAATATGACGAAGATAGCAATTGTATCTAATCCCTATTTCGATATCTCTACGATTGAAATGGAACGAGAAGGGGTTACTTATACAGTTGATACGTTAAAGGAATTAGATGAAATCTATGAGGACACTGATTTCTACTTTATATCAGGGGCAGACATTATTTTTCAGATTCATCAATGGAAAGAAGCTAAAAATTTATTAAAAAAGCTAAAAATTGTGACCACCTTTCGACCAGGATACGATGGTAAATGTTTGACGCGAAGGATTAGAGAGCTTAATGAAAACGACGGTGCAGATATTACCAATCTTGATACCCTAGAAATAGATGTATCTTCATCAGAAATAAGATCTCGAGTAAAAAAAGGACATTCTATTCGATATTTACTACCACAAAGGGTGCTAAAATATATATATGAGAATAATCTGTATAGGTGAAGTAGTTCGACGCTAGTCCTTAGTCCCTAGTATTTGGGTATTCTTTTAAGGTGATTTTAGCTACCGAAGGTAGCTAAATGCTAGTGACTATAGACTAGTGTCTAACATCTAAGCAGGCGGATCCTGCTCAAGGGGGTGTTTTCTTGAATTACGACCAAATTGAAGGTAAATTAAGGGGGACCCTATCAGAGCATAGGTTTTTACATTCGATAGGCGTAGTTGAATGTGCCAGTGATTTAGCAAAGAGGTATCATTGTGATATCGAAAAAACAAGAATAGCAGCGATTAGCCATGACTGTGCTAAAGAAATGAAGATGGAAGAGCTAATGGTTATTGCAAAGGATGAAAATCTAGAACTAGATGAGGTGATTCTGGCAGAGCCTCAATTACTGCATGGACCTGTAGGGGAATTTGTAGCAAAGAGAGATTTTGGTATACACGATGAAGAAGTGTTAAGTGCCATACATTATCACACTACAGGCAGGGCAAAAATGTCTACTTTGGAAAAAATTATTTATTTGGCTGACATTATAGAAAAGAGCAGATCTTATAACGGCATAGAAGAAGTAAGAAAACTATCAAAAATCAATTTAGATCAAGCGATTTTACGAGCTATTGATAATACGGTGCATTTTGTCATTTCGATGAATGCATTATTACATCCACAGACCATAGACGCTAGAAATTCAATACTATTAGAATATAAATGATAAGGAGAATTATATGGATCAAAAGACAGCAGAATTTGTTGAATTAATTAAGAAAAGTATAGACGATAAACAAGGTTTTGATATTGAAGCTATTGAGGTAAAAGGTGTGACTTCATTAGCAGATGTGTTTGTTATTGCAAGCGGCTCATCTGACCGTGCCGTTCAAGCTATTGCAGACAATATCGAAGACAAAGCCACAAAACTGGGAATAGAGCCCATAGGTAGAGAAGGCCGCCAAGGAGGTCGATGGATACTACTAGACTACAATCAAGTAGTCGTGCACATATTCCATCAAGAAGAGAGAACTTTCTATAATTTAGAAAGACTGTGGAGTGACGGACGTAAGTTATAAGTCGTATGTTCTAGGTTTTATGTAAAAGTATTTTGTCACCTGTGATGACTTAATATTTTTCTTAGAATAAGATTTGCTAGTACTACGTTGTATTGTAAGGGCTATGATCATTTATGTGTTTTTTTGGTTATTACTTAGAACATACAATATAATGCGTAGAACGAACTTGTCACCAGAGGTGACGGAATTACTTAAATCTTACAGCGTAGAACTTACAACTAATATGTTTGACATGCAAATTAATGTTCATTATAATGATAAAAGATGGTAAATAAAGCGCCTATGGCGCTCTTTTTGTAGAATAGGAAAGTTCTACTTTTGATTTTATAGGAATACCCTAATGCTAGTGAATCGTGACTAAAGGCTAGCGACTTTTTATTTATGGAAGGTTCGTTCCTGAGGGGAATTGAGGAGGCAAAAAAATGTCATCGTATAATTTTAAGAAGATAGAAAAAAAGTGGCAAAAGGAGTGGGAGGAAAAGGAAGTTTTTAAGGCAATTGATTTTTCCGAGAAACCAAAGTTTTTTGGTTTAGTCGAATTTCCATATCCTTCAGGTGTAGGGCTACATGTAGGACATGTTCGCGCTTACACTTCTCTAGAAGTAATATCGAGAAAAAGAAGATTAGAAGGTTATAATGTATTATTTCCGATTGGTTGGGATGCTTTTGGTTTGCCAACGGAGAATTATGCTATAAAAACAGGAAGACATCCAAGAATTGTAACAGATGAAAATATTGAAGTTTTTACGAATCAGCTAAAAGAAATTGGATATTCTTTTGATTGGGATCGAACAATTGATTCTACAGATCCAGACTATTATAAGTGGACTCAATGGATTTTTTTGAATTTATTTGACAAAGGTTTCGCTTATAAAAATACAACTTATGTTAATTTCTGCAATGATTGTAAAGTTGTTTTAGCCAATGAAGAATCTCAGGGTGGCGTTTGTGATCGATGCGGAAGTGAAGTTGTACAAATGGAAAAGGATGTGTGGTTCCTAAAGATTAGAGAGTACGCAGATAAATTATTGGATGGTTTAGATGAAGTTCATTTTCCACCTAGAATTCGATTAGAACAAGAAAACTGGATTGGAAGATCTTATGGGGCTCAGGTAGATTTTTCTATCAAGGATTCTGAAGAGAAATTAACTGTATTTACTACAAGGGCAGATACGTTGTACGGTGCAACGTTTATGGTTATTGCACCAGAACATCCGCTTATAGAGAGTATGAAAGATCGAATCAGTAATTTAGACGAGCTTGCGCGCTATCAAGAACAAGCGAAGAAAAAGACTGAATTCGAAAGAGTTCAATTGGCAAAAGAAAAGACAGGTGTAGAAATAAAAGGTATTTCTGCTATCAATCCTCTTAATGGAGAAAGTATTCCAGTATGGATTGCAGATTATGTCATGATGGGTTACGGTACAGGCGCCATTATGGCCGTTCCAGGACATGATACACGTGACTGGGAATTTGCAAAGAAATTTGATTTACCTATTATTGAAGTAATTAAGGGCGGAAATATTGAAGAAGAAGCCTATACAGATATTGAACAAGGAACACTCGTCAATTCAGGTCGATTAGATGGTTTGAGCGTAAAAGAAGCAAAAGCGAAAGCTATTGAATATGTAGAAGAACTAGGAATCGGCAAGAGGACTACAAACTACAAGATGAAGGATTGGGCTTTTAATCGCCAGAGATATTGGGGAGAGCCTATACCAATTGTAGAGTGTGAATGCTGTGGGCTTGTAGGTGTGAATAAAGAAGACCTTCCTATTCGATTACCTGATGTAGAAAATTATCAACCAACCGAAACAGGAGAGTCTCCATTAGCTTCTATTGAAGAGTGGATTAACACCACTTGTCCAAAATGCGGAGGCCCTGCAAAAAGAGAAACGGATACAATGCCACAATGGGCAGGATCAAGTTGGTACTTCTTAAGATATATAGACCCACACAATCACGAGGAATTTGCCTCTAAGGACAAGCTAAATTATTGGATGCCAGTAGACTGGTATAATGGCGGCATGGAACATGTAACAAGGCATCTTATTTATTCTAGATTCTGGCATAGATTTTTATATGATATTGGAGAGGTTCCAGTAAAAGAGCCTTATGCTAAGAGATCTGCTCAAGGCTTGATTTTAGGTTCTGATGGAGAAAAAATGTCCAAATCCAGAGGAAATGTTATTAATCCTAGAGATATTATCGAAGAATACGGCGCAGATACTTTAAGAACGTATATTATGTTTATAGGAGATTATGAGAAACCAGCTCCTTGGAACGAAAATGGTGTGAAAGGAAGCAAGAGATTCCTGGATAGATTGTGGAAATTACAGGAGATTTTAGTGGATGGGGATGAATACAGCAAAGAAAATGAAGTCCTTATGCACAAGACAATAAAGAAAGTAAACGAAGATTATGAAGCCCTTAAGTTTAATACAGCCATTGCAGCAATGATGAGCGCTCTAAATGATTTTAATGGAAAAGGGCAGATTAATAAGGCAGAGTTTAAGACCTTTATTATGTTACTAAATCCTATTGCTCCACATATTACAGAAGAACTCTGGGAACTTGTAGGCTTTGATGGGGCACTAAATCAAGCGTCTTGGCCAACATACGACGAAGAAAAGACTATAGAATCTGTTATAGAAATGGCTGTTCAAGTGAACGGTAAAGTAAGAGGCAAGATCACCGTTCCAGTAAACGCAACAAAAGAAGACGCCAATAAAGTCGCTATGGCAGATGAAAACATTACAAATCATATTAATGGAAAAAACATCGTAAAAGAAATCTTTGTACCTGGAAAAATATATAATATTGTAGTCAAGTAAAAAACTCTCCTTAGGGGAGTTTTTTACTTGATAGGTAGGACGTGAAAAACGAACCTCGCTTATAGGCGAGATGTGGTTTAGCTGGCCACCTTAAGAAGGAGATGTAAAATGAATCATATTGTACTATTTGAACCAGAAATCCCACAAAATACGGGGAATATAGCTCGAACTTGCGCTATTACGGGGAGTAAATTGCATTTAATAGAGCCTCTTGGGTTTTCCTTAAATGACAAGTATTTAAAACGAGCAGGTCTAGATTATTGGGATTTGTTAGATAAAGAAATTCATGAAAGTTTTGATGACTTTTTAAAAAAATACAGTGGAAGCAATCTGTTTTTCTTAACGACTAAGGCCCATAAATATTACATGGATATAAAGTACCCTGAGGAGAGCTTTTTTATATTTGGAAAAGAAACAGCAGGACTGCCAGAGAAAATTCATGAAAAATTTGCGGAACAGAGATTTAAAGTCCCCATGATTGATAATCCTCATGCGAGATCCTTAAATTTATCGAATACAGTAAATATTGTTTTGTACGAAGCGTTGAGGCAGAATAACTTCCCCGATATGTTATAAGTTCTATGTAAAAGCATTAAGGTCACCCAAGGTGACTAGGGACGTAGAAGGTAGAATACAAAACATAAACTGAATAAAGCAACGTTTTAGGGGTATGAATAAAATCATGGATAAGCACTATTTGTGTAAAATAGAAATAGGAGTGATGAAATGCAGGATTATGATGTTGTAATAATCGGAGGAGGGCCTGCGGGGTTGTCGGCGGGATTGTATTCATCAAGGGCTCTGTTAAAGACATTGATTGTAGAGTCTGGTGCAGTTGGAGGTCAAGTTACTACTACTAGCGATATGGAAAATTACCCTGGTTCTATAAGTGATAATGCTATGGAATTAGCAAATCGAATGAAGGAGCAAGCCCTTCGCTTTGGCACAGAAATTGTCACTGGTAGATGTGAATCTGTAAAGAAAGTAGATTCTTATTTTCATATTGTAACAGACAAAGAAGAGTACAAAGCTAAAGCCGTCATCATTGCAACAGGTTCTCAACCACGAAATATAGGATGTAAAGGGGAACAAGAATTTAGAGGTTTAGGTGTATCCTATTGTGCCACTTGCGACGCTAATTTTTTTAGAGGCTTACATGTAGTAGTAGTCGGCGGTGGGGATTCAGCTATAGATGAAGGGTTGTATTTGACGAAATTTGCTGATAAAGTTACTGTAGTGCATAGAAGAGATACATTAAGAGCCGCTAAATCTCTACAGAAAAAGGCCTTTACAAATTTAAAGATGGAATTTATTTTGGATAGCGTAGTAGAAGAAATCAAAGGTGATGGCATTGTAAATGCAGTTGTTTTAAGAAATGTAAAGACAAAAGAACGAACAGAACTGAAAGCAGATGGTGTTTTTAGCTTTGTAGGATATAATCCAAGCTCTGAGCTGTTTAAGGATTTAGTTGAAGTAGATGGTAAAGGGTATATTGTATCAGATGAAAATATGAAAACCACTGTGCCAGGAATATTCGTTGCTGGAGATGTTCGAAAGAAGATGTTAAAACAGGTAATCACTGCAGCAGCTGATGGAGCTGTTGCTGCCATTAGTGCCGAAAAGTATATTGTAGAACAATAGTTGAACTGCTGTTAAACGATTGAAAGTTACTTGTATAGGATTAATATACAAAAATTGATTTGTATAAATAAAAAAGCGGCCATTTAGGCTGCTTTTTTAAAGTTTGTATAGGTATTTGGTCTCTATGTCAATATTATGCATAGGGTCTGATTAAGCAAATGTAGTGGCTTCTTCTGTACTTTTAGCTAATTCTCTTGCTACTAGTTTCGTAAGATCTACTACTCGAGAGGAATAACCCCATTCGTTATCGTACCAAGATATGATCTTTACTAGATTTTGACCTACCATCATTGTGGACAATCCATCTATGATAGAGGAATGAGAATCTTTTCGATAGTCTACAGAAACTAATGGTTCATTTGAAAAAGCGAGGATGCCATTCATATATGTGTTTGCAGCTTCTTCTAAGGCGGCGTTTATTTCATCTACAGTAGTATTGTTTTTTAGTTCATAGACTGCATCTACTAAGGATACGGCACTTGTTGGCACTCTCATAGAAGAGCCATTAATTAGGCCTCTAAGCTCTGGAATGACAATTCCGATAGCCTTTGCGGCTCCTGTAGATGTAGGAATGATGGATTCTGTTGTGGCTCTTGCCCTTCTATAATCCTTATGTGTTCCGTCTAACAATCTTTGATCATTAGTAAAAGAATGTATTGTAGTCATAAGGCCTTTTACAATGCCAAATTTATCATTGAGAACTTTTGTAAATGGTGCAAGACAATTTGTTGTACAAGAAGCATTAGATATAATGTCATGTGTTTCTGGGTCATATAGGTTATCATTTACACCCATGACTATAGTGATATCTTCGTCTTTTCCGGGGGCTGTGATGATTACCTTTTTAACTCCTTTAGCTAAGTGCTTTTGCGCACTTTCTCGGTCTCTAAATTTTCCAGTTGACTCTATTACAATGTCAATATCGTATTGGTCCCATGGAACATTATCTAGATTTCTTTCTCCTGTAATATAGACTTTTTTTCCATTAATGATTAGTCCATCTTCGGCTATTTCAACAGTGCCGTCAAATCTACCAAATAGAGAATCGTACTGTATTAAATGAGCTAATAATTTATAATCCGTTGAGTGATTAATAAGTACCAATTCAAAATCTTCTGATTCTTGTTCTTCAAGAATCCTTAATACATTTCTTCCTATTCGCCCGAATCCATTAATTGCTACCTTAATTGCCAATTGTATATCCTCCTTCGACATATATGTATAGTAATTAAAATTAGATAGATAAAAATGAGTTTTATTTCACTGAAAAGTATAACACATTATTTGTTCGATATGCAATATTTTATGTAAACAATTTCATGTTATTTGTATGCCAAAAGAAGAAAAAAATGAAGAATTTTCTTCTTTACTATTGAAATAAATAATGAAAGCATATATAATGTATTTAATGACCCGCAGGGACAAAATTGACCCACTATAATACGCATATGTTTGTTGGGTTTAGGAAATAGTAGCATGGGAGGATTAGATATGGATGATAAAGAGCTCATTCGCATTCAACAAAAAATTATCCCAGAAGTGCTAGAAATGATGGAGTTGCGGTATGAATTGTTGTCCTATATTAGAGCCCATCAACCTATAGGTAGGAGAAATCTAGCCAATGAATTGTCTTTAGGTGAAAGACAGGTTCGCAATGAAGTCGAGTTTTTCAATAAGCAGAATTTTGTCCTAGTTGAAAGACAAGGGATTTCTCTAACAAGTTCGGGAGAGCAAATTCTTGGACAACTAAAAGAGGTCATGTACCATTATAAAAACTTAGAGGACCTCATAGAGAAACTTAGAGAAAAACTAGGAATTAAAAAAGTTTTTATTGTTCCGGGAGATAGTCAAAAAAATAAAACAATTTTAGAATTTATGGGGAAAACTGCGGCAAACTATACTATAAGTATTTTAAAGAATCATTCTATTATCGCAGTAACTGGAGGTAGTGGTGTAGCAGCTGTTGCACGTAATTTCCCAGAAGTACATTATCCCAATATCACCGTTCTCTCTGCAAGAGGTGGGATTGGAAGAAGTCATTCGACGCAAGCAAATAGCATCGTCTCTATGATAGGTAATAAATTGGATGCTCAACAAGAGGTGTTACACTTACCCGATAATATCGATAAGGATATACTCAATGTTTTGAGAGAAACGCCTGATATAAAGGATGTATTCTGTAAATTTAACGATATCGATATATTAATACAGGGAATAGGTAGAGCTGATGTTATGGCACAATGGAGAAATCTACCACAGGATGTTATCAAGCATTTAAAGGATAAAAATGCTGTGGCTGAAACATTTGGACATTTTATAAATGAAAATGGTCAAATTGTATGCCCCTCTAGCAATGTAGGAATTAATATTGATCAGTACCTTAAAATTCCTACAGTAGTCGCAATAGCTGGTGGGAAAGATAAAGCAATTGCAATTAAAGCAACATGTAATGTGAGACGAGATTTAATTTTAATCACAGATGAAAGTGCAGCTAATGAAATAATAAATAATTAGGAGGAATCATCATGGCAGTTAAAGTAGCAATCAATGGTTTTGGTAGAATAGGACGTTTGGCATTTAGAGCAATTTTTGGAGATACAAATTTTGATATTGTAGCAATCAACGATTTAACAGACGCAACATCTTTAGCATACTTATTAAAATACGATACTTCACAAGGAAGATACGATAAATCTGTAGAAGCAAAAGAAGGTGCAATCTTAGTTGATGGTAAAGAAATTAAGATTTTAGCTGAAAGAGATCCAGAAACTTTACCTTGGGGTGAAATGGGTGTAGACGTGGTTATCGAATCTACTGGCTTCTTTGCAACAAAAGAAGGTGCAGAAAAACACATTAAAGCAGGTGCAAAGAAAGTTGTTATTTCTGCTCCAGCAAAGGGTGAAGTAAAAATGGTCGTATTTAATGTAAATCACGACATTTTAGACGGAACTGAAACAGTGATCAGTGGTGCATCTTGTACAACAAACTGTTTAGCACCAGTTGCAAAAGTATTAAACGATAAATTTGGTTTAAAAGAAGGTTTAATGACTACAATTCATGCGTATACAAATGATCAAAAAACTTTAGACGGTCCTCATAAAGATGTAAGAAGAGGTAGAACAGCAGCAGCAAATGCAATTCCAACAAGCACAGGCGCAGCAGCAGCTGTAGGTAAAGTACTTCCTGAACTTAATGGCAGGTTAGACGGAGCAGCTATTAGAGTGCCTCTAACAACAGGTTCTTTAGTTGACTTAACATTTACAACAGAAAAGAAAGTTACAGTAGAAGAAATTAATGCAGCAATGAAAGCAGCAGCGAATGAAACTTTAGGTTATACAGAAGATCCAATCGTTTCATCTGATGTTATTGGAATGAAATACGGCTCTTTATTCGATGGTACATTGACTAAGATCATTGAAAAAGATGGCGAACAAATGATTAAGATTACTTCTTGGTATGATAATGAAATGTCTTACACTTCTCAACTAGTACGACTTGTTAAATACTTCGGTTCAATGAATAAATAATTAAGACTTGAATACGGGAAGGAGATACCTCCTTCCCGTTTATTGTATGTGGAGAAAAATTATTTTTTAATCTTTTAGGTGGTAAGCAAAACCTATAAACCACCAACGGTGGCATCGTTTTACTTAGAACGTAGACCTAATATTTATTGCTTGATATAATAACTTGGTTGATGTATCCTTATTTTGGATAAAAATAGAACGATAGGAGGATGGATACTATGGCGAAGAAAAGTATAAAAGATGTGGATTTAAAGGGTAAAAGAGTATTAATGAGGGTTGATTTCAATGTTCCTTTTAATGAAATGAAAGAAATTACAGACAATGGTAGAATTGTAGGTGCGTTGCCATCTATTAAATACATTATAGAACAAGGCGGAAAATTAATACTAATGTCTCACTTAGGTCGTCCAAAGGGAAAGCCTAATCCTGAATTTTCTCTTGAACCCGTAGCGAAGGAATTATCAAAATTATTAGATAGAGAAGTTGCTTTTGCTAATGACGATTTAGTGGTTAGTGCCAAAACAGTAGAAATGGCTTCTCAGTTAAAGGACGGAGACGTACTTTTACTTCAAAATACTCGATATAGAAAAGAAGATGAGGCAAATGATTCAGAATTTTCAAAAGAGTTGGCTTCATTAGGTGATATTTTTGTAAATGATGCTTTTGGAGCTGTTCATAGAGCTCATGCTTCAACTGCTGGAGTAGCAGAGTACTTGTCAGCTGTATCTGGATTATTAATCGAAAAAGAATTGCGTGTTATGGGAAATGCATTAGACAATGCGGATAGACCTTTTGTAGCAATACTTGGTGGAGCGAAGGTCTCTGATAAAATTGGTGTTATCAACAATTTAATTGAAAAGGTAGATACATTGATTATTGGCGGAGGTATGGCCTATACTTTCCTAAAAGCTCAAGGTTATGAAATTGGAACTTCTTTACTAGAAGAGGATAAAATTAAACTTGCAAAAGAATTGATGAGTAAAGCAAAAGGGTGTGAAATTTCTTCTTCCAGTTGATATCGTTGTAGCAAAAGAGTTTGCTGCTGATGCAAAGCATAAAACGGTAAGCTTTGATGCGATACCTTCAGACCAAGAAGGTTTGGATATTGGTGAAAAGTCGAGAGAAATATTCAGTGAGGAAATCGTAAAAGCTAAGACAATTATCTGGAATGGACCTGTTGGCGTATTTGAATTTGATGCATTTGCAAAGGGTACTCTTGCAATTGCTGAAGCTATGGCGAAAGCAGATGCTACTACTATTATAGGTGGTGGAGATTCAGCTGCTGCAGTAAAGAAATTAGGCTATGGAGATAAGATGACTCACATTTCTACAGGTGGGGGAGCTTCCTTGACATACTTAGAAGGAAAATCATTACCAGGTATTGAAATTTTAGAGGATCTATAAGGAGAATAAGATGAGAAGACCAGTAATTGCAGGTAATTGGAAATTAAATAATAATATAGAAACAACGAAAGAATTTTTGTTACAATTAAAGGATAAAATAAAAGACGCAGAAGTAGATGCAGTTATTTGCCCTACTTTTACGTCCCTTAGCACTGCAATAGAATTATTGAAGGACACGGATGTAAAAGTAGGTGCACAAAACATGCATTGGGCAACATCAGGAGCATATACTGGAGAAGTTTCTGCAGAAATGCTTAAAGAACTAGGAGTAGGATATGTAATTATCGGACACTCTGAAAGAAGACAGTACTTTGCTGAAACAGATGAAACAGTCAATAAAAAAGTACTAAAGGCGTTGTCTTTAGATCTTATTCCTATAGTTTGCGTTGGAGAAAGTTTAGAAGAACGTGAAAAAGGTTTACAAGAAGATATTGTCACAAATCAAGTTCGATTAGCATTAGAAGGCGTAACCAAAGATCAAATAAGCAAAGTGATTATTGCATATGAACCAATCTGGGCTATTGGCACTGGAAAAACAGCTTCAAGCGAACAAGCTGAGGAAGTATGTAAATGGATTAGAGAAACAGTAGAAAAACTCTATACATCACAAGAATCTGAAGCGATAAGAATCCAATACGGCGGAAGCGTAAATAAATCAAATGTAAAAGAACTAATGGGCATGCCAAATATTGATGGAGCATTAGTAGGCGGAGCGAGCTTGAAGATGGATTTTGTGGATTTAGTAAAATACTGATTGAGGTGGTAAGATGGTGGGCGAAATTATAGCTCATCTAGAGGTGAGGTAAGTCTTGTTTCTAAATTTCCATCATTACTAGGGAACGACGCCCTCGTCGTTCCGCACAAAGTCACCCTTGGTGGCTAAAAGGTTTTACTTAGGGCTTAGAACGTACAACTTAGAACTTACACGAGGGGGTTTTGGATATTTTAAGTGCAATTATTATTTTAGACGGCTATGGTTGCTCGAAAGAGACTGCAGGAAATGCTATAAAGGCTGCAAAGACACCTGTTTTAGATGCACTTTGGCAGGAAAATCCTCATAGCTTGCTTAATGCGAGCGGCTTAGCGGTTGGTCTTCCTGAAGGACAAATGGGTAATTCAGAAGTTGGTCATCTTAATATAGGTGCCGGCAGAGTTGTCTATCAAGAATTAACTAGGATTACAAAGTCTATAGAGGACGGAGATTTTTACGAAAATCCTGAATTAATTGAAGCAATTGAAAGCGCAAGAGTCAATGGTACCGCAATTCATTTAATGGGGTTATTGTCTGATGGAGGCGTACACAGCCATCAAGATCACCTTATAGCTTTGATTGATATGATTAAGAAAAAAGGCTTTAAGGAGAAAGTTTATATTCACTGTTTCCTAGATGGACGTGATACTCCACCTACAAGCGGTTTACACTATGTAGAACTTTTAGAACAAAAAATTGGAGAAATCGGCCTTGGGCAGATTGCAACCGTTTCTGGTAGATATTATGCTATGGATCGAGACAATCGCTGGGAAAGAGTAAAGCTAGCATATGACGCGATGGTAAATAGCGTAGGAAAAAAAGCAGAGTCTGCTGTACAAGCAGTGAAGGACTCCTATAAGGAACAAGTTAATGACGAATTTGTCTTGCCCACTGTTATTTGCAATGGAGAAAATCCAATAGGCGCAATTGGCGAAAAGGATTCCGTCGTGTTTTTTAACTTTAGACCTGATCGAGCTCGTCAAATTACCCGTGCATTAACAGACGAAGAATTTGATGGTTTTGAAAGAGAAAATGGTTATAAGAAACTTTATTTTGCAACGATGACTCAATACGATACTACACTTGATAATGTTCATGTGGCATTTAAACCACAGTCTATTAATCATACACTTGGCGAGACCATTTCAAAAAACGGGTTAAAGCAACTTCGAATTGCAGAAACAGAAAAATACGCTCATGTAACTTATTTTTTTAATGGAGGAGCCGAAAGAGAGTATGCTGGAGAAGATAGAGCCCTTATCTCATCCCCTAAAGTTGCTACTTACGACTTAAAACCTGATATGAGCGCATATGAGGTAGCAGAAAAGGTAGTAAAGGCAATAGAAGAGAAGGACTACTCTCTTATAGTCCTTAATTTTGCTAACTGTGATATGGTAGGACATACTGGCGTTTTTGGTGCGGCAGTAAAAGCTGTTGAAGCGGTAGACGAATGTTTAGGCAAAGTTATTGAGGCGATAAAGGCAAAAGGTGGCTGTGCCCTGATTACTGCGGATCATGGTAATGCAGAGCAAATGGTCGACCCTGAAAGTGGCGAAGCTTTTACAGCCCACACCACAAATCCAGTTACATGTATTTTAACAGGCGCTAAGAATGTTACATCTATTAAAGATGGCAAATTAGCTGATATTGCACCAACTATTTTACAATTACTAAATATCGATAAACCAGCTGAAATGACTGGAGAATCGCTAATAAATTAATAAAATTTTGAAGGGAGAATATCATATGACAATTATTAATGATGTATATGCAAGAGAAATCTTAGATTCAAGAGGAAATCCTACAGTAGAGGTAGAAGTAACATTAGAGAGTGGTGCTTTTGGTAGAGCACAAGTGCCATCAGGAGCCTCAACAGGTGCTTTCGAAGCAGTAGAACTTAGAGATGGGGATCAAAATAGATATTTAGGTAAAGGTGTTACAAAGGCGGTTGACAATGTCAACGATATTATTGCCCCAGAAATTATCGGTTTAGATGCAAGAGATCAAGTTGGCATCGACCAATTGATGATTGAATTAGATGGCACCAACAATAAAGGAAAATTAGGAGCAAATGCGATTTTAGGCGTATCATTAGCTGTTGCAAGAGCAGCTGCAGAAGCTTGTGGTTTACCACTGTACCAATATCTAGGTGGAGTGAATGCAAAAACGCTTCCAGTTCCAATGATGAACATTTTGAATGGTGGAGAACATGCTGACAACAATGTAGATATTCAAGAATTTATGATTATGCCAGTTGGTGCAGATTCTTTCAAAGAAGCATTGAGAATGTGTGCTGAAATCTTTCACAATCTCAAAAAAGTTCTTAACAGCAAAGGGCTGCACTGCAGTAGGTGATGAAGTTCAGACGTGTGCTCTTCCGATCTAAGGGCTTAGCACTGCAGTAGGTGATGAAGGTGGTTTTGCTCCAAATTTATCATCAAGTGAAGAAGCTCTTGATGTAATTATTGAAGGTATTGAAAAAGCTGGATACAAACCAGGAGAAGATATATTCTTAGCTATGGACGTAGCCGCTACAGAAATGTATCAAGACGGAAAATACAATTTCAAAGGCGAAGGTGTTGTAAGAACAGCAGAAGAAATGGTATCTTATTTTGAAGAATTAGTTGCTAAATATCCAATCATCTCTATTGAAGATGGTCTATCAGAAGAAGATTGGGAAGGTTGGAAGCTTTTAACAGAGCGATTGGGAAGCAAAATTCAACTAGTAGGTGACGATTTATTTGTAACAAATACAGAAAGATTAGCAAGAGGTATTGAACAAGGCATCGCAAATTCAATATTAATAAAAGTAAATCAAATTGGTACATTAACAGAAACATTAGATTCCATTGAAATGGCAAAAAGAGCAGGTTACACTGCAGTAATTTCACATCGTTCTGGAGAAACAGAAGATTGCACAATCTCTGATTTAGTAGTAGCAGTCAATGCTGGACAAATCAAAACAGGTGCACCTTCAAGAACGGACCGTGTAGTAAAATACAATCAACTTCTAAGAATCGAAGATGAATTATTTGAATCCGCAAAATACAATGGAATTAAATCTTTCTACAATCTTAAAAAATAATTTAGACTCTAGTCACTAGACCCTAGACCCTAGCATCAGGGTATTCCTCTAGGGTCTTTTTCGTGTAATAGGAAAGTTTTACTTTTGACATTGATTCCTCCCAGTCATCTTGAGCGCAAGCGAAAAATCTTGACCCAAAAGGAATACATACAAGCTAGCGACTAAAGTCTAGGGACTAAAGACTAGCGATTATACACGGCTATCGCATGAAAAAATAAACAAATAATTATCTTTTACTA
>ENA-UOOM01002272-UOOM01002272.1-fermentation-metagenome-genome-assembly--contig:-NODE-2272-length-16224-cov-8.021770_pt1 | contig 16224 bp, 18 predicted proteins | sample MGYA00245781_ERZ724031 | MGnify/ENA primary metagenome ERZ724031 (study PRJEB28704, sample SAMN03018317) | fermentation metagenome | biome: anthropogenic terrestrial biome; feature: soil; material... | reverse complement strand
CTAAATAATCCTTGGAAAATTCAACGCTTTCTTTTGAAATATCAATTCCTGTGATTTTTGAACAACAAGGGGCTATTTCTCGAACAATGCGCCCATATCCAGCAGCAATCTCCAACACATTTTCCGTTCCGCACAGCCTGTTGCGGACAAAATCGATTTCAGCGGCAAGATATTGCCGTATCCGCGGTATCTTGGTGTCGTATACATGGAATAGGCCGTGTGCATTGAGTTTTTCTGCGTAATAGTTACCCATCTCTCTCATTCCCTCTTTGGCGCATTTAATCAGTGGAGTATACCATAACGCGTGGCCCAAAACCCCAAAAATAGTCGCATCAAAACGCGCCTCATGTCGTAGCATCACACACCTTGGATCACAGACCCGAAAGGAGGGCACAGATTATCTGGCATTTTCTATCACAACCTCAATGGTGAACAAATCCTCCTCCAGGCTGCACCGCAGTTCATGCCCCATTAGAAGGGCCAATTCCTTTGCAATGGACAATCCCAACCCTGTGCTCCCGGACGTGCGGGAGGCAGCCGCCGTGTAGCTGCGGTCAAACAACCGGCTGATAGTCTCCTCACTCAGGCCAGTGACCTTGTTTTGAAAAATCAGGCAAACAGTTGATGCCTTCTTCACCAGGCCAATGCTGTAATCCCCCTCCCCATGGCGTAGCATATTGGTCATAAGGTTGTTGAGGATGCGCCGCAGGGCGTCAGCATCACTGAGAACCATGGTTGTGCTGGTAGGGATGTTCAGACGCAGGTCAATATCCTTTTGCGCAAACTCATCAAAAAACTCAAACAGGGTTTCCCTGAGCATATCCTCAACCCAAATCTGCTTCAGTTTGATGGGGTAATCCTTGCTGACAATTCTGGAGTACTCGTAGAAGTCATTGACCAGTTTGTTCAGCACATTGGATTTGCTCTTGATGATATGAACATGCTCCTTGCTGTCATCGGGCAATGCAGACTTGTCCAGCAAGTTGCAATACCCCATGATGGCCGTTAAAGGCGTGCGCAAATCATGGGATATGTTGGCGATGTTCTCCCGGGTTTTTTGCTGAAGCTGCGCAGCCTCCAGCTGGGTTTTCTCCTTGTGCGCAAACAGCGCATTGGTGACATTGACAAGCGACACCACCTCCCGGTTGGAGGAGGAGGTGCCAATCAGGGTCTTGCCGCCCTCCCGCAGCCTGCGCTCTATATCCCTGCGCAGGCTGCGCATGTCACCCAGCAAAACAACGTGGAGGAAAGCCAGTGCTATGACGAATATCCCCAGGATAATGACCGCTTCCAGCATGTGCTTTCCTCCCAAACATGATCAAGTATCTATTTGCACCGGATTAAAAATCCTTCTTTCGGAACACAGCGTATGCAGCGCCCGTGCTAATCACCAGCATAATGCCGCCATAGGCCAAGGTACGCCAATCCAGCGCATACAGCTGGTTAAACTCCACCATAGAAACCAGGCGCTGCAAAACCGTCATGGGATGATACTGGTGGAGGGTGGCAAACACGGAACTCAGGGGCCTGAGCAGAAGGAAAACACTTGGTAGAATATATAGGGCAATAAACGTCAGGATACCCAACATCACCTGGTTGGTAAATGTGAAGGCAATCACAATATACAAGGCAATCAGCCCGCACCACAGCGGTATAGAAGACACAAAGCTATACAGGAAACCGCTGATCAGCCTCAGCCCGTCCGCATTAGCACCCAGGAGCAAGCCGGTGCTTAGCAAGTGAAAGCTTGTCACCACGGCAGCTAACAGCAAACCAAAAAAAGCAGTGGTCAGAATCTTCGTGGTGATCATGCGCAGTCGTGGCACACCGCCTGCAATCGTATTGTTCAAGGTTTTGTGCTTCAGGTCCTCGCCCATCACCATGTCCAGCACCCCATACAGCAGGAAAGGGGCAGACGTTAAAATGCCTGATATCATAATCGTCATGCTGGTCTCATAGGGGTTGGTAATTGGCGCAATCTCGACAAATTTCAGCACCAGGCTACCAGCCAGCGACAGCAGCAGAAAGAAAAACAGCGTGTTACGATATGTGATGCGAAGTGCCATTCGGTACAGCTCCGCCTTCAAGTACTTACGCATGGTGCTCCCCTCCAATCAGCTGGACAAAATAGCCCTCCAGGGATTGTGCCCCCTCAGAGGCAGACAGGATCACCACATCATGTTCAATCAGCACCTTTGTGATGCTGTTCAGGTTGCGCTTTTCGTCGTAGATTTCAATCTCATGGTGGGGCAGCACTTTATAGTCCCGGATGGCAAGATGCTGTTCCAAAAGCATGGCTGTTTTTTCGGTGTCATTGACCTTCAGGCGCAGATGCTTCCGGCATTTTTCTTCCAGGGCCGCGCGGGAAATTTCCTCCACCAGTTTTCCTTCATGGATAAAGGCATAGCGGTTGGCAATCATGGACATTTCATTGAGAATATGGCTTGATACCACAATGGTGGTGCCTTTTTCCCGGTTGAGCTTCTGCAACATCTCCCTCATTTCGATGATCCCGGTGGGATCCAGCCCATTGATGGGCTCATCCAGTATCAGAAGCTCAGGGTTTCCCAGAATGGCCTGAGCAATTCCCAGGCGCTGCTTCATCCCCAGAGAAAACTTGCCAAACTTCTTCTTTTCATCATACAGGCCCACAATCCTCAGCGCCTCATCCACCAGCGCCTTATCCTTCAACCCTTTTTGACGGCGATAGTATTCCAGGTTCTGCCTTGCGTCCATAGACGGATACAAATAGGGGTTTTCTATCAACGAGCCTGTGCGCTGCCTGGCCAGTTGATAGCCCTTCTCTGTGTCCTCACCCAATATGCTCATGTGCCCGTCACTTGGCTGCGCAAGCCCTGTTATCAGTTTCATGATGGTGGTTTTGCCAGCGCCATTTTTGCCGATGAGCCCATAGATGTCACCCGCCTTAACAGCCAAGCTAACATCTTTCACCACCGGCTGCTTCCCATAAACCTTTGTCACCGTATGGAAGCTTACCGCGTTTTCTCCCATGATTTCCCTCCTGTGTTGTACTTCATGGGAAATGATAAAGACAAAACACCAAGGAAGTCTTCAGACAAGTATAAGAAATCCTTAAGATGCAAGGAGCATGCTTTACGCAAGGCGAAATCCCATGCCCCATACGGTTTTGATATACTCTGTTTCGTCGTCAATTTTGGCAATTTTACTGCGGATATTGCTGATGTGCACATTGACTGTGTTTTCGTCGCCCATATAAGCATCCTGCCACACGCTTTGGTATATGTTCTCTTTGCTAAACACCTTATGGGGATGGCTTAACAGCAGTTCCAGGATGCCATACTCAATAGGGGTCAGGCTAAGGGGCTGGCCCTTGACCGCCACCGACATACTGGTCCTATCCAGCACCAGGTGTCCATGGCTCAAAAGGGACTCCTCACTGGGCGTAGAGGGAAACGCCCTTGCCCGGCGCAGGTTGGCCTGTATCCTCGCCAGCAGCTCATCCGTATCAAAGGGTTTCTCTATAAAATCATCCGCGCCATTATCAAGCATATATAGCTTGGTTTCCTTGTCCACCTTGGCGGAAAGCACCAAAATGGGCATGGTGCTTTTCTGGCGAATGTGCTTAATCACCTCCTCACCCGGCATCCCAGGCAGCATCAAATCAAGCAAGACCGCATCAAAGGCCTCTGCGTCAGCATAAAGCTTGCCCTCAACGCCTGTGTAGGCGCTTGTCACATGATATCCCGCGCCAAGCAATACTTCCTTGAGCAGGCGATGAATCGTCGGATCATCCTCTATGATCAATACCCGCATACAGCCCTCCAGTGAATGGGATTTTTCAGGCCACACCATCATAACATGATCTTCAAGAAGCTTGTGTTCTAAAACAAAAATCTCTTCTGCCTTGTTTTTTATTAGCAACCCCTTAATTTATCGCGCTGTTTGGTGCCTCCGCCACCAAACCCGCCTTACCCCCAGCGGCTCAAGCATGTATACTTAAAAAAGACAAAATAAGAAGCGAACCAGGAGGACTGCCATGAAAATCTTGCGCGCGGCGCACGCTGGCACCCTGGAGTCAAGCGACGCCATGGTGCTGGTCAGCCCGGGAGAGGATGGGCTGCACATCCAGATCGAGTCAGTGGTTCTTCCCCAGTTTGGCCCAGCCATTCGCCAGGCGGCGGCGGAGGTGGCCCAGGAGATGTGCGTCACCACACCAGGGGACACGGTTGACGTCCTCATCACCCAGCGGGGCATCGCCATCAACCCAAAACAAGAAGAGCTGAAAGACCGCCTCACCAAAGCCGGCCTCCCGGTCTTTCCCATCCAGAAGCTCAAGGAAATGGCGGAAGGCTACACCGGCGCCCCCACCCCCGTCAAGCCCCAGGGCAAGGTCGTGGGCGAGGTGGAATACCGCGATGGCACTGTCATTGATGTGATCCGCGCGGTGAAGTAGGCTCCGTTTATCTCGCGTTTAAACCCGATTGTTTCTGTCAAAGAAAACTTGTTGATGGCAGTAGCCGGTTTTATCTGCTATACTGCAATTACTCCATCCGGAGATCAGCACGCAGAAGGTTGCCTGCCGGCAAACAGGGTTTATATGACGAAAAAAAACACTTACCTATTAGATACCTTATCCAACGCCATGGCCGTACTGGATCATGTCGCTGCCAACGGCTATTCCACGCTTACCCAAATCTCTGATACCCTCGGGATCAATAAGACGGTGGTTTTCCGCATCCTCTACACCCTGCAAGCCGCCGGCTATATCGCAAAAACCGAAAACTCCACCTATATCCTGGGGCACAAGATGGTCCTCTTGGGGCAGTTGGGGCTCAAACATAACGCCATGCACCAGCAGGTCAAGGGCAAATTGAGGGAATTGACCGCCCAATTCAACGAAAGCTCCCACATGGGCTTGCTGGATGACAGTGCCAATGTGTTAATTGTCTCCAAAATCGACGCCACCGCGACCATCCAAATGACTTCTCAAATCGGGAGAACCATGCCCGCATACTGCTCAGCTATGGGAAAATGCTTGCTGGCCTATCTGGATCCGGCCGAACTTAAAGACTATCTAAACACAGCGCCCTTCCCCCGCAAAACACTCACAACGCTTGTCAGTGCTGAGGAGCTGTTGCGTGAACTCACCCTGGTTCGCTCCCGCGGCTATGCCTTTGATAACGAGGAGAGTGAAGAGGGCCTGTTCTGCGTCGCCGTCCCTGTCCACAACAGCCAGGGGGAGGTATATGCAGCCATCAGCGTGTCAGGCCCCGCTAACCGAATGATCAATAAGATCAATCTGGTCGTTGAACAACTCCCTGTTGTCGCCAATGAAATCTCCCGTTTAGAAGCAAATACAGGCAGATAATCATCTTCTCATCTGCCGCATCATATTTTTGCCTGCTTTCATGGCAGGCATGTTTTTTTCCTGCTTTGTTTTCTGCCAAAAGACACATGTTTTTGTAAAAAGGTATTGACAAAGCGTTTTTCTATTGCTACTATCGAAATAAAGTTTCTCCTTAAGATACTATACCCGATTGAAAGCCTCATAAACAACCGATTATGAACTTTGAACCACAGCAACGAAGGAGGAGATGTCATGATCAAAGTCAAATTCTACGGCACAGGCGGCCAGGGCATTGTGACGGCGGGGAAGGTACTGTCCCAGGCCGTTTCGCTGTATGAGAACAAGTACGCCATCACGGTTCCCGCCTATGGTCACGAGCGCAGAGGGGCGCCTGTCAATACCAGCATCATCATTGACAGTGAACCGGTTCTGGTCAATTCATTTGTGTATGAGCCGGACTATGTGATGGTGCTTGACCCGGGCGTCCTCATCCACAAAGTGGATGTGGGCGCGGGCATCCACAAGGACAGCGTCCTGGTGCTCAATGGCTGTGATCCTGATGTTCTCGAAAAATTCAAGGTCTTTGGTTTTAAAACCATATATTATGCGGATGGCACAGGCATTGCGATGGAGAATATTGGTCTTCCTATCCCCAATGGTTCCATGCTGGGCGTCCTGGCCGCGTCCGGTTTGGTCAGCATCGTATCCATAGAAAAAGCGCTCATTGATTCCTTTGGGCAGAAAGCAGGTGAAAAAAATGCAAAAGCAGCAAGAGAATGCTATGAAAACCACAAAAAAATATAAGGTGCTGGGACCTGTTGCCACTCAGTTTGGCGCGGCAACCACCGGCAACTGGCGGCTTGAACGGCCGGATGTCGACTTCAGCAGATGCACCAAGTGCAGGACCTGTGAACGCAATTGTCCCACCAACGTGATTGAGATCAAGAAGGATCAGGAAGAGTGTGTGGTCATCAATTTTGACTACTGCAAAGGCTGTGGGGTCTGCACCAATGTGTGCCCCCAGCAGTGCATCAACTTGATTGAGGAGAGGAGGTAATCCCTAAATGAGCTACAAAATGCTTGACGGCAACACTGCCGCTGCCGAGGCCCTGAAGCTTGGGCGGGTCAAAGTGATCGCATCCTATCCCATCACCCCCCAAACCGTCATCCCAGAAACCTTGTCCGAGATGGTAGAATCCGGCGATCTGGATGCCCAGTATGTGCGCGTTGAGTCCGAACATTCAGCGCTTTCTGTGGTCACCTGCGCTGCTATGGCAGGCGTTCGCGCTTCAACCGCCACTGCCTCAAACGGGCTGGCCTTGATGCACGAGGTGGTGGGCATGACATCGGGCAACCGTGTTCCGGTGGTAATGCCAGTTGTCAACCGGGGCATCGCTGCCCCCTGGTCCCTGTGGTGTGAGCATGTGGACACCATGTGTGAGCGGGACATGGGTTGGCTCCAGTTTTACTGTCAGAATGTCCAGGAGGTTTTGGACCTGACGCTTATCGCCTTCCGTGTGTCCGAAGACGCGCGGGTGTTGCTGCCCACCATGGTGTGCCTGGACGGTTTTTTCCTCTCCCACTCCATGCAAAAAGTCACCATGCCTGAGCAAGAAAAGGTAGATCAGTTTATCGGCGAATATAAAAACAAGAATGTCTACCTGGACCCCACCGACCCCATGTTCTTAAGCGATCTGACCGGCAACGAGGAATACACGGAAATGCGCTACCAGCAGAAGTTGGCTCTGGATGCATCTGTCACAGTGCTTGAAGAGGCATTCAAAGAATTCGAAAAAGAATTCGGCAGGAAATATGAGCTGGTTGAAGGCTATATGACCCAAGATGCAGACGTTGTGCTGGTGGCCCTGGGTTCCATGTGTGGTACGGCCCAGTATGTGGTCAACCAGATGCGCAAGGAAGGCAAGAAGGTAGGGCTGCTGAAAGTCACCGTATTCCGCCCATTCCCGGCGGAATACATCAGAAAATTGGTGGGCAGCGCTTCTGTGGTTGGCGTGTTTGACCGCAGCGCCGGGCTTGGCGGAGATGGCGGCCCAGTGTTTTATGAGATATGCTCAGCCCTTCGCAATCAACCCACCCAAGTCTATCACTATGTGGGAGGCATCGGCGGGCGCGATGTGCGGGTGGAGACAATTGAGATGATCTATGACGAGCTGCTGGCCATCAAAGCTGGCGAGACCACCCAGCACACCGAATGGATTGACTTGAAAGAGGATGCCCTTGAACTGCGGGAGGTGATCAAGAATGTATGAAATCAAACATCAGTCTCGGGGCTTGGTGTCCCACGGCACCACGGCCTGCGCAGGCTGCGGGCTGGAGCTGATTATGCGCAAGGTGATGGATGTGGTGGGTGAAGACACCATCATCGTCATCCCACCAGGCTGCTCAGCGCTGTTCTCGGGCTTTGGCAAAGAGACCAACCTAAAAATTGCAGGTGTGCAGATGAACTTGGAAAATACCGCCGCCTGCTGCTCAGGCATCCGGGCAGCGCTTGACGCCCAAGGCAACACCCACACCACTGTGCTGGGCTTTGCCGGTGACGGCGGCACGCTTGATATCGGGCTTCAGGCGCTCTCCGGTGCTTTTGAGCGAGGTGACCGCATCATGTATATCTGCTATGACAATGAAGCGTACATGAACACCGGTATTCAGGGCAGCAGCGCCACTCCCTATGGTGCGTCCACGACCACCACTCCCGGCGGCAAGCGCCAACCCAAGAAGGATCTGATGATGATCGCCATGGCGCATCACATCCCGTATGCGGCAACCGCTTCTCTGCAAAACCTCAATGATCTCAAGAAGAAGATCGAAAAAGCCAAGAATGCTCAGGGCCCTTCCCTGCTGCACATACACACTCCCTGCCCCACAGGCTGGCGCTTTCACTCATCGCTATCCATCGAGCTGGCACGCGCCGCTGTGCGCACCGGCAGCTGGATTCTGTATGAGTATGAAAATGGCAAAATCACCATCAACAGCAAACCCAAAGAACTTCAGCCGCTTGAGACATATATCGGCAAGCAGGGGCGGTTCAGGCACTTAAGCCAAGAACAGCGGGATGCCATGGAGAAGGAAATCAAAGAGAACTTTTATGCCTACACCAGCATGCTGGAGCGGATGAACGTTCCAGTGGAAACGGTATAAGGACGGAGAAACGGATGAAAATAGCAGTGCTTGGCGCCGGCGCCATGGGCAGCCTGTATGGCGGGATGTTATCTCGTGCGGGTCATGATGTAGTGTTGATAGATGTATCAGAATCCCACATTGACGCAGTTAACCGGAAGGGCCTTGTCATCGATGGCCCGGAGGAGTTAATCAGCGTGCGCGTTCCAGCCGCCATGGCAAGTAATGTCAAATCGGTTCCAGAGCTTGTCATCCTGTTCACCAAAACGATTTATTCCCGATCCGCACTGGAGTCAGTCAAGCACCTTCTGGGACCAGATACCTGGATGCTCTCGCTTCAAAATGGTTTAGGCAATGATGCATTGATCTCAGAGTATCTCCCTCAGGACCGGATTATCGTTGGCACAACGGATTTTCCCAGCACCTTTGTAGCCCCTGGTGAAATCCGATCAAAGGGCACTGGCACCACCAAAATCATGCGTGCTGACGGCATTCAATCAGATGCTGTCAACAAAATAGCCGAAATCCTCAATGAGGGAGGCTTCAATTGCATTGTCACACAAGACGTGTTCGTCGCCATCTGGGAAAAGGTGGCCTTTAACTCGGCCATGAACGCCATCACTGCCGCAACAAGACTTAAATTAGGACATGTTGGAACGTCACAGGAAGGGAGGGGGGCAGCCTTTGACGTGGCTAGGGAAGTCATCTCCGTCGCCAATGCCAAAGGAATCAAGGCAGACATTGACAGGGTGCTGGCGCTGATGGACAAGGATTTTCACGAGCATGCCGACCACAAGCCGTCCATGCTGCAGGATGTTTTGCAGAAACGACAAACAGAGGTGGACTTTATCAATGGCGCTGCGGTCAGGGAAGCGGAAAAACTCGGCATGAAAATCCCTGTCACTAAAACACTCTACCAGCTTATCAAGGTGATCCAGGCTCATTACGAAGACATCTTATAAAGGAGAACACAATGAAAAAGAGATTACTCGCACTGGTTCTGTTGCTTTCCATGGTGGCATTTATGTTCGCTGCCCCCGCCGGCGCCGAGGCCAAGCCCATCGTGCTGCGTTTTGGGTACCTCTCCCCTCAGAATCCGGAAGATCCCTACCATGAGTTTGCCTCAAAGTATAAGGCGGCGATTGAAGAAAAGACCAATGGCCGCTTCCAGATTGACCTGTATGGTGCCGGCATCCTGGGCAAAGACCGGGAAATGGCCGAGATGCTCCAGTTTGGCGCCCTTGATCTGGCGATCATCACCACCTCCCCCATGGGCAACTTCGTGCCCGCCTTCCAGGTGCTTGATCTGCCTTTCATCTTCGATGGTTGGGACCATGTCTTCAGATTCGTGGATTCCCCCGTCTATCAGGATTTCCTGCAGGAGAGCAATAAGATAAACATTAAAACCCTGGCGGTTATCGCCCGCGGCGCCCGCAGCGTCACAAACAGCGGAACCCCCATCCAGACTGTTGAAGATCTGAAGGGTATGAAGCTGCGCGTAATTGAGAGCAAGGTGTTTGTCGATACCTTTGAAGCCCTGGGCGCTGCTCCCCAGGCAATGTCCTGGGGTGAGGTGTTCACCGCTTTGCAGCAGGGAACCATCGATGGGCATGAAAACTCCATCGCCACCATCCTCAACGAACGCGTCTATGAAGTGCAGAAAAACGTGACCCTTACCCAGCACATCTTTGCGTTTTGCAGCGCCCACGCCTCCACCAAGTTCTGGAACAGCCTTTCGGAAGAGGATAAAGTGCTCTTTGATGATCTGGCCACTGAGATTGCCCGGGAAGTCAGCGAAGGCCAGCAGAAGTTGGAGGCCGACTATATCGAACTGCTCAAGGGACATGGCATCAGCTTCTATGACATCGACCGTGCACCGATGAAAGAAATGACCGCGCCAGTTATCGAGGCTTTTGAGAAAGCCAATCCTGCTCTGGTAAAATATGTGGAAGGTATAGAGGGAGTCCGCTAAAGCAATTCAGGCGGGAATGGCGATGATCATCATGTTTCCATTCCCGCCTTTTTTATGAGGAGGTGTAACAACATGAAATTACTCCGAAAAATCAGCGATGTGCTGGACAGCATCACAAAATATATCATTGCCTTCCTGCTGATTGTTATGACAGTGGTCTTCACGGCCCAGGTGGTGGCGCGCTTTATCTTCAACTCAGGCCTCTACTGGAGCGAAGAATTGGTTCGCTATTCCTGTATTGCATTGATCTATTTCGCTTCAGCATCGCTGTTTAAGGCAAATGATCAGGTCGCAATCACGGTGCTTGAAGAATTGCTGCCCATGAAAGCGCGAAAATACCAGTATATCTTCCTGACCTTAGTTAATCTTGCCTATATGGCGCTGGTGCTGGTTATCGGCATCCAGATTCTGGATGTAGCAACCTTCCAAACATCGCCCAACATGCAGGTCAGAATGAGCATCGTTTACCTGCTCTTCCCCATCTCCATGGCCATTATGCTTTTCCATACTGTCGTCAACCTGCTCAGCCGGGAGACATACCGGAAATATGATAATAATCCCCAGGAAAAGCTTGAGGAGGTGGCGAAATGAGCTCCGTCGGTGTTTTTGGCATTCTAACCGCTGTTTTGTTGAGCATTGGAGCACCCATCGCTGTTACAGTTGGTCTGTCATCCATCATCTACATTTTGATGGAAGGGATTGCGCCTATGATTGTGATCCAGCGGCTGTTCGCAGGCGTTGATGCGGCGGCGCTGCTGGCCATTCCTTTCTTTATTCTGGCCGGCGACCTGATGAACCGTGGCGGCATCGCCAAGCGACTGGTGCGCCTGGCCAACAAGGCCGTCGGCAACCGGACGGGTGGTCTGGCCATCGTGGCTATCATCGTGTGTATGTTCTTTGCCGCCATATCCGGAAGCGGCGTTGCCACAGCGGCCGCTGTAGGCGGCGTGATGTTTGGCGGTATGGCTGCCATGGGATATCCCAAGAACTACTCGGCGGCCGTCATCGCCTCGGCCAGCCCGATAGGGGTTGTCATCCCGCCCAGCATCTCTTTTGTGACCTTTGGTGTACTGACTGGCTGCTCCATCGCTGATCTCTATAAAGCAGGCTTTCCAGCGGGCATTATCATGGGTGTCGCGCTGATGGTGGCAGCATATCTCACCAGCAAAAAGCGCGGTTATCAGGGCAAAAACGCAAAATTCAGCGACCCTGCGGCCGAGGCTGAGTTCACTGCTCCCTATCATAAGCGGGATATCATCGAGGTGCTCTTTGCACTGGGAACACCCGTCATCATTGTTGGGGGCGTATTTGGCGGCTGGTTCACACCTACCGAATCTGCGGTGATAGCAGTGGTCTATTCCTTGCTTGTCGGCGCTTTTGTTTTCAAAGAACTTGATATTCGATCACTCTTTCCGGTATTCAAAACTGCAGCATTGGGCGCGGCGCGGATCATGTTCATTATCTCCAACGCCACCCTGTTCGCCTGGATTCTGGCCTATGAACAGATACCCCAGATGCTTATGCAAAGCGTCATGAATCTCACCAGCAACAAGTTCTTGCTGCTTTTGATCATCAACGTTATTTTGCTCATCGCCGGTGCATTTATGGAGACAGGCTCTATTATCCTCATTGCCACACCGCTGCTTCTTCCCATCATGAACGCCATTGGTGTGAATCTGGTGCACTTTGGCATCATTATCACCGCCAATACTGCCATCGGCCTTATGACGCCTCCCTTTGGTGTCTGTCTGTATACATCAGCCAATGTTGCAGGCGTCACAGTGCAGGACACCATTAAACGTGTTTTGCCATTCCTTGTCGCACTGATTATCGCCATTTTTATCATCACCTATTTCCCCGATATCATTCTGTTCATGGTTTGATAGCGGAATCAATGACGAAAGGGAACAATAAGTATGATTCAGAGCTTTGACCATCTGTTGGAAGGTGTCATCAAAGGCCCCAAAAAAACAGTTGCCGTTGTGTCCGCTGATGATACGGACACACTCCTTGTCGTTGCAGAGGCTGAAGAAAAAGGCTTGTCGAACTTCGTGCTGGTTGGCGATGAAAGCAAGATCAACAGTGTTTTCAAAGAGAAACAGCTTGTACTAAAAGCAAAAGTCATCAACGAGCCCGACCATAGGCTGGCCGCTGAAACCGCTGTGCGCCTGGTGCGTGAGGGCCAGGCAGATGCCCTGATGAAGGGAATGTTGCACTCCTCTGTATTCCTTAAGGCAGTGCTGAATAAGGAAAAGGGCTTGAACACCGGGAAGCACGTGACACAGATTTCGGTCCTGGAAAAGGAGAATGGCGGGCTTCTGATGATCACCGACTGCGCCATTTCCATCGCACCAGATCTGAAGGATAAGGTGGAAATCCTGCAAAACGCGGTAGACCTGGCCCATAGTCTTGGCATTGAGTGTCCCAGGGTGGCGGTGCTGGCCCCCGTGGAAGTGGTGAACCCTGATATCCAGGACACGGTTGATGCAGCGGTGCTGAGCAAAATGGCCCAGCGTGGTCAGATCAAGGGCTGCGTGGTGGATGGCCCCCTGGCCTTTGACAACGCCATATCCAAAGAAGCGGCGCAAGCCAAGGGCATTGCCAGCGAAGTGGCCGGCAATGCTGACATCATTCTGGTACCAAACCTAGCCGTCGGCAATGCCCTCACCAAAGCAATCACCTATATCGCCAACAAAACCGTTATCGCAGCCACCGTGGGTGCCGCAGCACCACTGGTGTTCACCTCACGGACTGAATCAAAACAAGGCAAACTGCTCACTATCGCCCTGGCGGTATACAGCTCAGGAAAGGACAGAGGCAATGCATAAAATATTGGTCATGAACCTGGGTTCCACTTCGACCAAATTGGCTTACTATGAGGATGACAACCCCATCGCCAAGGCCAACATTGAGCATCCAGCCTCCGAGACCAAGGCCTTCGTCTCTTTCATGGACCAGGATCAGTACCGTATTGACTACATCAACCAGTTCATGCTGAAACATGCTGTCAAGCTGGAAGACCTGGATGCCATCGTCAGCCGCGGTGGTCACACCAAGCCCCTGGTGGGCGGTGTATATCAGGTGTGTCCTGAGATGCTGGAACAGCAGGCCAGCGGGCTGTATGGCAGCCACCCCTGTGATCTGGGCAGCAAAATCGCATATGCCCTGTCAAAGCAGTGCCGGGCAATTCCACTCATTGTGGATCCGCCCATCACCGACGAGTTTGAGCCGGTGGCACGCCTATCGGGCCATCCGCTCATCAATCGCCGCAGCAGCTTCCACGCCCTTAGCCACAAGGCCACAGCCAAGCGCTACGCCAGAGAAAATCAAAAGCGCTATGAGGATCTCAACCTCATCGTGGTGCACTTAGGCGGCGGCATCTCCGTGGCCCCTCACAAGCAGGGCCGTATGGTAGACGGCGACAACGGTTTGGAAGGAGACGGGCCTTTTTCCACCAACCGCTCGGGCGCTCTCCCGGTGGGAGACTTGGCGCGCCTATGCTTTTCCGGCCAATACACCTATGAGCAGATTCATAGAATGATCAATGGCCAGGGCGGGCTGTATGCTTACCTAGGGGAAAGTGATGTGCGCACCGTTTCAGAATGGGCAAAGACCGACGAAAAAGCCCGGCTATGCCTGGATGCCATGATCTATCAGACTTGTAAAGCCATCGGAGCTTGTGCCAGCGTGCTGGAGGGGCAGGTAGATGCCATGCTCATCACCGGCGGTATCGCCCATTCACAGGAGATTGTGGACACCATCCGCAAGCGTTGTGGCTTCATCGCTCCCATTGTGGTGTATCCAGGTGAAAACGAGATGGAATCTCTGGCACGGGGCGCTCTAGAAGGGCTGCGCGATGCCAGTGTCATCAAGGATTTTGTGACTTTTGCCCAGCAAGGGGAGGAAGCCGCGAACCATTATAAATATCCTTTCCCATCGCCCGCCCATGGTTGACAGGCCATTGGCAACCCAGGCAAGTGTGATTTTGAACACCGGCCTGAAAGGTTTTGACGCGCTGATAGGCAGCCAAATCGAACTGATTGAACCGGGCAGGGCAGTGTTCAACTTGCGGGTGGAAGAAAAACACATGAACCCCATGGGTTTCATGCACGGCGGGGTTCTGCTTGCCATGGCAGACGCCGCCGCGGGATGCGCCTGTTCCTATGAGCCCACCGTCTGCCCCACGGTGGAGGGGAAACTGAATTTCATCCTGCCCTGTCACTTAGGGGACACCCTCACGGTGGAGGGACGCGAACTGCGCCACGGCAGGACCCTGCTCAACTGTGAGGTCAAAGCCTGGAACCAGCATGGCAAATTGGTGGCTGCCGGCCTCTTCAGCTACATCATCAGCCGCAGGCCCATGCCCACTGGAGACGCATTATAACCGGAGGACAAATGATAAAAAGCAGGAGAACCCCCGACAAATGGCTTACGCTGTTGGCGGTGACAGCGGCATTCACCTATACTTTCCTGGGGCGGTACATCTACAGTTCCCTCATGAACGCGGTGTCAGACGAATTCGGCCTGAACACTGCACAGGCAGGCATGTATATGTCCGCGTTTTTCCTGGGCTATATTGTCACCCAGGTTCCCGGCGGCATCCTGGCCGATCGGATCAGTCCCAAAATGCTGGTGATTATCAGCACGGCAGTTGGTGGCTTGTCATCAGCCCTCATGAGCACCATTCCCAGCTTTGAAATGGGTATACTCTACCGGCTTTTGAGCGGTATCGCAGGTGGTTTCGTCTTTTCCTGCAGCTCAAAGATTATCTCCAGCGTCTTTGAACCCAAAGAACGAGGCGTGGCTCTGGGCATTCTGCTTGCTTCCCCACCCATGGGCATCACCCTCTCCAGCCTCTTGGGCCCCCTGCTACGGGATGCGCTTGGATGGCGGTCTTCCTTCCTGATGGTAGGGCTGACGGCGGCGCTGGTGGCTGCTTTAATTCTGCTGTTTGTACGCAACCCCCAGCGTCCCCCGAAGGAGGAGGCTGGTAAAAACCCCTCTTTCATCGCCGGATTTCTCGAATTTGTCAAAAACCCTAACCAGCTCTTTCTGGCGGCTGCTGGCTTCATGTTCATGTTCACCACCACCGGTTTTCCCACATGGGTAAACAAGTTTACCGAAAACCTGAATTACACAGAGGTCCAGACCACCTTGATCGCCATGAGCTATTCCATCGCAGGCATCATCGGTTCCATCCTCTCCGGAATGATCGCCAAGCGCCTGCGCCTGGGCAGCAGGGGCTTTCTACTGGCAACACTTGCCGCCATGTCAGTGCTGTCCATCGTGCTGGTGCTCCGTTGGCAAGCCGGCTTGTTTCTGACTATTGGCATTGTGTATGGCTTTATTTCCTATCTCCCAGCCTCCCATTTCGCCGCCATGGCGATCTCTTATGCCAACCCCCTGCATTCCGCCACTGCAATCGCCAGCCACAACTTGTTTCAGCAGACCGCCAGCGTCATCCAGCCAATGGTGTTGGGTTGGGGCATTGATGCCACCGGCGGGTATCCCATTCTATGGTATGCTTTTGCTGCCACGATGATTATTGGCGTCTTGTGCATTAAAAAGACCAAGGTTTAAACCGCCTAATCGTCTGGCCGCAGGGATAAAACATCCCCCACCCGGGCAAAGGGTATAATGGCCATTCCCTCATCTTCCTTGACGGAGAAGGCTTTGAAACGGACGATGGTATCAAAGCCGTCCCGTTCTGGCAGCGGAAAGTGATTCACCACTGACCTGCCCCCCAATCCTTGTACCAGACCCAGAGTTAGTTGAGATATAATCA
>ENA-UOOM01002270-UOOM01002270.1-fermentation-metagenome-genome-assembly--contig:-NODE-2270-length-16226-cov-10.320945_pt1 | contig 16226 bp, 13 predicted proteins | sample MGYA00245781_ERZ724031 | MGnify/ENA primary metagenome ERZ724031 (study PRJEB28704, sample SAMN03018317) | fermentation metagenome | biome: anthropogenic terrestrial biome; feature: soil... | reverse complement strand
AGTATTATTCCTGAGGGATAACCGATATCCCAAGTTCTTTAAGCTGCTGCGGGTCAACGTCTGTCGGTGCGTTTGACATAAGTTCAGCCGAAGATGCGACCTTAGGGAATGCTATTACGTCGCGGATGCTGTCACAGTCAAGCATAAGCATAACAAGACGGTCAAGTCCGAACGCCATTCCACCGTGCGGCGGTGCGCCGTAACGAAAAGCATCAATTAAGAAACCAAAACGTTCCTGCGCCTGCTCCGGGGTAAAGCCCAAAGCTTTAAACATACGCTGCTGAAGTTCGGAATTGTTGATACGGATTGAACCGCCTCCGACTTCATTGCCGTTAAGAACCATATCGTATGCTATTGCGCAGACACTTCCCGGGTCGGTTTCGAGCTTGTCGATATCTTCAACCCTCGGCATAGTGAATGGGTGGTGCATTGCAACAAAGCGGTTTTCTTCCTTGCTGTATTCAAACAGCGGGAAGTCGGTAATCCACAGTAAGCAAGGCTTGCTCTTATCAATCAAGTTAAATCTTTTTGCAAGGTTACAGCGCAGTGCGCCGAGCGACTCAAATACGACTTTGTTTTCATCGCTTGCGACTATCAAAAGAACGTCGCCTTTTTCTGCTCCCATAGTTTTTCTGACTGCCGCAGCTTCTTTTTCGGAAAGAAATTTTTCGTATGAAGATGTTTCGGCTTTTTGGGTGAGCCTTGTCCATGCAATGCCCTTTGCGCCGTATGATTTAACCCATTCGGTGAGTTTGTCGATTTCCTTGCGGCTTAAGTTATCAGCCTGCCCTCTAAGGTTAATTCCTCTTACGCTTCCGCCGCCGTCAACAGCGCCTTTGAATACGCGGAATTCGGTGTCTTTAATGTCGTTTGTTATGTCGATAAGCTCAAGTCCGAAACGAAGGTCGGGCTTGTCCGAACCGAAGCGGCGCATTGCCTCGTGCCAAGTCATGCGCTTAAACGGTGTTTCGATATCTATGTTAAGTACCTTTTTATAAACAAGTTTCATAAAGCCTTCGCCGATTGCCATAACGTCGTCTTGGTCGACAAATGACATTTCAAAGTCAATTTGTGTAAATTCAGGCTGGCGGTCGGCTCGCAAATCCTCGTCGCGGAAACAGCGTGCAACCTGCATATAGCGGTCGAAACCGGAAAGCATTAAAAGCTGTTTGTAAAGCTGGGGCGACTGCGGAAGAGCAAAGAAACTGCCGGGGAACATTCTTGACGGAACAAGGTAGTCACGAGCGCCCTCCGGAGTTGATTTTATAAGGTTAGGGGTTTCGATTTCAACAAATTTGTTTTCGTCAAAATAATCGCGTGCAACCTTAACTATTTTGTGTCTTCCGATTATTTTGTCCTGAACATCGGGACGGCGCAGGTCGAGATAACGGTATTTTAAGCGTGTGTCCTCTTTTACATTTGAATTTTCGGTGATTTCAAACGGCGGGGTTTCACTTTTTGCAAGCACACGAAGTTCAGTTACTTCTATTTCTATTTCGCCCGTCGGAATTTCAGTGTTTTTTGCAGAGCGTTCGCGGACAATACCCTTTGCCGCCAAAACGTATTCCGCACGAACTGAAAATGCTTTTTTAAATATTTCACGGTCGGTGCTGCTGCCGAATGCAAGCTGTAAAATACCCGTGCGGTCGCGCAGGTCAATAAAAATCAGCTGTCCCAAATCACGCTGACGCTGTACCCAGCCGCAGACGGTTACCGTTTTACCGATATCGCTTGCGCGAAGCTCACCGCAGTAGTTTGTTCGTTTTAATCCTGTCATGAATTCTGCCATAAAATAGCCTCCGTTTATAGATTACATATATATTCGGTTTTTATTAGAACCGATTAAAACTTAATATCATCTTGGTTTTCAGTTTGAAGAATTACAAAATCCTCGACAAACTTTTCACCCAGTGAAATTTTGGATTTTTCGCCCGTTTTCATGTTTTTTATCATTGCTTTTTTTGTTTCAAGCTCGTTGTCACCCAAAACGATAGTATATTTCGCGCCTATTTTGTCGGCGTACTTCATCTGCGCTTTAAGTCCGCGGTCATTAACATCGCAGACCGCAAAAATAGAATATTTCTGCAGCATATTTGTAAGGCGGAATGCCTCAACTTTTGCTTTTTCACCCAGTGTGCCTATGAAAATATCGCAAGTTTCCGGTTTCGGAAATTCAATTTTCTGTGCTTCCATAATCATCATAAGTCTTTCCATACCCAAAGCAAAACCCAGCGCAGGCATCGGTTTACCGCCCATTTCCTCAACAAGTCCGTTATATCTGCCTCCGCCGCAGACGGTGCTTTGCGCCCCAAGGTCATTTGAAATAAATTCAAATACGGTGTTTGTGTAGTAATCAAGGCCTCTTACGATTGAAGGGTTGACAGTGTACTTTATTTCGGCGGCGTCAAGATAGGTTTTTACGCTCTCAAAATGATTTTTGCAGTCCTCACAGAGGTAGTCGAGCATACGGGGTGCATTTTCAGAAATTTCAGAGCATATTGGACTTTTGCAGTCCAATATGCGCATTGGGTTGCGAGAAAGCCTGCCCAAACAGGTTTCACACAGTTTATCCTTGTACTTTGCAAAGTATTCCTTTAGTGCATCGTGATATTTTGCGCGGCATTCGGGACAGCCGATGGAGTTAATTTCCAATGAAAGATTTTTAATACCGAGACGGTCAAAAATACTTTTAGCGATGCCGATGATTTCTGCATCGGCAATCGGTGAAGAAGCGCCGAGCATTTCAAGTCCGAACTGGTGAAATTCACGCTGGCGCCCAGCTTGGGTATTTTCATATCTGTAACAAGTGATTGCATAATAAAGCTTAATCGGCAGAGCGTCATTAAACAAACCGTGCTGAAGAACGGCGCGGACTGCTCCGGCGGTACCCTCCGGTCTTAAAGTTATGGAACGCCCGCCTTTGTCGTCAAACGTGTACATTTCTTTTTGTACAACGTCGGTTGTTTCACCCACTGAACGCTGAAAAAGTTTTGTATCCTCAAAAACAGGTGTGCGAATTTCTCCGAAACCATGGAGTTTGGCTTCATCTCTCATAACATTTTCGACTGCCTGCCATTTTTCGGTGTCTTTTGGGAGTAAATCCTGTGTTCCTTTTTGAGATTTAATCAGTTCCATAGCGTTTCTCCTTTATTTAATGTGTTATTGATTCTTTTAAAAACGTTAAGTATTTTATAAATCAGAATATAAAAACCCCCCGTCCCAAATAAAGGGACGAGGGGAAATCCTCGCGGTGCCACCCTTTTTTAAGAGCCTAAGCTCTCCTCAAAAGCCCCGTAACGCGGGGAAGCGTACGGCTCGCGGATGTCTTCGCCAAAACCCTTTTGCGGGCGCGCTTTCAGTCTTGGGCGCACCCTCTCTGTGGCGGGAATTTTGGGTACTCTTTCCGTTCATTGCCGTCTATATGATTATAGATTATGCTTTTGGATTTAAAATATTGCGCCAATCAAGATCGCCGCGCTCCAAGCCGTGTATTAATACTTCGGCTGTGGCGATGTTTGTGGCAACAGGTATATTGTGCATATCGCAAAGGCGCAGAAGGTTCATATCATTCGGTTCGTGCGGCTTTGGATTGAGCGGATCTCGGAAAAATAAAAGCAAGTCCACTTCGTTGCACGCAATTCGTGCGGCAATTTGCTGGTCGCCGCCCTGTGAACCACCTAAAAATCTTTGTATTTCAAGACCGGTTGCTTCTGATACCATTTTACCCGTTGTTCCCGTTGCACTTAATTTATGCCTGCTCAGCACACCGCAGTATGCGATGCAAAACTGAACCATAAGCTCCTTTTTTGCGTCATGTGCTATTAAAGCTATATGCATATCGTTCCCCCCTAAATTAAGGTATTATATAAAGACTGATTATCTCAAAGACTGAAATTTTTATTTTAAAGCCAATGGTACGTGTTCGCCCTCAAGTCTGGCGGCAAGACGGGAAATCGCCGTTACACCGGCTGTTTTTTTAAGACAAGGTGAGGAATTCGCTGCCGCAGCCGCAAGTTCCCAATCGTCGGGTATTACGGCGATAAGCCGAATTCCCGCATTATCTATAACTGAATCAAGGTTGTTATAATAATTCTGTTTGCGAAAATCTTGTGTGCTGAATCGATTTATTACTAAACGCTGATTATTAATTCCCGCTTTGTCGAGCAGTATTCGCGTTCTGTCCGTATTTTTAAGGCATATCGGGTCAGCAGTCGAAACAACAAGCGCTCGCTCTGCACTTGAAATTGAGCTTAAAAATCCCGCTCCTATTCCGGCGGGGCTGTCAATCAAAATATGGTCGTAAAACCCCTTATACATTGGAATAAGCTGTTTCATAATATCGGGACTTACGATATCATTTTCGTCTGCAGGTGCAGGAAGTAAAAATAAGTTCCTGCAGTATGGGCAGGTATATACTGCTTTTTTGGGTTCGGTTATACCCGATACCACGTCGGAAATATCGAAAACCATTTCTTCGGAAATGTCGAGTATATGGTCAAGACATCCCAATCCGGCATCAGCATCAACTAAAAGAACACGCCTGCCTCTTTCGCAAAGGGCAAGTCCAAGGGCGGCGGTTAAGGTTGATTTGCCAACTCCGCCTTTTCCCGATGCAATTACAGTAACAGCACCCATTTTTAAACCTCATTCACATACTACCACAATAATTAATAGTAGTCAAAGCGTTTTTTTGTATTTTATTTCTAAATATAAGAATTAATAAAAATTTAACATATTGCAATTATATCTTTAATCAGTGCGAAGCGGAACTTGCACCCGAAACTGCCGAACCTGCAGAGGAAGCCGGTGTAGGAAATACAAAGTTACCCTTATCGTCGACTGATTTTCCGTAAAAATACGCGTCGAAAATATCTTTTGCAACGGTATTTGAAAAACGGCTTGTTGCACCGTGTTCCAAAACAACGGCAACGGCTATTTCAGGATTTTCATACGGAGCAAAACCTATAAATGTAACGTTATCCGACCCCGGGCCTTCAGCAGTACCGGTTTTACCCGCTATTGCTATGCCGTAGTTGCGGAACATTGAACTTGCGGTACCGCTTGTGGCAACAGAACGCATTCCGCTTTTTACATAGTCTATGTTCTTCTGTGATACACCGGCGTTATCGGCTACCTTCGGTGCGGTTTTTGAAACAATGTTTTTTTGTGAATAATCGGTGATTTTATTTACTATATGAGTTTGAAGTCTTGTACCGTTATTGGCAATAGTTGCGCAGTAAGTTGCAAGCTGAAGCGGAGAAAACTGGTTGTCGCTTTGTCCGATTGCTGCCTGAATGGTGTCGCCGCCCTGCCATGTTCCTCCCATAGAAGTACGCTGCTGAGGGCCTGCGAGTTTTCCGGCGCTTTCGTCTATCTCCAATCCGGTTTTAACACCGAGTCCGAGCCTCTTACAGTATAAGTTCATATTTTCTATTCCTGTGCGGAATCCTGTTTCAAAAAAGAAAATGTTGCAGGATTTTGCAAGCGCAGTGTTTAAACTTATAGGTCCGTGATGCCCCATGCATTTTGGGGTAAAAGACGGAGCAAACCGCTCATAAACATGAGTGCAGTCTATTACGGTTGAATTAGTAATACTGTTTTCTTGAAGTGCCGCCATAGCAACGGCGGGTTTAAACGAAGAACCCGGGGTGAAAATACCGTTAAATGCGCGGTTAATAAGCGGCTTTGCTTTATCATTTATCAATGTTGAATAGTAATTTTTATCATTTTTATATTTGTTTAAATCATAGGAAGGATAAGTTGATGCCGCAAGCACCGAAAAATCCTTAACATTTAAAACAACAGCTCCGCCCGCAACGCAGTCTTCACCGTGTTTCGGACCTCTGACAGCCGAAACACTTCTGCCGTATGCCTGAGCGCCATTTACATTGTCTGCAAGGGATTTGTTAAGTACTTTTTGTATTCTGCTGTCTATAGTTAAAAATACTGTATTACCGTTTTTGGGCGGGCTTTTTATTGCCTCTGAAACAAGGGAACCTTTGTTGTTTATTTCAACAACCTTTTCACCCGATTTTCCCCGTAATGTATCTTCATATTTTTTTTCAATTCCGCTTTTCCCGAGTGTGTCGTTTAATGCATACCCTTTTTCCTCTTTTACTTCTAAAACATCGTATTCTTCTTTTGAAATTGCACCCACAGTTCCCATAACATGGGGAATTACCGTTCCGTCCGGATTTTCACGCATAGTGGTAACTTTGACCGTTACACCCGGAAGAATCGGAGAATTTTCACTTACTATAGCAACGGTATCTTTTTTAACGTCCGGTGCAAAAATATACGGATTTGAAACTCCAAACCAGTTTTTCTCCATATTATAGCGAACCGATACGATATCGCGTGTTTCTTTCTTTGGATACCCATTGATTTTATATTTTTTTATAAGTTCCGCCATACAGTCATCGGCAGTGGCGTACTCGTTCATATTTAAAAAATCTTTGGATTTTAATTTTTTAATGTCTTTTTCTTTATCTTTAATAAATTCATATGAACCCTTATTGTTAATTTTTATAGGCAATTCATCGGTCCATTTTTCATTTAAGCTGTTTAAAAGGCTAATCATTTGATAAATTGTTTTGTTTTCGTTTTTTGTGTCCATGTAAGCCTTTTCAAAAACAATTGCATATCCTGTTTTATTAACAGCAAGTCCCACTCCGTTAACGTCGAGTATTTCTCCCCGCGCGGCGTCCATTGTTACAATGGGGGAACGGGTTTTGTCAGCGAGACTCCTAAATTCGGCTCCGTTTATAAGCTGCCAGTCAACAAGGCGCAGTACATAGACAAGCATTATAACAATGACAACCCCTGCACTTATAAAATAGCGAGAATTTTCTTTGAACTTGTCCATTTGCAGCTCCTTTACTCTTTATCATTAATTTGCGTGAACAGGGCTCTGTTAAAATAGTATGTTACCGGCATTATTGCCGCAGTGTATAAAAAGCGCGGCAGATAATGTGCCCAAAGGGCGTAAAAAACGTGTGAATAATTATATAAAATATAGAAAAATACAAACTGCAGAAATACAGTAATACCCGAGCAGATAAGGGAAACCATCATAGAGGTCAAAAAATTTGTTTGAATAAGGTCGGACGCCATTCTTCCGATAATGTAACACATAACCGAAAGTATAAGCCCGTGAAAGCCCATTATTCCGCCTGCACCGAAATCAATCAGAAGACCGCCGTAAAGTCCGAATATCATCCCCGCGGTTTCATTTTCAAAAAGAGCTATTGACAAAGCGGCGGGAATTAATATTATTGGTTTTGCTCCTAAAATTTCAGGAATAAGACCGGGGGTTTCCTGTATCATAAAAACAACGAATAATTCTATTGTATAAGCGAAATACCGAATGAATTTCATTTTGTCCATTCTATTTATCCTCGGTTGAAGTCGTGTCTTTTAAGACTTGTCCCTGTCCCTCAAACGAAGTTATAACCATAACGTCGCGTACCGTTTTGGCGTCGGCAAAAGGTTTAATTTCGGCATAAAGGGAAACGTCGTAGGGAGAATACTTTACTTCTGTAACCTTGCCTATTGGAAGGTCCCGTGGGAACATACCGCCAAGTCCGTTTGTAACGACGATGTCGCCTGCTTTTACGGTAGTGTCCGCCGCCAAATAAGAAAGTTTTACAAGCCCGCGGTCGGCAAGTTTAATATCGCTGCTGACTACTCCCGAATCGCGGTTAACTTTATCAATGGCACTGATTTTTGTATCGGGCGATAAAATCGAAGTAACCCTGCTGTAACTGGAATTTACACTTGAAATCCAGCCGATAACTCCGTCTTCTGTAATAACAGGGTCGTTAACGGAAATTCCGTAAAGAGTACCTTTGTCTATTTGAAAATCATTAAAAAGGTTTGACGGGTCGCGCCCGATTACCGCCGCAGAAACAGGTTTAAAATCCTGATTTTCGTTTTTTAGTTCAAGGAATTTACGCAGCTGTGCATTTTCCTGCTGATAGCTGTAATATTTGACAAGTTTTTTGTTAAGTTCACTTACCTGTTTTTTAAGAGCTTCGTTTTCAGCTTCAAGCTCGTCCACCGAACGGGCAGCGGACTTTGCCGTCGCACTGGCATTATTTGTAACAACGGTGCTTACTTTCTGCATAGGTGTTGCCGCAAGACCGAAAAGATTTGATACAACACAGCTGTTTGTGCTTGCAGTATAAAGCATAAGGCAGAACATAACGAAAACTATAGTCACCATCACTTTAAAAGAGGCAGAGTTAAAATAATTTTTCAAAACAGCACCCCCTTATTTTAATTTTTATATGTAATATAAGTTATGGCATAGAGTGAAAAAAGCGGAGAGACAATCCCTCCGCCAAACTTATTTCTTGTTGTTTTTATAGTAGGAGGACGGCATTTCAATTTCGAGTCTTTTACCCGTTCCGTCAACAACACAGTCGAGCGGATTTTCGGCAATGTGAACCGGCATTCCGGTTTCCTGCTCTATTAGTTTATCAATACCACGCAGTAAAGCGCCGCCGCCCGTAAGCATGATTCCGTTGTCGATGATATCGGCGGAAAGCTCCGGCGGAGTTTTTTCAAGCGTCGATTTAATTGCGTCAATAATAAGCGACAGCGGGTCTTTTAAAGCTTCACGAATTTCTGTTGCGGTTATTACGATATTTTTCGGCAGCCCGTCAACAAGATTGCGTCCTTTAATTTCTACGGAAGCGTCTTCGTTGTCTTCTGTCGGAAAAGCGGAGCCGATTTTTATTTTGATTTCTTCTGAGGTGCGCTCACCGATAAGAAGATTATATTTCTTTTTTACGTATGATGTAATGGATTCGTCAAATTTATTGCCCGCAACACGTACGGATACGGAAGTGACAATACCGCCGAGCGAAATAACGGCAACTTCAGCTGTACCGCCGCCCAAATCAACTACCATACTTCCGATTGGTTCGTCTACGGGAAGCCCCGCACCGATAGCGGCCGCCATGGGTTCTTCAATAAGCTCAACATCTTTTGCGCCTGCCTGGCGGGCGGCATCCTTAACCGCGCGGCGTTCAACCTCGGTAACACCCCAAGGAATGCAGACAACAATACGAGGCTTTGAAAAAGCTGTGGATTTAACTGCTCTTTTAATAAAATGTTTAAGCATTGTTGCTGTTATATCAAAATCGGCAATAACGCCGTCTTTTAAAGGACAAACCGCGACAATGGAGCCCGGTGTACGTCCAATCATCTCTTTAGCTTGTTTGCCTACTGCCAAAACGGTGTCGGAACGGACATCAACGGCGACAACCGAAGGTTCGCGCATTACAATGCCTTTTCCTTTCATAAAAACGAGTGTATTGGCAGTTCCCAAATCTATACCTATATCCTTAGAAAACATGAGTTTTTCCCCTTTCAAAACAGACGGATTAAAAATCATAATAATTATATTTATTATAACCTTTAAAGAGCCAATTCTCAACAATTATTTTGATTATGCTAAATATTTAGGAGTTTTCATCATTAGAATTTTGTAAATCTTTTAAAATTCGATGAATTTTACCAATAGGCAAACCCATAACGTTGTAAAAATCACCGTTTATTCTTTTAATAAACAATGCACCGCGGCCCTGTATTCCGTAAGCACCGGCTTTGTCGAGCGGTTCACCCGTTTTAACATAAGCATCTATTTCTTCCGGCTTAAGGCTGTAAAATTCTACCGATGTACATTCATGTCCGCGAAAAAGTTTATTGCCTTTAATAATGCAGTATCCCGTATAAACCTGATGAACATTTGCGGAAAGAAGTTTAAGCATGGATTTTGCTTCTTCTTCATTTTTCGGTTTTCCGAGAACACGGCTTTTAAATACAACCAGTGTATCAGCCGCAAGCACGGTGTCGTCGGGATTATTCTTTGCGACAGCTTCGGCTTTTGCAGTTGCGAGAATTTCAACTATTTTAAGGGGAGTGGTTCCGGGGGGAACAATCTCTTTTACATTTGCGGGAACTACTTTAAAATCATAGCCGGCCTTTTGTAAAAGTTCACTGCGTCGTGGTGATGAAGATGCAAGAAGCAGCATAATTTATCTTTACTCCTTAACTTTAATTTTTGTGTAAGATATTATTGCGGTTAAAATCAAAATTGCCTGTGCTATATTTATTTTTACCCAAACTCCAAAAGTTAGTTTAATAACGGATAAATTAAGTTCAACGGGAGAAAAGCCAAAATTCGGCGATGCCGAAAGCCAAGACAGATATTTATTCGAAGAACATGCGTCACCTATAATCTGCCCCAAAACAACGGCCAATAAAAGCAAAATTATTAACAAAACGGTTTTTAAAAAATTATTTTTCATTCCGTTTATCTCCTAATAGTTATTTTCCGGTTGAACCAAAAGCCCCTGCGCCGCGCTCGGTTTCGCCAAGGTCGTTTGTAACTTCCACGTTGGGAAGGATTATCGGCATAACGACAAGCTGAGCAAACCTTTCGCCGGGAGTAATTGTGTAGGGTTTATCGCTGCAGTTTGAAATACCGACTATTATTTCTCCGCGGTAATCGCTGTCGATTACTCCGACACAATTTGGCAGGGAAACGCCATGGTTAACACCAAGTCCGCTTCGTGCAAAAATATAACCGACGGTATTTTTATCGGAAAGTGCAATTGCAATTCCTGTGGGGATTTTGTAAAGTCCGCGCGGCATGATTTCCAAAGGGCTTTCTAAACATGCATAAAGGTCGAGTCCGGCGGAACCCTCTGTTGCGCGTGTGGGCATAACTGCATTATCGTTTAATTTTTTTATTCTGAGTGTTGGCATAAAAATAACCTTTCAGTTTTAGTATTTATAGAATCAATTATAAAATTCCCCTGTAATAAAGCCCTCTGGTATGTTCGTCTTCGGGATTTGAACAGGTAAGGTACATGTTTATTATTTTTTCGGCTTCTTTTTTTGTTTCAGTAGTAAATCGCAGAACACCGAAATCCTGGTTTTTCACTTCACCGAGCCTGTCCGCCATGTAAAGAGGAACGGAATTTAAAATTTCACTGCATGCGCCGCTGCACTGTATCGGGAATTTTATTCCTTTTCTGTCGGTTAAAAACGGAGCGGTTTTACAGTTTCGGCACCCGCCCGCATTTGCGGCAGGGCAGTTTCGTGTGAGCATCAGCGGAAGTCTTCCGTAAAGCAAAAGTCCGCGCGGCAGTTTTCCGCCGATATTTCCCGCCTGAGAAAGAGTAAGTTCAAACGAAAGCTCCGTATCTGTTAAACCAAAGTCAGTGTACCACTCGACAGCCGCGGAATTAGTAATGTTTAGGGAGAAACCGCCGTGAACTTTAAAGCCTAACTGCTTTGCAAGTTCGCAAGCACCGATGTTTCCTGCCCAAATGTCATTAATTCCTGCATTTTTGGCTTCTTTAAGTCGATTCTTAACTGCATTTTCCATTCCGAATATTCCGCGCGAAATTTCAAGAGCAATGGGAAAACCTTCACTTTTAAGTTCTTTTATTTTTGAAATATCCGTATTGTACGGAATATATACAAGATTGCATTTCTTTGCGATATCCGGTAAATCGGAATCGGAAAATCTTAACCGGAGTTTCATCTTTTTTGAAACATGATTCCCGTTTTGAGGAATAGAACACATTTTAAACTCAATAGGCGTATGCTTTGAGAGTGACATTTCCAAAGAGTCGAGCGCTGAACGCCTTAATTTGTTTAAAAGAGAAATAGGAACGGAAAGCCCGTCTTCTATTTCGCAGTTTATATTATCCGTGAAAAATGGAGTTCCCCCCGTTTTGTTAAGCTGTTCTCTGCACCGAGAATCATCGATTGCACGATTTTGCGCAATTTGAGGGATATCCCCAAAACTTATTTCGGCGGTATGCTCTCCACTTTGTGCATTTAATATAACGGGCTTATCCTTTTTTATTGTCAAAGTGAAGGTTACCGGGATTTTTTGGTATTCTTTGCTGTAAATAGAATGAAGTTCGGAAAATACAGCGCTTGTTGCCCCTGCAACATCCTCTTTTGAACGTATTCCGAACATATCTCTACCTAATTTATCATCTAAATAACCCGTTGTAAATCCCGAACGCGAAAAAACAGCTTCCAAATTCTTCATAAGGTCTGCGGGGAGCGGCTTTTTGTCGGCAGAAAGACGGCATGCGTGAGCCGCCGCCGCAACATATTCGGGGCGTTTCATACGTCCTTCAATTTTTGCGCTTGTAATTCCTGCATTTTTAAGTTCGTCTATTCGTCTTATCATGGATAAATCTTTAAGGCTTAAATCGTTCCCCGTTCCGCCTTGGACGGAAAACGGCAGACGGCATGGCTGTGCGCAAAGCCCGCGGTTTCCGCTCCTTGAACCCAAAATGGCGCTGAAATAGCACTGGCCGCTTACAGACATACACAAAGCACCGTGAACAAAAGCCTCAAGCTCAACGGGTGATGCCGCGTGTATTTCTTTTATTTCTTTAAGTGACAGTTCGCGTGCAAGAACTACACGTTTAATTCCATATTTGTACAGCGCAAAAGCACCCAAAGGAGTATGAATACTCATTTGGGTAGATGCGTTAAGTTTTAAATTAGGTGCGCATTTGTTTAAAAGCCAAATAAGACCCGTGTCCTGCACTATAAGTGCGTCCACAGGCAGTGAACATGCGTATTTTATAAATTTAAGCGCTTTATAAAGTTCATCGTCAAAAAGAAGAGTATTTACTGCAAGATAAATTTTGACGCCGCGCGCATGACAGTATTCTGCGGCGGATTTTAATTCCTCATCGCTGAAATTTTTCGCATTTGCCCGCGCACTGAACGCACTTCCTCCAAGGTAAACCGCGTCCGCACCTGCGCGGACGGCGGCTTCAAGGCTTTCGGGAGAGCCCGCGGGTGCCAGAACCTCAATTTTTAAATTATCAATCATTTTTCTTTTCAAAAAAGCTCATAAAACCGTCAGGATCGTCTAAGTTATCACTTTTTGTTTCAACTCGTGCAAAACTGCCTTCCTGTGGTTTTTCAACCGATGATCCGGAAGATATAATTTTGCTTACGGCATCCTGTGTTTTCTCAATTGGTTCAGTTTCGGCTTTTTCCGGCTTGTCCTCTTTCTCTTGTGCCGTTTCGTTGTTTTTCGAAAGCTGTGTACGAAGTTCTTCGATTTCCTGTTTTAATCTTTCGATTTCGTGCTTCGCATCTTCAGTCTCTGCCCTTGCACGGGAAGAGTCCTCAAGATAGTCTTTTATTTGTGAACGCAGGTTATCGGCGCCCGAAGTAGATTTGTGCGACTCGTCGCAAAAACGCAGAGCGGTAATAACCGCCGCCATAGTAAGCGAAATCCGCTCATTGTTACCTATAGTTTCTTCCATGGCTTTTCCCACTTCGTCGCTTATTGAGCGCACATAGCTTTCGCTGTCATCCGAGCTGATTGCGAACTCACAGCCGCAAATGTTTAATTTCACTCTATTCTTACTCATGAATTCATACCCTTTCACACAGCGAATTTTATAATTTATTACTTGTATAATTGTATTTATTATAATATATTTTACAATAATATGAAAGAGCTTTAGTAACTTTTTACACTCTGTTTATAATATTGTATTTTTCGAGCGGCGAAAAAAGGCTGTTTTTATGATTTTTTACTGGCGGAATAATAATTGAAAAAATATGACTTTGGTTAAATTGCACAAAAATAACGCAATAATACTTTGTAACGATAATAGAAATATAAAATGCCTAAAAACCGCTGAAAATCAAGCAATAACGGACAATATCCACATTTTAAAAGAGCGTAATATCATTTTACACTGTTATTGAATATCTATGAATATTGGTATATAATATACACAAGTATAATATTGGCAATATTTAATAATCGGCTTATTTAATATACCGGGTATTTCCCGATACGGAGGATTATTTATGAACTACAAGCAGCCAATCGGTAAAATTAAAGAAAACATAAAAGGCACACTTGACCATGTCTTCGGTGTAAGCCTTGAAAATGCAAATAACGAACAGTGTTATAAAGCTGTGGCACTTCTTGTGCGTGAAATGATGGCAAAGGGACGCAGAGAGTTTGTTTCAAATGCAGAAAAGACAAATACTAAACAGATTTATTACCTCTGCATGGAATTTCTTCTCGGTCGTTCATTAAAAAACAATCTTTATAATCTTGGAATAGAAGAAGATTTCCGCAAGGCACTTTCTGATTTGGGAATTAAACTTGAATCACTCTATGAACAGGAACCCGACGCGGGGCTCGGTAACGGAGGCCTGGGCAGGCTTGCGGCGTGCTTTTTAGACGGGCTTGCTTCACAGGGCTACCCGGCAATGGGTTATTCTCTACGCTATGAATACGGAATCTTTCGCCAAAAACTAATAGAAGGCTGGCAGACGGAACTTCCGGACTTTTGGCTTCCGGGCGGAAAAATTTGGATGCAGGCGGTGCCGGAGAAGAGCATAGAAGTTCATTTTAACGGTTATATAGACGATTACTGGAATAATCAATACCATGTCGTAAATCATAAGGACTACACAAAAGTTATGGCTGTCCCGTACGACATTTATGTTTCTGGTAAGGACGGAGAAGGAATAAGCAGGCTCAGAATTTGGTCGGCAAGTTCGCCCGAATTTGACATGAAAATGTTCAACAGCGGAAATTATCTGCGTGCTATGGAACAAAATGCCATGGCTGAAGTTATTACAAAGGTTTTGTACCCGGAAGACAACCATTTGGAGGGAAAAAGCCTTAGGCTTTCACAGCAGTACTTCCTTGTTTCGGCAACAATACAGGATATTATAAGACGGCATCTTTTCAAACACAGCACCCTTGACAATCTTCCTGAAATGGTCGCAATTCACTTAAACGATACCCACCCGGTACTTGCCATTCCGGAAATGATGAGGGTGATGCTCGATGAATGCGGCTACGGCTGGGACGATGCATGGGATATTGTAACACGAACAATGGCATATACAAACCACACCGTAATGAGTGAAGCGCTGGAATGTTGGGGAGTTGATTTGTTCCGTTCAAGACTTCCGCGTATATATCAAATAGTAGAAGAAATCAATAAACGTTTCTGCGCAAGTATGCATGCAAAAGGTGTGGACGGCTACAAAGTGGGGCGCATGGCTCCGCTTAATGACGGTTATGTAAAAATGGCGAACCTTGCCGTTGCAAGCTGTCACAGCATAAACGGAGTGTCACAGCTGCATACGGATATTCTTAAGAATAAAGTCTTTAATGATTTTTACACCGAAATGCCTGAAAAATTCAGCAATGTAACTAACGGAATAGCGCACCGCCGCTGGCTTAATCAGGCTAACCCGGGACTGTCGGCCATGCTTTCCGAACTTATCGGGGACGGATACATTAAAAATGCAGATGAACTTAAAAACCTTTTAAAATATAAGGATGATGCGTCCGTACTCGAACGAATGGCAAAAATAAAGCACGAAAACAAAGAACGCCTTGCTAATTATGTCAAAAGAGAAATGAATTTGGATATTGACCCGAATTCAATTTTTGATATTCAGGTTAAGCGAATGCATGAATACAAGCGTCAGCATTTAAATGCGCTCCATATTCTTTCTGTTTACCAGTGGCTAAGGGAAAACCCAAATGCCGACTTTACACCGCACACATATATTTTCGGCGCTAAAGCCGCTCCGGGCTATTATATTGCAAAGCAGATGATACGATTTATTTACGAGCTTGGGAAGACAATAAATAATGACCCGCGCGTAAACAAAAAAATGAAAGTTGTTTATTTGGAAGATTACCGTGTAACACTTGCAGAGCTTATAATGCCTTCTGCGGATTTAAGCGAACAGATTTCGCTTGCCGGAACAGAGGCTTCGGGAACAAGCAACATGAAGTTCATGATAAACGGAGCGGTAACGCTCGGAACGCTTGACGGAGCAAATGTTGAAATACACGAAGCTGTCGGAGACGAAAATATTTTCCTTTTCGGTATGACTGCAGAAGAAGTTGAATCCATTAGGAAAACTTACAGTCCGAGAAGATTTTTTGACAGTAACCCCGTTATTAAAAAGGCAATACAGGAACTTGACAAAGGTTTCTGCGGCGTAAGATTTAATGATATAGCTGATTTACTTATTAATGTCGACCCATATATGGTGCTTGCTGATTTTGATTCTTATGCTGCTGTACAAAAGAAGGCGGAAAAAATTTACCGTAATACAAAGCAGTTTCAGCGTATGTGTCTTGTAAACGTTGCCAATGCGGGCCGCTTTGCCGCAGA
>ENA-UOOM01002269-UOOM01002269.1-fermentation-metagenome-genome-assembly--contig:-NODE-2269-length-16231-cov-3.863996_pt1 | contig 16231 bp, 15 predicted proteins | sample MGYA00245781_ERZ724031 | MGnify/ENA primary metagenome ERZ724031 (study PRJEB28704, sample SAMN03018317) | fermentation metagenome | biome: anthropogenic terrestrial biome; feature: soil; material... | reverse complement strand
CAGAGTAAGGAGATTGGAAGAAATAACTAATTGGTTTGAAAAATATTTAAAATAGAGGATAAAACCACCCAAATGGTGGTTTTACTCGTTTTTCAGAACATGTTTTATTTTATAACCTTCTTCGCTTAGTTTTTTCTCCAATTCTACAGTATCGAAAGCTTCTGAACGAATTATAATATCGCTTTTTTCTTCACCTCTATATACTGCAATATGTGATATATTAATTTCAAAAATTTTATAAATTGATGCAATATGTGCCATGACACCGGGAACATCATCCGCTTCTACGGTTATTCGACTTCCCCTGTCTTTAAAGCCCAATAATTCTATAAACGCATCAAATATATCACTTTCCGTAATAATTCCTACTAACTTTCCGTCTTCAACTACAGGCAGAGCACCGACTTTATTTTCTCTCATTATGACTGCAGCTTCTTCCAATAAACTGTCGACTTTAATTGTTAATGGATTTTTAGTCATTGCATCCTTTACAGCCAATTTAGACAATAAATAATTAATTTCAAAAATACTTAATGATGTGGCTTTTGTAGGTGATACTTTTTGAATATCACTTTCCGTAAGTAAACCCACAACCTTTTCTCCATTCACTACAGGCAGTCTCCTAAGACCTTTTTCTCTTAAGATAGCCACCGCATCAAGTATAGATGCATCAGCTGTTATGGTATGCGGGTTCTTGGTCATACTGTTTCTTACATACATATTATTCCCCTCCTAAATATGCTTTTTGAATTTCATCACTCTTTGCCAACTCTTCTCCTGTACCGCTCATGACAATTGAACCTGTTTCAATAACATATGCTCTGTGCGCAATTGACAGTGCTATTTTGGCATTTTGTTCAACTAAGAGTATTGTAGTTCCATCTTTATTTATATTAACAATTATATTAAATATTTCTTTTACAAGCAATGGCGCAAGCCCCATAGAAGGTTCATCCATAAGAAGTATTTCTGGTCTTGACATTAAGGCTCGACCCATAGCAAGCATTTGCTGCTCTCCTCCCGACAATGTGCCTGCCGTCTGTTTATTACGCTGCCCAAGAATGGGAAATATCTCATATACATAGTCCATATCTTTCTTTATATTAGCTTTATCACGTCTTAAATATGCTCCTAACTCTAAGTTCTCTAATACTGTCATAGCCGGGAATATTCTTCTTCCCTCCGGAACTTGAGATATTTTCATTTCAACTCTTTTAGATGCAGATAAATTGGTAATATCCGAACCTTTAAAAATAATTTCTCCGCCGGTTACTTTGTTTAAACCGGATATGGCACGAAGTGTTGTAGTTTTACCGGCTCCGTTGGCACCTAACAATGTTACTATTTCTCCCTGATTAACATTCAAGGAAACATCCTTTAGGGCATGAATAACTCCATAATGAACATTAAGATTTTTTATCTCAAGCATTTTATACATCCTCCCCTAAGTATGCTTCTATAACTTTTTTATTATGTTTGATTTCGTCAGGCTTACCGGAAGCAATCATCGTGCCGTAGTCCAATACATAAATTCTTTCACAAATTTTCATAACTAAAGACATGTCATGCTCGATTAAAAGTATGGTAAGATTATATTCTTTTCTGATTTTAGCAATGGTCTCCGTTAATATTACTGTTTCATTGGGATTCATTCCTGCTGCCGGTTCATCCAACAATAAAAGCACCGGCTTTGTTGCCATAGCTCTCACTATTTCCAAGTGTCTCTGTTCCCCATATGGGAGGTTCTTTGCCAACTCATGTTTTTTGTTTGACAGTTTAAATATATCCAACAGTTCTTCAGCTTCTTTTTTTAGTCTTTCTTCTTCGGCATAAAATTTATTGGTACGAATAAGTCCTGAAGAAAGCTTATAATTAATATTTTGATGCATTGCTATTCGAATGTTGTCAAGAACGGTTAAATCCTTAAAAAGCCTTATATTTTGAAAGGTTCTTGCTAAACCTATCTTTGTAATATTATATGGTTTAAGTCCGCTTATTTCCTTTTTACTTCCCTCGACATTCAACTTAATGCTGCCGGAGCTAGGAACGTATACTCCCGTAAGTAGATTGAAAACTGTAGTTTTTCCTGCACCGTTAGGACCTATAAGTCCTATCAGCTCTCCTTTTTCAATATTCATATTAACATTGGAAACCGCTGTTAGGCCGCCAAAGGATTTAGTTAATTTTTCAATTGATAACAGTGACATAGTCATCCCTCCTATTCAACCTTAGCACTTTTATTCCCAAATTTAAAAAAATCAGTAATTTCTTTTGTACCTAATAAGCCCTGGGGTCTGAAAAGCATTATGGATATCAGCAATAATGCGTATATAATCATTCTCAGCTCAGAATAGGACTGAAGTATAGTTGTTATTACAGCTAAAACAATTGCTGCAATAACTGAACCTGTAATACTTCCCAATCCTCCAAAAACAACAATTACCAAAATATCTATGGACTTCTGAAATCCGAACATAGTAGGGTTAATAAAATAGAAATATGATGAATACAAAGCGCCGGCTATTCCTGCAAAGAAAGCACCTACTGCAAATGCCATTACCTTATATTTTGTAGTATTGATTCCCATGGATTCCGCTGCTATTTCATCTTCCCTTATTGAAATGCATGCACGTCCTTGAGATGATTTGATGAAGTTATCTATCATAATCAATGTAAGCACCGTAAAAATATACAGCCATGTCCAATTTGTAAATCTTGGTATACCGAATAAGCCGGCAGCTCCATTTGTTATATCATCCATATTCAAAAACAATACTCGTATGATTTCAGCCATACCCAATGTCGCAATAGCTAAGTAATCTCCCTTAAGCCTCAGTGTTGGTATACCTATCAATATTCCCACTATTAAAGCAGCAACCGCACCTGCTGCTATACCTGCTAAAAAACCCATATTTGAGTTCATTTCCATGTTTACAAGAGCACCTGCATAAGCTCCTATAGACATAAAACCTGCATGACCAAGTGAAAACTGTCCCGTAAATCCTGTAACCAAATTCAAGCTGACAGCAAGAATAATATTGATGCATATGGTTGCAATAGTAATCTCATAAAAGCTGCTTATAATTCCGTTTGTCAAAAGAACTTGAACAATAGCATAAATAATTAATATTATTATTAAAGTTAATATGTTCTTTTTATTTAATACCTTCATACTACACCTTCTCTTTCGTATCCCTGCCTAATAAGCCGGAAGGTTTTAATAATAATACAAATATTAAAAATGCAAATACTGCAGCATCTCTTAATTTGGAACTACCGTAACCTGCCACAAATGTCTCGAGCATTCCTATGGAAAGACCTCCAATCATTGCACCGGGGATACTTCCTATACCTCCGAAAACCGCAGCAACAAATGCCTTTAATCCCGGCATTGTTCCCATAAGAGGATCAATTGAGTTATAATATATCCCTACTAAAACACCTCCTGCTCCTGCCAATGCAGAACCTATTGCAAATGTAAAAGATATGGTGTTATCTATTTTTATTCCCATAAGCTGAGCTGCATCCTTATCGGCAGAAACCGCTCTCATTGCCTTACCTACCTTAGTTCTTTTAACTACATATTGAAGTATAACCATCAAGACCAAGACAGTAATAACAATATATATTTGCTGCATTTTAATTATAACACTGCCTATGGTAAGCACCTCTTCTGACAATAATTTAGGATATGACCTTACCTGTGCTCCAACAAAATACATCATACCATACTCCAACAGAAGAGAAACTCCAATAGCAGTTATTAATACGGCAATACGGGTAGAATTTCGAAGAGGTTTGTATGCAACTTTTTCTATTGTCATTCCAAGTATTGCACAAGCTGCCATAGATGTTATTAAGGCAGGAATGAATCCTATACCTGCGAATGTAGTAACTGCAAATCCTACATAAGCACCTACCATATATACGTCCCCATGAGCAAAATTTATTAATTTTATAATTCCATAAACCATTGTATAGCCTAAAGCTACCAAGGCATATATACTTCCTAATGAAATACCGTTTACAATCTGCTGTGAAAATTGTTCCAAGTCGCACCTCCTCATGTAACTATAAAACCAAGTCAGCATTCATGCTAACTTGGTTATACTATTTCAATTTAATACTCACCATCAAATTATCTGCTATTTGGGATCTACCTTGATACTTGTTGCCTGAGCACCGTTTTCCAAGCCTATAACTACAGCAGATTTAACAGGGTTGTGTTTTTCATCCATATCAAATGTACCTGTGACACCCTGAAAGCCTTTTGTAGCAGCAAGAGCTTCCGTGATTTTTGCCGGGTCTGATGAGCCTGCACGTTTTACCGCATCAGCTGCCCACTTGCCCAAGTCATAACCAAGAGCATTGAATGCATTTGGTTCAACATCATATTTTTTCTCATAAGCAGCAATGAAATCAAGTACTAACGGATCTTTATCCAATGAAGAATAGTGATTTGAAAAATATACATCATTTAAGGCTGCTTGACCTGCAAGTTCCAATAAAACGGGAGAATCAAAACCATCGGCACCAAGTATCGGGGCATCAATTTCCAAATCACGAGCCTGTTTTATAATTAGACCTGCTTCATCATAATATCCGGGAACAAATATTACATCAAATTCTTTTCCTCTGATGCTTGTCAATACGGGATTGAAATCCTTGTCACCTTTTACATATCCTTCTTCCGCTACTACTTCTCCGCCTGCGCCTTCAAAGGCAGCTTTGAAGTTTTCAGCAAGACCTTTGCCGTAATCACTTGAAGTATCCTTTATAATAACAGCTTTTTTCGCTTCTAAGTTATTTAATGCAAAGTTTGCCATTGTAACACCTTGGAATGAATCATTAAAACATAATCGGAATGCATAATCATATACATTTCCATCAGCGTCAGTAGTAACTCCATTGTCTGCTGTAGATGAAGAAGACAATATAGGAATTTTATTTTGTTGTGCTACAGGTATGGTAGCCATGAAATTTCCGGACGTTGCCGGTCCTAAAGAAAGTACAACACCTTCCTGTGTCATAAGCCTTGTTGCCACTGAAGTTGCTTCAGAAGCTTCTGATTTGTTGTCAATTTTCACAGGAATAATCTGCTTGCCGTCAATTCCTCCTGCTGCGTTTATTTCATCAAACGCCATCATAATACCATCAACACTTGACTGTCCATAAGATGCAACGCCTCCTGTAAGTTCATAATTAATACCTATTTTAATTCCATCTTCAGTATTATTGCTCGAATCGTCGATCTTTGCTCCTCCGTTTCCACATCCGGCAATCAGACTCATCACCAACAACAATGTAAGTAATGATAAAAATTTCTTTTTTTTCATTTGTGCCACCACCTATTTCAATGTATTTTAAAAACGATATTAATACATTTAACAATGGTTGTCAACAATTATTTTTAATAATATTTTTTTAATATTTCAACCATTATATCAATCTTAACTTCAGAATTTTTTATAAAAAACTATTGTATATTATGCAATAATCGTTTTCTTAAAACTGCATCTGTACATGATTTGAAAACTATTTTGCGTTTTAATACTATAAATAAATACATCTAATAAAAAATTGTATGAGAGTTACGGTTGCTGTTTTTGCAATGTCAGCAATTGTTTTATCCTTACTTGGAACGAATATCATTCCTATCAGCATTTTCGCTATTGATTCGAAGTAGGTTATAAAGATGTGACCTCAGCAAAAAAGGTATGCGTCTTTTTGTGTTGACACAAATCATTTATTTATTCGTGGTTGATTTGCTTAATAAAGTAAAGCATATATGTAATTGCCAGTAAATCAGCACACCCTCCCGGGTTTATGTTCTTAATGATAAATTCCCTATCTATGTTATTAATATCGTCTAAGGTGACATTTTCTAAGTTTTCTTCAATAAGCATGTTGATTTTCTTTTGTACATACTCTAATGTTTTAATGTCTGTTCTTGCAATAATGTTGGTATCTTTAACATTGACGATTAAATTTAACAAAGTTAAAGCTCCTGCATGATTTAAGGAAAATCCCCTGCTTACTAAATTTTCGATAACAGGCAACCCGTATTCTTTAACAGATATAAAGCCTTTATTAACTTCTCCCCTAATACCTGTTATACCATAATAGGCATATAATTTTTCACCATATGTTTTTGCATTGTTAATTGTAACATTTTCAAAATCATCCATGACTCTTTCACTCATAATTTTTGTCATGTCCAAAATGCTTTCGACGGTAATACTTTTGTGGTTTCCATACAAATAGCCCAAAACAGCACATATAATACCCATGGAAAATATCAATCCCTTTTGAGTATTGACATTATCAGTAGCCCTAAACATGTGGTCTTCAGCCTCCATACCTAAGTATCTCAGCCTTTCAAAAACACTATATGGCTCATCATAACAAAATTCAATTCCTGTCATTACATAATCTCTAAAATATGGCACAAGTACTGATGTACTATCTATAAATGTAAAAATGTCCATATCCTTATGTGAGCCATTATTGGCTCTATCAACAAGACCAGGCTTTGGAGTAGTAATAACTTCATATAATAATGCTTTACAAGCACATGCCGAACACATATTTGCAAATTTATGATTGAAATAATCATACATAATTTCGATTATTTTATTAATTAGCTCTTCCTGTGAGTGCTTTCTGCTCCTTGAACAAACGTGTGCCATATTATTGCACAAAATACAAGCCCTGTTGGTTTCACCTATTTCATCTCTTGTAATTTTGTTTCCATCTTCTTTCAAAACATCAATGTCAAAAATTCTCCCCAATAAACTGCTATTTTCTATCTCCAACATGAGCTTTTTTATGAAATTTGGATTATTATCTGCAACAATATAATATTCGTATCCTGTTTTGCTGCTATTGTCTTCTTCGTGTTTTATGAGTATTTTATTTCTTCTTAAATGATTTCTTATTAATTTTTTGCCTTCTTCAAAAGATTTCTCAGCAAGTGGAAATGTTTTATATGAACCTGATATGTTAAGAGTAAAAGAAATAAGCGGCAATTTATATTGGTTTAGTAGTTCCCGCTGAATGGATGATCTTTTTTCTCTTGCTATTAGCATTTCTTCCATAACTACTGGTTGACATTTCAAAAAATCTTTTTTATCCATCATTTCTATTTGCCTTTCTTATTTTTTCTGCAATTTTCAGTCCTTCTTCAGAAATTATAAAATTATATGTAATTTCGGGAACCATTTTTCTGATTTCCTCATATTTTCCTTCAGCCATAAGTTTTCTTACTGCAGATGCACTTATGGGCATATGGTTTTCTTCATATCTTTGGATTTCAATAACCTTTACTCCACGCATTCCTAAAAACTCTTTCATTTGAAAATTATATGATGATGTCACTTTGTCATATGGCTCTGTACCGACGAATCTTTTTTTTATATTTAAATATTTTGCAAAATATTCACAGAATATTGTTAAATCCAACCGGCAGTTTATTTCTCCGGCTTTATATTTATCTTTAATAAAGTAGGTTGGAAATGTTACAGATGAAATCAAATAATCCGATGTGGGATGAACAACCACATTTTTAATATGCTTTATGCCCTCTTTAACAAGATTATACCTTATATCAGCAGGGAACACACTCTTGTCTTCAGACACAACAAATAAGTGAAGCATGCTGCACTCAGCTGCTGCTCTTTCAATTAAATACAAATGCCCCTTAGTAAAAGGATTACAGTTAACAACTATGGCTCCCGCTTCATGTGTGTTGAAGCAGTGGGGTATCAGGGATTTTACATACTCTGATATCCCGTTCTTTTTATTTTCCATCAATGCTGCTTCATTCGTTTTTGCAATTAGGTAAAAACCTAAATCATTAAATATATAAATATTTTCGATTTTAGTAAACAAAAACAGATGATTTAGGTTTTTTGATATCCCATAGGTAACTAAATTTGTAACAATTTTAGCAGACAAACCTTGACCCTGATACTCATCCGATACCGCAATACACTTAAGCACTTTTCCTTCAATAGATCCGGTGGCAGCAATACTGCCACTGCTATCACAAATATTTATTGTATATTCAATTCCATCTTCATAACTCAGTTGCTCTTTATTTAAAAATTTTTTTAATTTCTGAAGTTTGCTTCCAGTCATTGGAAAGCCAAAATCTTCATAAAAGGTTTCATAACTCATATCCTACCTCAATTTGGGGACAAAGGTGTGTCCCCATACCTATTTCACATTTTTGATTGTGTCAATTATTGTTCCATCTCTGTATATTACATTCCCCACAACCTTGTTGCCTAAATTGATGTTCTTAGGTATTCCTGTGATTTTTTCTGCAATCCCCTTCAAATCATTAATGTCAATTACAGGCAGCTTTGCTTCTATCAATCTATCTTTCAAATCCTTTCTTAACGGATTCACCGCAATTCCTCTTTGAGTTACGAGCACATCCACAGTCCTGCCTGGAGTTGAAACGCAAAGGACTTTATCTACAACAATTGACAATCTGGCTCTTGTAAGTGGTGCTATTATCATAGTTAACTTAGCTCCTGACGCTGTATCGCTATGTCCTCCTGAGCCCCCCATTATGAATCCGTTAGAATCCGTATGAACATTAACATTAAAATCAGTATCAATTTGTGTTGCTCCCAATATAACAACATCTAAATTATCAACAATTGCACTTTTCGCAGTAGGGCTTGCATAATGCGATGCCGTAACCTCTCTGTGTTTTGGATTGTTACTTATTGACTGTACGGCTTTTAAATCAAAGCATTGAACATCCATGAGAGTTGCAAAACATCCTGATTCAAGCATATCCACCAAGTAACCTGTAATTCCGCCCATGCCAAAACTTCCCTTGATGTTTTCTTTCAGCATTAATTCCTTAAGGTATTTAGCAACTGCCAATGAAGCACCACCAGCACCTGTCTGGAATGAAAAACCATCCTTAAGTAATCCGGATTGCTGAATAACCTTTGTAGCATAGGCTGCCATCATTAATCCCACCGGGTCTCTTGTGATTCTTGTAGTTCCTGAAACTATTCCTGAAGGATCTCCTATTTTATCAACACATACAACATAGTCTACATATGTTTCAGCTATAGAAAAATCATAAAGAGGATAATCAACAAGGTTGTCTGTTATTACAATTACCTTCTTTGCATGCATTGCATCAACAAATGCATATCCCAAAGATCCACATGCGGATTTTCCGTACTTGCCTGTGCAGTTACCCATATTGTCAGATGTTGGAGCCGCAATAAATGCAACATCAATTGGAGTCTTTCCTGACTCTATGTCGCTTGGTCTTCCTCCATGACTTCTAAAATCTACAGGCTTTTCCATCAGGCCTGAAGAAATAACCCTTCCCACAGCTCCTCCCATGTAATTCACTTCAAGACCGGTTACCACATTATTTTTAATATGGTCTATAAGAGGTATATGTATATCAAAGACTGAGCTTGAATTTACTGTCAATTCCTTATAACCCATATTTGCAATTTCGTCCATTACCATGTTTATTACATGGTCGCCGTTTCTTAAATGATGATGAAATGAAATACGCATTCCATTTTTTAATCCGCTTAGCTTTATCGCTTCTTTTAAAGAACCTACAATTTTACTCATCTTAAACACCTCCCAAAGCTTTTGCCATTTCCAATGTCTGTCTTGCTCTTTCAACAATTGGTGCATCTATCATTTTACCGTGGAGAGAAATTGCACCTTTACCCTGTTCTTTAGCAATTCTGATTATATCCATAACTTCTTTTGCATATTCTATTTCCTCAACTGTCGGGCTAAACACTTCATTTATAGTCATGACATGTCTTGGAGAAATAGAAGCCTTGCCGGTAAAACCAAGACCTTTTGCAAACTCGGCATCTTCTCTTAACCCTTCTTCATCTTCAACATCAGTAAATGGAGTGTCATATGCATCAATGCTTGCAGCTCTTGCCGCAGTTACTATCCTTCCTCGGCTATAAAATATTTCATCGCCTTTTTTTGTACGTTTACAGCGTAAATCTGCAGTTAAATCTTCAGCTCCTAAGAAAATCGCCTTAACCCTGTCAGTGGATTTAGCTATTTCAAAGGCATTTTCTACTCCAAGTGCTGTTTCAATAAGAGGTATAATTGAAATTTCCTTTTCAACGCTGTACCTTCGTTCCACAGTTTTCATATAATCAGCTATTATTTGAACATCTTTAGCACAGCTTATTTTTGGCGGCATGATCATATGCGGTTTTAAAGGAATTATTTCATCTAAATCTTTTTTCCAATAATTTGTATCAATAGAATTAATCCTAATGATTATCTCACAATTATTATAATCAAGGTATTTTAGTGCATTTCTTACAAGTATACGGGCTGAATCTTTTTCGGAAGGTGACACGGCATCTTCCAAATCTAAAATAACGCTGTCAGCTCCAAGTGCATCTGCATTTAATAGCATTCCTGCATTGTTTCCAGGCATAAAAAGCATACTTCGTCTCATTAGTTTTCTACACCTCCTGCTCTTATTAAGGCTGTTTCTACTCTTGCACGAATAGCGCATTCTACAGCTCCTCTGTCATTAAGAATTATTTTAATATTTTTTACGTCAAAATCATTTAACACTTCTCTGACTGTTTTTTCAATTTCTTCAGAAAATTGATTGTACACAATTGAATGTAACTCTAACTCTATTCCATTTTCATTTGGCTCGACCTGAACAAATATATCACTGGATTCTAATGTTCCTGCTGTTGCCACTTTTTTTATTTTCATAAATACACCATCCTTTTTACATATGTAAATACTGAAACAAAAACAACTCCATTGAAGTAATTTTATTATAGATATTTCATTTTTTCTCGAAATAAAGGTTTTATGCCTCCTGCTTCAAGTATCTTCATAGCATAATCTTCTATTTTATTACTCCATAACAATTCTTCTTTATGATTAATATTACTCTTGTATATAATTATTCAATAAGCCCACCTAAAATGGTGAGCTTATTTTTTAGTCTTACACTTCTAATTTTAACCAAAGACTATCGGTACAAGGAATGTTGCAAGAAGGATGATAAAAGCTCCTCCAAGCCTTGAAGAAATTTGAGCAAATGGCATAAGTTCCATTCTGTTAGCCGCCGTTAGAACCGCAACATCTCCTGTGCCTCCCATGTTTGCCATACACAAACCAGCTGTGATAGCTGCTTCAATAGGATAGAATCCAACTAATTTACCAACAACTGCCGAGCCAATTATTGCACCAAGAACTACTAAGAAGCATAAAATCAAATATACCGGTGTGAATGCTGAAATTACCTGACCTAAATCAGTATAAGCTATTCCTATACCCATTAATAATGCAGCTGTCCAGTTTGTTGCAACAAACTTATACCATTTTGCACATGCAGCTTCAAGCTTAGCAGGTAAAATGTTAAATGACTTAATAATTGCTACTGAAATAATCATCCAAGCATATGAATGTATATCAAAATTCAAATAATTAGCAAATATATATGCAACAATCTTCCCGAATGTGAAGAATACAGTTGCAATAGCAATACCTTGGCCAAACTCAACTAATGTAAATTCATCTTTAGTTTCTTTTGGTTTAAGGCCATCTTCTCCAATATCCATTAGCTTCCCATCGCCACTTAATTTAGGATATTTTTTGCCAAGTCTGTCAAGAAGACCACCAAATACTATTGCTATGGCATTTCCAAGGGCTACAGCCGGAACAAGCCTTGAAAGTATTTGTTCAGCAGGTACTCCAATTCCCTTAGAAAATACTTCTGATATAGGAACTGCTCCCGCACCCATACCACCGCCCATTATGGGAATACCTATGTAGGCAATTGATTCTCCCGGTGACTGTCCAAAAGCCAAACCGCCTATGGCAACAAAAGCTAACGATACCACAACACCGCCTAATATACAAGGGAAATATCTTATAGCAGCTTTAACAAGAAGTTTTTTACTCATACCAAGTATAGAACCTGTAATAAGCGCAGCAATATAAAAGTCTAAAAATCCGCCACCCTTCATAAAGGTAGTTACATTTTCAATAACAGATTCAGGAATTATTTTAAAATAAACAAGTGCAGCAGAACCAAATATTATTACTATTGGTCCACCTCCAAAGTATGTCTTAACTATCGGTGTGTTATTTCCAATAACATCAAGCAAAGCACCAACAATTATCATGAATGCAAAAGCGCCAATCATACCACCTGGTAATGCATTAAGAAATATGGCAACAATTAAAACTGCCAGTAATGTGAAATAAATCGGAAGACTCATTCCCATAATTTTAAACTCTTTCATTTTTTCCTCCTTATAAACTATATGATTTTATATTCTTGTTTAATTAAAATACCAACTTAAAAGAGCAGCAAAGATAACCATGCAATTATAATCTGGCTGCTCCTGATTTCTTTGCTGCTTCTGCAATAGCTTTCGCAACTGACTTAGCGACATTTTTATCTAATGCGCTTGGAATTATGTTTTCTTCATTTAAATCTTCTTTATCAATGTAATCTGCTATAGCATGAGCAGCCGCAAGTTTCATTTCCAAATTAATTTCTTTTGCTCGCACGTCTAAAGCTCCTCTGAATAGACCCGGAAAAACTAACACATTATTGATTTGATTTGGAAAATCTGAACGCCCTGTTCCTATTACTCTTGCTCCTGCTTCTTTTGCAATATCAGGCATAATTTCAGGGCTAGGGTTTGCCATTGCAAGAATTATAGGATCTTTACCCATGGAGCTTACCATTTCCGGTTTAACTACATCGGCTGATGATACTCCAATAAATACATCTGCACCTGCAAGAGCGTCAGCTAAACTACCCTTTGCATTTTCTGGATTTGTAACTTCGGCAAGTGAATTCTTTGCTTCATTCATTTTTTCTCTGCCTTTGTATAAAATACCTGTCCTGTCGCAAACAATTACATTTTTTGCACCTTCTGCAATTAATAAGTTTGATATTGCTGTACCTGCAGCACCTGCTCCGTTTATTACTACTTTTAAATCTTCAATTTTTTTATTTACAATTTTTAATGCATTGATTAAACCTGCTAAAACAACAATTGCGGTTCCATGCTGGTCATCATGAAATACAGGTATGTCTAATTCTTTTATTAATTGTTCTTCAACTTCAAAACACCTTGGAGCAGCAATATCTTCAAGGTTTATTCCTCCAAAACCCGGTGCAATTAGCTTTGCTGTTTTAACTATGTCCTCAACACTTTGTGAATCTACGCAAATTGGAAATGCATCAACATTTGCAAATTCTTTAAATAAAATTGATTTTCCTTCCATAACAGGAAGTGCCGCCTTGGGACCAATGTTTCCCAATCCTAACACAGCTGAACCATCGGTAATCACTGCAACAATGTTGCCCTTTGAAGTATATTTGTAAACGTCTTCCTCGTTATCATGGATCTTCCTGCAAGGCTCTGCAACGCCTGGTGTATATGCTAAGCTCAAGTCTTCCCTTGTCTCCACCTTGATTTTTGAAATAACTTCAATTTTACCTTTGGTTTTTTCGTGTAACTTTAAACTTTCTTCAAAATAGTTCAAATCGTTTTCCTCCCTCCAAGTTTTTTTCTTAATATTAGCATTTATAACATTTTATGTATATATTATGAAACTTTAAAATAATATTGTTCATAAAAAATACATTGTTCAAATATTGTCAAAGTATACAATTAAAAAAGGCCATAATATAATTGTATATTATATGGTCTTTAAAAGATTGTTGTTTATTTATAAATATTTATTGCATCATTCTGTATTTGTGCAGCGGTCGTCCTATTTTTCCATATTCAATTATCATTACTACCTTTCCTTCTCTCTCCATGTATTCAAGGTATTTTCGTACAGTTACTCTGGCAAGACCGGATTTTTCTGAAATCTCTTCTGCAGTCGCATATTCATCAACTAACTTTTTAACTTCATTCCATATTATTTTATAAGTATATTTGTTGATTCCTTTTTCTAAATTTATATCTGAATTCTCTTTTTCTATGTTAGCAGTATTTATTATATATTTATCCAACACATTTTGCTCCAATGTATCAAGCTTTTTTATATTGAAATATCTTTCCTTGTAACTTTCCATTGATTCTTTGAATCTATCAAAGGTAAAAGGTTTAATCAGATAATCAACAGCACCATAACGAAATGCTTCTTGTATCATGTCGCTTGTTTTATCTGCTGTTATTAGTATCACGTCAGTTTTTATTTCTTTTTTTCTAAGCCATTTTAAAAAATCAATTCCGTTTTCCTTCGGAAGATATATGTCCAATAAAACTAAATCCACCTTATTATTACTGATAAACTCCTGTGCTTCCAAAATACCGGAAGCTGCTTTAGATAATTTAAATTCAGGTATCTTTCTTAAAAACTTTGAATTTATTTCTCTAACCATTGGATCATCCTCTAGAATCATTGCATGTATCATAAATTACCACCTTCCTCCATAGGAATTTCAATATGCCAGGATGTTCCATCATCAACAGATAAAGTGATCTCTCCATTGGCATCTTCTATGATATTTTTTACAATAAACATACCGTAACCGCGATGTTCTGATTTTGTACTAAAATTTCGTTCATATATTTTTTCTGCAATTTCACTTGGTATTCCAGGACCATTGTCTGATAATTCGATAATAAGCTTGTCTTCTTCTTCAATTATTTTTAATAGAACCTCACCGGTACCATCCACATTTACTGCTTCAAATGAATTCTCTATTAAATTTCCAATAATTGAAATTAAATCTTCTTCGCTTATATTATGTGGAATTTTGTTTAAATATGAATGTTTGTCAATCTCTAGTTTAATCCTCAACTCCTCAGCATGATAATATTTCGATAAAAGAAAAGCTGCAACATTCATATTTTTTATTTTTTTAGTTATTGTTCCTGTCACATCATTACTGCTATTTGCTGTTTTAGAAATATATTTTATTGCTTCATCATATTCTTCAAGCTGTATAAGACCTGAAATAGTGTGCAACTTATTCATAAACTCATGCTTTTGAGCTCTTAAAGACCATGCCATTTTCTTTATTCCTGTTAATTCTTCAGCCATCCTTTTCACTTCGGTCATATCTCTAAAATTGATTACCTGCCCTATTACCTGATTTTTATCATCTTTTAAAATATTATTCTTACATAGAATTGTTATGCCTGTACTTATTTTGATTTCAAAATCCTGATAGCTTTCAGTATCATTTAATATGCTATGAATCTGATCTCTGTTAATAAGGTCCCTAAAATTATAATTAATATCCTCTTCATATAATCCTAATATCCTTGAAGCTTCTTTATTGTACTGAATAACATTTCCACTTTCATTTAATGTGACAATTCCTTCTTTTACATTTTCTAATATTGCGTTTTTTTCCTTCAATAATAATGCAATTTCTTTAGGTTCTAATCCCATAATTTCATCTTTGATACTTGAAGCTAATACTAATGACCAATAAACACCTAAAATAAGTCCTATTATAATATAAGGTATGAATTGCTTTGTTTTATTATAAGTTTCATAATTTATTTCTACTAAGGTGTTCCCAACACTTACAGCACCAATTTGCCGTCCATCATAAAATATAGGCACAAAGGCTCTGATTGAAGTTCCAAGTGTTCCTTTAGCCTCAGATATATACCTTTCTGCCTTTTCTAATACTCTACCTTCATCTCCACCCCTGATCCTCTTGCCTATATTTTTTTCATTAGGGTGAGTAAGCCTGATTCCTTCCATATCAATCACAGTTATAAAATCCACACCTGTTTCTATCCTTATTTTTTCAATATGGTCATTTATATTTAAATTCGGAATGTTTTTATTTCCCATCAGTGCATCTTTAACTAAATAATCCTCTGAAACATAGTATGCAATATTTGACAGTCTATCCTCTAACTGTTCATTTAGAATTAATTTCATTTGTAAATATGAAAGGAATGTCATGCTGCCTAATGAAAATATATTAATTAAAATTATAAAAAGTGTTATCTTTGTCCTAAGCTTCATTTTTTTCCTTTATTTATAGATTTTTTATTATGATTAAGATGTCTAAAGCAATCAATAAATATGAAAAATGTACCTTGAAATTAAATGTGTCTTTCGACACTCTAATCATTATATATTAAATAATAAAGAAAAACAAGGCAAGTTTTCATATCGTTAACACGCCTTAACTAAAAGCTTCCCGATATAGGAAGCTTTTTAAATGTACTGTAAA
>ENA-UOOM01002266-UOOM01002266.1-fermentation-metagenome-genome-assembly--contig:-NODE-2266-length-16259-cov-8.909775_pt1 | contig 16259 bp, 8 predicted proteins | sample MGYA00245781_ERZ724031 | MGnify/ENA primary metagenome ERZ724031 (study PRJEB28704, sample SAMN03018317) | fermentation metagenome | biome: anthropogenic terrestrial biome; feature: soil; material... | reverse complement strand
TATGGAAATGTTTTCGTTGCTCATGATGTTTTTGAATAATGTGGTGATATAACAAGTGTTATTCCGGCAGGAATCTGCCTGATAAAAACTGAGGGATAACCATCTGCTGCTTGCGCAAAGGTTATTTACTTCACCCGATCCGTACTGTTCTTAAACATCCAAACTTGTTAGCAGTGACAAAGATAACAGGTTTTTTATCAAAAATAATCAGGTGACTCGTTTTTTTGAGTAGGACGCAATACCTAAAATGCACGCTGTGGTATTTAGAAAATGGGAACAACTTCTGTTCTAGAGCCAGCATGGCAAATTTTCCTTTTCTTCATGACAACAAGATTAATGTCGTTTTTAACGATACTTGTTGTCAAAGATTCAGGGTAATTATTCACGAGAGTCTGTCTCTTTTTTCGTTCAGCGATGGCGTCCCTGGAATTATCGGATTCCTTCTTGTCCCTTTTTGGAGATTTCCAGCAAAAGGTCACCTTTTGATGACAAGGGAAATGGCCCCCCCGTATCGAAACGTGTCTCCGGCTGGTAGTCTTCGATGGCTGGAGCCACAATCACGGATTCCGCGGGGTCGATCCCTAATCTCTTCCAGTCTATTTGTAATCTGACCTCAACCGGCACGTCCGCCCAGTTCCCTATGGCTACAAGCGTCTTGTCCTTTTTGATAAAGGCTGTCGCGTACACGTCTTTCCGGTCTGTAGTTACTGCCGGATGCTCGGTCCAAAAACCTGACATTTCAGCTGTTTCGATGCCGAATTGATCCCATAGTTTCCACATTGGCCAAAATCCACGTTGTGTCATGCCGAATAACATGCCCCGGCGGTTGCTGTCAGCCATATGCAAAAGCATGTCATTCCCGATACCCATTGGCATGCCGCTCAATTCGACGAACCAGAAGTCGACCGGCATAATCTCATAGTTAAACCCTTCTCCAAACCATGTTTTATCAATATAGGGGAAGAACTCGGCATATTGATTGATTGGCCCTTTGGATAGGCCGATGTTGGAATGGAGATCAATCATGCATTCGGGTTTGTGCATATCCATGACGCGGCGCATCCGTTTCAGAATATGGCGATCGAAAGCCACGTCGTCCAGATACAAACCATCGATATCCATATTCTGGATCAGCCATGCCAGCCCTTCAATATAGTAATTAAACCACCTCGATTCGCTGCTGGTTTGAATTGCCGCATCTGCCTTCCCTTCTCCCAGATAATTATACCACTGCACCATGTAATTATTCACCAGATGCTCCTGTAGCCAGGCATATCCGCCTCCAGGCCCATCGTTCAGTATCTCAAGCCCCAAGCTGCGCAGGGCCCACAATTCCGGAAGGCGGTTTGTTACCTCCCGCACGGTATAATAAAACTTTACTTTCCATCCATTATCATGCCACTGATCGACAAAATCACGCATTTTTTCCGGCTCCAGAAACGGATAGTTGATGTATGGATTGTAAGCCGTTGCATGATGTACATTCATGATATTGCCACCGTTCGCCAAAACCTCTTTCGTGGGTTCTGTGTGATGAAAATATCGGTTGTTAAATTGCCCCTGGATATCGAAATCTTTTACCGGTGTGATCAGCAGGGCAAATTCATAGTTGACCGATTCTCCTGTCCTCATCCTACGGTAACCGCTGTAGGCAGAAGCGGTCACTGTTTCATCATTCGAACGGATCCGGAATCCCCCGTTCCAGGCATTCTCCCAACTGGGAGGCGGTGAGGGCTTGTAGACAAAGAGTAACGGTCCATGGTAGGGCCCGCCTCTCAACTCGCAGTGGATTCCGCCCGAAGCAGATCCGATCCAGAAGCTGTCCTCCGTATCTACCCATCGTGCTATATGCTCTTTTGGTGTGAATCCACCCATCCTGCCCATACCCACCATGTAGGTTGCATGTTGTTTCTTGAGCGGCAGTTCCAGACGAATATCGTGGATGTGTATCTCCTTTTTTGCAGTAACCGTATAACGATAACCCATCCTTCCGTCATACTCCATCTCCCCTTCACAGACAATTTTCAAAAGGTTATTTTCGGTCACACTCTCCCAGGTTACGCGGCCCTCCTTTTTCTCTTTAAAATGAAAATCAGCAGCGGGGAAAGTCACTATTTGATTATCCGATTCAATAACAAAGTTAACAGGTTGAGATAATATTTGATTTCCCCGGGCCTTGATCTGTTCAGGCATCCCCCGGTCATTGAGCCGGATGGAGCGTCCCAGGCAAGATATCTCCCTGTTGTCGATTTTTAATGGAGTATAGGGACGTACCGGAATATCGTCAAGGCCCAGAGTGGAATTCAGCCAACGCAGCCGGGAGTGCCGCCAGGGTTCACTATCCCCCCTGTCGGCGAGATAATGATCCTCTACCGTGAGTTCTATTTTGATTCGTTTCTTCTCGAGATTTGCCGGTATTACGTCAACATATCCTTCGTAGTTGCCGGGAACGGTCTCTCCGGAGATGTCGATTCCTATCCATAAGGGTTGCACTTTCCCCTGAACCACATTGACCACCTTGCTAAAAGCTTTCCCCCAACTGTCTATTCCATCTGTATTGAAACAGGTAAATGCTTTCCCGGGAATGGTATTTCCCCCGGAACTCTGCAAGTCGGAGAAAGCAAGCTGGATGTTTTCGATGTTTTTGTGTGGGGCGAATAATCCCAATTGAAAAGTATAATACTCATTCTGCTGTGCCGTGCCCTGAAGTTTATTCCCCGGTCCCTGTTCCACCCATCTGAGAGGGAGGGCTTCATTCATCCGTATCGGATACCTCCTATCCTCCGGAAAAATCAGGTATTCATCCTTGTGGCTCTTTAAAAAATCGTCTGTTTCGCTTTGGGTGGCAATCACTTCCATAGGGAAGAAACTATCAAACTCACTGCGTGCCTGAATTTCCTCTACGATACCTTTGCCCACTTCTTTGTAGCGCCCCTCTTTGTCTGTAAGATAATGCCGGGATACCCAGGCCTGTTCCGGATAGGGTTCGGCTGACAAATAATTACCAGCAAAAGCGGTTCTTTTCTCTGGTGTGTATGGCAGGTAGTAAAAATAATAGGTGCCAGCCTGACGTGCCGGTCCGAACACAAGCTCACAGAGTTCGTTGTTCACCTTTATCCGATAAATATTTTGAATCGTATCTCCGCTTTCGGCATGGATGATCATCATCCGTCGTTTATCCGGTGATAAATCATGCCGGCGCCATAAGAATTTGATATGCACAGCATCCTCAGGCTGATCGACCTGAATCAAAGCGCGGTGGTTCCCAAAACTTTCTTCCCACGATTCTTCCGGCACCGAATATCGCACTTCCTGTGCGTTTGAAATAACGGTACAAACAAATAATCCAATGAATGTGAATAATAAACAATGCCTCATGATAATTTATATTTATTTTAAACTCTAGCTGATTGTTTATTACGGTCACTACCAGCCAGGATTTTACGATAAATTTACAATCTATGGCTTCAACCTAGAGTTTGCCGATACAAGTATAGTTTAAAAGATTAAAATAATTAAGAATTTCGTGTCTATTTTTCTTTTCAAACTATATTCACCCCCGATTAACTGGAACAAAAATAAAAAAAACCAGAACATATATGTGTTGAATCATCTTTTAGTGATGATATTTGGACAACTGACCAATCGGATCGTTTGCGTAATCTGATTGTAGTTATTGATGCACGCAACTTAACTGATTGATGTTGCCTGGCAAAAGCGAATCAAGAATGTTTTTTGAAGTAAAAGGTAAAGTTTATGCCTTTGATTCAATAACGATTGATGGATGTTTGTCGGTATTTTGGTGGGCTGAATCCAGAAAGCATGAAGGCGGAATTAATGCCTATCCCAAGATACTCAGGAGGGTTGCATTCTATGCTGAGGAGATGAGTCGAACATTTGTTTTCTTGGCAACAACTTTGACCTTTCTGCCAAGCAAATAGGCCTGCTTTACAAGAAACGTCGGCAAATAGAGCTGTTCTTTTTACAAATCAACCGTTCAATCTACGGACTTTCGCAAATTTTAGGAACCTCGCTTTGGGGTCAAAATTCTGTAAGTAAGTTGTTTGTCAATTTAGATGCCGGCGATATTAAAGAACAAAATTATAATCAACACTATTACTCAGTTTATTTTAAGGGAACAGCAGTGTATTTATTTATTTATCTTTTTATCTTTGTTAAATATTTCACGGAACAAGGATATCCCGATGGGTGGCGGAGATTCCATTAAAAGCTATTTAAATATGTTGGCTTCTTGTCGTTTAGCTTGCGAAGTATCGAATACCGACATAACAGAATTTTTTGACCGATGGGGATTTTCCTAGGTAGGTGAACTTGATGTAGACAGAACAAAAGCCGCAATAGCTAAGATGAATTTGTTAAAGGCTAAAAAAATATTTCGTTAATGAAAGACAAAAAGTAATGAAGACAACTTATCTTTCCACGGTGATGGCCGGTTTGACAATAACTGCCTCCTTGTTTCCCGGAAGTTTAGCCATGGCCGTTCAACCCCCTGAATCTGCAAAAAAACACAATAAACCCAATGTGCTTTTTATTGTCATTGACGATTTGAACGACTGGGTGGGCTGTCTGGGCGGGCATCCTCAGGCACAAACCCCAAACATGGACAGGCTTGCTGCAAGAGGGGTTGTTTTTACAAATGCACATGTACAGGCCCCACTCAGTAATCCTTCACGGTCGAGCGTTTTAACCGGGTTTCGACCGTCGAGCACGGGTATTTATGGTCTCGTTCCCGGTATTCGTGAGGTGGATGCTACGAAAAACAGCGTTTCTTTGCCTCAGTATTTTAGGGAACAGGGTTATTTTACGGCCGGATTTGGGAAGGTTTTTCACGATGGATCAATTCCGAAAGAACTCCAAAAAGATGAGTTCGATGTGTGGGGGCCGGCACCGGGAATGCCAATCCCTGAAAAAAAGTTTGTTGAAACACCAAGTCCCATTAAAGCAATGGATTGGGGCGTTTTTCCGAAGGACGACCGCGACCAGGCCGACTGGATAACTGCCGAGAATGCCATTGCTCAGTTGAAGTCGCGCCCAACAGGCAAACCGTTCTTTTTGGCTGCAGGCTTCCGTTTGCCACACGTTCCGTGCTTTGCTTCGCAAAAATGGTTCGATATGTTCCCTACAGAAAATGAAATTAAATTACCTGCATATTTAGCTAATGACCGCGATGACGTGCCTTTCTTCTCCTGGTATCTTCACTGGGACTTGCCTGAGCCGCGCTTGTCGTGGCTCAAAGACGCGAATCAATGGCACAATCTGGTACGATCTTATTTGGCAAGCACAACATTTATGGATAGCCAGATCGGACGACTTTTGGATGCTCTGGATGAATCGGGTGAAGCCTCAAACACAGTGGTTGTGCTTTGGTCAGATAACGGCTGGCATGTGGGTGAAAAAGATATCACAGGCAAAAATTCGCTCTGGAAGCCGTCCACTCGCGTACCCTTGATTTTTGCCGGGCCGGGTGTTTCTTTAGGTGGCCGTTGTGCTCAACCTGCCGAATTGCTCGACATTTATCCTACGTTACTCGAACTTTGTGGTTTACCTCCTAACCCGGAGCTGGAAGGGCACAGCCTGAAACCTCAATTGTTAAATGCGAAAGCTAAGCGGCAATGGCCAGCCATCTCAACAGCCAACCGGAACAGTCATGCTGTGATAACCGATAAATGGCGGTTTATTCAGTATGCCGATGGTTCGCAGGAACTTTACGACGATCAGAAAGATCCGGACGAATGGACCAATCTGGCCTCGAATCCTAAATACAAAAAGATAATCGCCGATCTGAAGAAATGGTTGCCGAAAAAGAACCTTCCGCTTGCTCCAGGAAGTGCCCACCGTATTCTCGAACAAAAAGACAATACATGGTATTGGGAAGGAAACCCAATAAAGAATGAGAAATTACCGGATTGAAATTTGAATTAGAAATATCATAATAATAGAGCTATGAAACATTTCTTCAGAATTTTATTTATTTTCTTTTCTTTTCATTAGGTGATTTTATCCACTTTTTAGTAACGTCACATAGTTATATGGAATTTTTTTCCCGGACGACTTCAGCAGGAAACTGTCCATATACGTGTTGGCACTGCTTGGATGGCAGCATTTGCTACCTTTCGGATCAATCGGGCCGGTTCAACTAGTAAATTAAATTATAACTCAATAAATGTACGAATGAAAAAAAATTCCCTATCCATACTGTTATTTTTAATCTGCAGTTTTGGAATCGCACAAAATCCTATTTGTCCCCCGGGATTGAATATTGCGGATCCGACAACCCGGGTATGGAACGATGGCAAATTGTATCTGTATGGCTCACGCGACGAAAGTTTGAAATACTATTGTTCTTATGACCACTGGGTACTTTCCACTTCCGACCTCGTCAATTGGGAATATACGCCGGATGCTTTTGCCTCGAAGGGGCCTTTCGATCAGGTTCCGTTTAACGACAATCTCTTGTATGCGCCCGATTGCATGTATAAAAACGGTATGTATTACCTGTATTTCTGTCAGCCGGGAGGTATTGAAGGGGTGGCAACAAGCACATCGCCAACCGGGCCGTTTACAAATGCGAAAGAGCTATATCTGAAGCAGATGAATGAAATCGACCCGGCTGTGTTTGTCGATGACGATGGCCAGGCTTATTACACCTGGGGGCAGTTTCAGGCCAAAATAGCCAAACTAAAGCCCAACATGACGGAAATAGATACAAGCACAATTGTTGAGAATGTAGTTACTGAAAAGGAACACTTTTTTCATGAAGGAAATTACCTGGTGAAACGAAACGGCATTTATTACATGGTTTATTCCGACATGAGTCGCAAAGGCATGCCCACCTGTATCGGTTATTCCACCAGTAAATCGCCTATGGGACCCTATAAATATGGCGGTGTGATCATCGATAACGACGGATGTGATCCTGAGAATTGGAATAACCATGGCTCCATTGTTGAGTTTAAAGGGCAGTGGTACGTATTTTACCACCGTACAACCAATGGCGTCGTGAATGCCCGTAAAGCCTGTATCGAACCTATTTTTTTTAATGAAGACGGAAGCATTAATGAAGTTGAAATGACCTCTCAGGGCGCAGGAAAACCACTCGATGCCTTTTCACCAATTGAAGCCGAGCGTGCCTGTCTGCTGGCTGGACGGGTGCGGATTGAATCGTACAGCTGGGATCAAGCTAATCCATTAAATCCTGGCAACAATGACCAGCTCGGAAAGATTGAAAACAATGATCGTGCGGTCTACAAGTACGTCAATTTCGGAGATGGTGCCACGTCGCTTCAAATGCGTGTGGCACCAGGTTCAAAACCTGGAAAAGTTGTCATCAGGATTGACAATTCATGGGACGTGCCGGTTGGGACACTCGATATACCCGGCGGTGGTAATGGTAAAACATGGACATTGCTGACTTGCAGGTTAAAACAAATTAAAGGAGTACATGCTCTTCACCTTTCTTTTGTTGCCGAAGAAAACAAATCATTTAATGTCGATCGTTTCGTTTTTGGAAACTTGAAGTGATGCCATAGGTTAAAAAATGAATAAGAAGATAGGCGCAAACAATAAATTTGACCATCAATAAGGAAAGAATAAAATTGTAATCGAAGAATAAGAAAAAAAATAGAACTAACATGATCCTTCAAAACATGCAAATACTTAAGAATTGCAGATCAGCGCTGATCAAAATCTGCCGTCCGCTAAAAAACAAGTTGTTTTTCGATATAAGTATGCCTGTGAAGATACAACTTGCTGTTTCCATGATTTTTTTGACATTATATAGTCAGGGACAGACAATCTCGGAAACCCGGCACCCGGTTTTCCGGAATCTTTATACCGACAGTTGGGTTGCAACCGATGCGCTTGGACGAAAACTTCCAACTTTCGAAGAATGTGGTCCGGTAAAAAAAGGCCGCTACGTGGGCATGTTTTATTTTATGACGCACATCAATCCGGGAGGCAAGGGTCCCTTTGACGTGACCAAAATCATGAAAGCCAATCCTGAAAATCCGCAATGGGGAAATGGCTCCCATTACTGGGGCGAACCGGAAACAGGTTATTATCTTTCAAACGAAAGATGGATGATTCGCAGGCATGCCCGAATGTTGTCGGATGCCGGTGTTGACGTGATTATTTTCGATGTGACTAACGATCGGACCTTTCAGGAAGTATATATCCCCGTTTGCGAAGTGTTTAGTGAAATGCGTCTCTCAGGCGAAAAAACTCCCCAGATTGCTTTCCTTGGAAGCGAAATTTCGGTCAATAAAATCTGGGACGAATTTTATCAGCAGAAATTATACCCCGACCTTTGGTTCCAGTGGAAAGGAAAGCCACTGTTGCTGTTTGGTCAGCATGAAATCCCTTCCAGAAAGAAAAACAATGAGGTGGTATTTTCGGATGAAATCCGCAATTTCTTCTCCATCCGGCAAAGCTGGGCCTGGACATCGTTGCCCTGGTATCAGAGCTGTCCGTACGGAAAAGATAAATGGCCCTGGGTAGATCATTATCCGCAGGCCATTGGCTGGCACGACAATCCACAGGAAAAGGAAATGGTTCCGGTGGCAGTGGCACAGCATCCGTTATCTAACATTGGACGTAGTTTCCATCAGTATAACCAGCCAGAGGCCGACAAATATGATTTGACACCTTTTACTGGAGAGGGTTTGTGCTTTGAAGAACAATGGAGCCGCGCGCTCGAAGTTGATCCGGAGTTTGTGTTTGTAACTGGTTGGAACGAATGGAGTGCGGGTGCTCAGGTCATGGGAAAGGACGTAAATCAGTCGCTCCTGCAATGGGCTTTTTATCCCGGAGCCCATTTGGGCAAAGGAGGTAAGGCTTTAAAACCGGGCGATCACTATTTCATCGATCAGTACAATCAGGAATTTAGCCGAGATATTGAACCCATGGCCGGCGGCCACACCGACAATTATTATTATCAGCTGATGGCCAATATCCGCAAATACAAGGGTATGGAAAAACCAGCTCCGGTTGATGCGCCTGTTTCTATCAATATCAAAGGAAGCTTTAATCAATGGAACAAAGTTGAACAAGCTTTCTACGATCACCTTGGCGACATTGAACACCGAAATAGCCTGGGTGAAGGACAGGCCGGCCCTTATGTGAATACTTCAGGCCGAAATGACTTGGCCATCCTGAAAGTTGCTTACGATGGTTCTTCCGTTTACTTTTATGCTGAAACGGTCAATACGCTGACTCCCTCAACCGATTCAAACTGGATGTTGCTTTTTATCGATGCTGACCAAACTAGGGAAACCGGTTGGGAAGGATACGACTTTGTGGTCAACGCCAAGGTATCGGACAGGAAAACCACCACTTTGAGCCGTTTAAACAAAGACGGATCTTTGGGGAAATCCACGCCAATTCCTTATCAGGTCGATAAAAATAAACTAATGATCAAGGTTCGGCGAAGCGAATTGAATCAAAGTGAAAAGCTGGCTTTTGATTTTCACTGGGCCGACAACATCGGGAAGATAGGCGATATCACCGAATTTTTCCTGAATGGTGACAATGCCCCTGAACGACGCGCTAATTTTCGTTTTCAACCCTGAGACACAATGAGACCTGAAAATTGTTTACTGATAGCAATGGCTTTTATGGCCATGTCATTTACCCGGCCTGAAAAAGAATACAAAATATTTCAGTTCCCCCAAAACCAGATCCCGCGAATTGACGGGGATTTTGCCGACTGGAGCATGGTTCCCGATTCGTTTACCATCGGTATCGATCAACTTGAGAATACCAAGTTTGGCCAGGGCAACCCACAGAATCCGAAGGATTTTGACCTGAATGTCAAAGTTGGTTGGGTGAAAGATTTAAACCGGCTTTATTTTTATATCGACGCATTTGACGATTACTGGGATTTTAGTGATCCGGCCCTGCGGCAGGATATTTTTGAACTGGTCGTTGATGCTGATCTCTCAGGGGGTAATTTTATTTATAAAAATAATGAGAACTCAAACAAAGTGCCTCTTAGCGAATTGTATTTCAAGGGACACGGCGCACATGCTCAGAATTACCACATTTTCACTCCCGTTCAAGATAAAGACTGGGCAATGCCCTGGGGAAATACGCCGTGGATCAAGGAATTCCCTTTTGCCAATGTGGCCTACAACTACAATTTCAAATCGGGCGAAAGTGGCCGGCTACAGATGGAATTTTATATTACACCTTTCGATTATGCGGCCTTCGAAGGGTCTGACCGTTCAGTAGTTTCTGTCTTAAAGGAAAATGAGCTCATCGGAATGTCATGGTCGATGCTCGATTTCGACGGAAAGCAATGCGAATCGTTCATGAATCTTTCCAACGACCTGAACATGATCAGCAATGGTTCGTATTTATGTGCTTTTCGCTTGATGCCGCTTTTAGGACAATATAAAAAATCCATCGATGCAAACTGGACGTTTGTTACCGAAAACAGGGATGAGCGAATCATCAGGTTTTACGATCAATCGGTTGGCCAGATAACCAAATACCACTGGGATTTTGGCGACGGAGCCACTTCGGACGAGAAGAACCCGGTTCATCAGTATAAAACAGGAAAGGAATGGGTTGTTATCCTGACAGTGGAGGGCCCTGCCGGAAAATCAGTCCGGTCGAAAGTTTGGGATGTAGTTACCAAATAACCCGATAAAATCCTAATTGAGATGAAAAGATTTAAGCTGTTTATTGTTCTTGCGTATCTAATTTCCAATATTTTTGCACAAATACAGCCAGTCAACCTGAAGTGTGAATACCTTAGCAATCCAGAGGGAGTTGATATGCCTGATCCCCGTTTTTACTGGCAATTGGAATCTGAAGTGAATGGACAGTTTCAAACGGCATATCAACTACTTGTGGCTAGCTCTCAGGAAAAGCTGGATAAAAATGTCGGCGATGCCTTCGATTCGGGAATAGTGAAAAGTAACCGGACGACTCACATCGTTTACAAAGGGAAAGAACTTCAGCCGGCGTCTGATTATTTTTGGAAAGTGAAAGTTTGGGATAAAAACAAGAAATCTTCCGACTGGAGCAGTACGGCCAGATTTTCAACCGGGCTTTTTCGTTTGGAAGATTGGAAAGGTGCCCGCTGGATTGCCTGGAAACCACAACAGGAATGGGAAGCCGACTGGTGGCAGCGAAAGGATGTTGAATTGCAATGCACGGAATTGTACCTGCCCAGTTATTTTGGTGCCCGGATGAATATTTTTGAACGTTATCATTTTCACGATCCAAAACCATACGATCCAGCCCCGTTATATCGAAAAGAATTCACAGTGAAAAAGGAAATTGTACGTGCGCAGGCTTTTGTTTGCGGAATTGGGTACCATGAACTTTTTATCAACGGAGTGAAGGTTGGCAACCATGTTCTGGATCCTGGCTGGACCAATTACAAGAAAACAATATTGTATGTGACGCACGATATAACGGATAAGCTGAAGAAGGGTGAAAACGTATTTGGGCTGATGCTTGGGCGCGGAAATTACGGCCAGTTAGCCGTTGACCACTGGGGATTTTACAAAAAGGGCGGGTACATTGGCCAGCCTAAATTAATGTGTCGTTTCAACGTTACGTATGCAGACGGGTCGGAAGATAATATCGTAAGTGATTTGAGTTGGAAAGTAACCGGAGGGCCTCTGGTCTACGACGGGCCTCACATGGGTGAATTGTACGATGCCACCAAAGAAATTGAAGGCTGGTCAGCACCTGGCCTCGACGATTCATCCTGGGACAGGGTACAGCCTGCACCAGCGCCTGGTGGTGAACTTAAAGCGCAATTGTGCGAACCAATTAGGGTGGTGAAAACATTTAAACCGGCAAAAATCAGTAGTGGCGAATGGGGGAGCACATGGATTGATACCGGAACCAATATGGCAGGCTGGATTCGCTTAAAAGTAAATGCGCCAAAAGGCACCCGGATAACCATTTATTATGGTGAAAATGAAGATCCGCGTGCTCAGGGGCAACCTGGAGGATATCAGCAAATGGGGTATGTGGCCAAAGGCGAGCCAGGAGAAATAGCCGAATGCCGTTTTTCCTACAAGGGTTTTCGTTACGTCAGTATTTTTGGTCTTCCCAAACTGGCATCATCAGCCGATATCGACATTTGTCAGGTAAATTCTGATGTGGTAGAAGTTGGAACTTTTGAAAGTTCCGACTCTACCCTGAATGCGATTCACCGGATTTGCCAGAAATCGATGATTTCAAATCTGCACAGCATCCCGACGGATTGTCCGCACCGCGAAAAAAACGGATGGATGGGCGATGCGGTTACCGGCATGGAATATGGAATGGCTAATTTTGATCTGGCGGCCTTGTTGACTAAATTTACCCGCGATATGTTCGATACACAGGATTCGGTTGGCAGGATGTCAACCATCGCACCCGACAATCACTACGACAAAGGAGCATCGATCCTCTGGCCTTCAGCTTGTATCCATGTCCCATGGTACATGTACGAATATTACGGCGATACCCGGTTGTTCGAAATTTACTGGGACAAAATGAAACTGTTCATCCAGGGAGCCTGGAAGTACAACGCAGTGGAAGGAAAGCCCGGTATTTTTACGGATGTGTTGGCCGATTGGTGCTCACCGCACGGAAACATTGGCGACGAAGGTCCGGAAGTTTATACCACCATGAATTTTTTCCTAATCCTGAAAAGGCTCGAAAAAATGGCTGGGATTCTGGGAAAAAAGGAAGATGCAGCAGGTTATCGCAGGCAGGCAGAAAAGGTTCGCGAGGCCATTTATACCTATTGTTTCGACGAAAAGCAACTGATTTTTGGTGGAGTAAAGCCATCGGGTTACCGGCAAGGACCCAATGCGATGGCTCTGCAATACGGAATTGTAAAACCGCAACACCGGAAGCCGGTTCTGGATAATCTGGTTCATGATATTTCAGTTAACCGCGGGAATCATTTTTACGGAGGAATCTTCACCGGGCATGCTCTTTGGGAATTGATGCCTCAATCCGGAAACAGCGGGCTGGCTTATCAGGTAGCCATTAACAAAACCTATCCCGGATATGGATTTATGCTCGAAAACGGGGCAACAACCGTTTGGGAACGTTGGGAAAACTTGGATTCACACATTCATCATTTCATGGGATTTGTCGATAATTATCTGATTAGGCATGTCGCCGGAATCAATTTCAATGAGGATCATCCGGGGTTCGAAGAGATTGATGTTGAGCCTGAATTTGTGGATGGGACCTGTCATGCTGAAGCAACTTACCATTCAGTACACGGCTTGATAACTGTGAGTTGGGAGAGGTCCGGTAGCGAAAATAATCACTTCAACATAAAGGTAAAGGTACCGGTTAACTGCAAGGCAAACGTAATTCTGCCTGAAGATATCCGTTCAGCAAGTGTGAACGGTATTCCGCAAAAGCGAATTTTGCTTCATACAGTTGTCAGCCCGGATCAAATACCCAAAAAGTGTATCCGGATCGCCTCGGGTAATTATCACGTTGAATTTTATAAATAACCTAAAAAATAAACACAATGAATATAAAATTAAATCGATTATTTGGTTTACAATGCCTCTTGCTTTTTTGTACGAGTATATTTTCACAAATTACTGAAAATCCTGAAATTACAACAGGGGTTAATCATCGTTACACCCAAACCAGCTATGCCAACGAATCCGTTGAGTTAAAAAATAGCGAGATTCAGATTCAGCTTTTCAAACGCCTCAATGGCTGGGGCTGGGGAGAAATCTCAACCGGGTCAGGAAAATTTATGGCCGTGTTGGAACATTTAGGTGAAATCAAGTTACGTGATCAAGATATTCCCATGCAGCTGGTGGCCGACTCGGTTAAAAAAACGAAGAATACAGAAGGGGAAACCCTGGAGTTCGTTGTTAGATCGGTGGTTGTGCGAGATGTTCTTAATAATACTTCGTTTGACAACTGGATGGTTTATCCGTTTACTGAACCTGTTATTTTTGGAAAGGTCTCAATCACATTGGTTGAAAATACTGCCTTGCTTAAATTGAAATACCGCCTGAAATCAACCGGTAATTACCATGCGCAATACATTCGGGGGCCCTGGCTAAAGGTGGGCGAATCATCCTTCGGCATAAAAAAGGACGATGCAATCTTGCCCGGTGTCGATTGGGCAATAAACGATGAATGGACCAGCGGAACAGATTTTTTTAAAGACCCGTGGGCCCTACGCATTGCCCCGCATCCGTATAAAGTTACCGCTCCGCTCATGGCTATAAGTTACGAAGGGACTGCAATTGCCCTGTCGTGGGATCCGAATCAGCTTGCCACCCGATGGTTCAACTACCGCGAACATATTCAGCAGCCAGTTTTCTCTTCTCCCAATTTCATCGACCGGAAAAATAACCAGTTGATGGGACTAATGGTTCCCGATGCAACCATCGAAGGGCATGAGAACGAGGTTGTTGCTCAAATTCCATTGGAATTGAAAATCGGACAAATGATCAGTTTCGATGCTGAACTGTGGTTGAGCGATGGAAACAGTGTTTCGGCGCTGACCGATTGGATGAAACGGAAAGGATTGCCTGAACCCGCTGAACCAAGGTGGCCTTATCAGGAAACACTTCGGAAAATTGCTAATGCCTATAACACCAATTTCTGGCACGAAGGCGAAGGGTTTGGCTTGTTGCAACGTCCCCAGGATAAGGCCAGACCTGTTGTCCCTGGATTTTTACTGCGTTTTGTAGATGAAAATAAAACCACACAATTGGCCAAAGACTTGAAAAAGAAAATCGACTGGTGTCTGGCTCAAAGTACTGAAAAGAAAACTCAAGGGAACGATGAAATGGAAGGATTGAAGAAAGAAGGCGATCAGATTCTTGCCAAACAGCAAGCCGATGGTTCTTTCCCGTTCAATCCCGATATGGTCGGGAAAGACGATTTCAGGGTGGCAACTTCGTTTATCGAACCCATGGGGCTGACTGGCGAAACCGCGTTGGATATTACCATTAACCCTGCTATTAAATTGTTCGATATAGGAAGAAAAACCGGGGATAAAAAATACACTGAAGCAGCCAAAAAAGCAGTTGATTTTTGCCTTAACATGCAACGTCCCGAAGCGGGAGATTATTGGGAAACGCCCTTGCATGCTGCCAATCTGCTGGCTGCAGGACATGCTTCCCTTGCAAATTATCTGGCTTTTCAGGAATTGGGCGATCCGAAATACAGGCAGAAAGCCATTTATTGGATGAGAACCTTATTGGCGTTTACCAACTTTTGGGAACCCGAAAAAGTAAATAACCTGTATTTTACAAAACCTGTATTGAGTTCGAGCGACTGGTATTTTGCCAACTGGGTACGCGACCATGTACAGTGGGAAGTGCTTTCGGTTTTCAGTACCTTGTCGCAACGAAACATCAACTGGTCGGATGTTGACCGGGAGATAGACTGGTTAAAATTCCAGAAAGGGATTACCAATGCGGCTATTCAATGGATGAACATTCATACTGATCAGAACTGGTTTCCGCACAATCTTCCTGAAAGTTATGAAGCTTATCAGCGTGGCGATTTCGACTATGCTTTTCCTGATACACACAACAGCGTAACCGGTAATTTTGGAGGAATGATGATTATTCCTGAACCAATTGCAGAAAACATTTACTTTATTCTTGATCATACAAAAGAACAATGACGAAATTGATCGTTTTATTTTTCTTTTAACCATCCGGAGGGCATATGCCCACGAAACAGTGGCAGAGAAACATCATGAAATTGATTCCCGGGCTACAATCTATGTACGTTTGAGAGATGGCAGGGCTGTAGACTTTGTTATACTTACCCAATTAAATATTAATCGGGATGCTCGCAAACCGCTTTATGAAGTAACGAGCGGCTACAAAGAGGGAAGTAAAGCTTTTAACCGATACCGGCAGATTGATGAGGATATGAAAAAAGAACATTCGAAAGGGTACAATCCGCTTTTTTTAAAGACAATACAGTGGCTTACGATTTGAAATTTCAAACCGAAAAATCCGTCAAAATTAAAATAGAAGTGAATATTGACCCACCGATGAAATTTGATACGGAACAAAAGCTATTGTTGCTTCCTTACTCATTTATGATACGTTGTTTTGTTTTATCGGATTTGTATGCCAGAAAAATGCACGCTATGGTATTTAGAAAATGGAAACAGCGAGTAAAAAGCCCTGATTGACTGATTGTCAATCAGGGCTTTGCCTTTATGGTACCCAGAGCCGGTTTTGACAAGCCCAAAATAAGGAAAACATATAAGATTGAAA
>ENA-UOOM01002263-UOOM01002263.1-fermentation-metagenome-genome-assembly--contig:-NODE-2263-length-16286-cov-22.284949_pt1 | contig 16286 bp, 18 predicted proteins | sample MGYA00245781_ERZ724031 | MGnify/ENA primary metagenome ERZ724031 (study PRJEB28704, sample SAMN03018317) | fermentation metagenome | biome: anthropogenic terrestrial biome; feature: soil... | reverse complement strand
CTGGGAATGTTACTATTTTTGGATTTAAGGGCGATAACGAATTTGAAAATTAAATGATTTATCTAGTGCTAATAAGCACATAGCAAATGTTTAATCTAATGGGAAGATTGTAATGGTCTTCCCTACTTATGTCGCAGAGAAGGTAATTACTTTGAAGTGGCAAAATATTATATTATTTTTTAGGAGGTATTTTTATTATGTTTTTCAATGATGATTTTGACTCAATTTTTAACAGTATGGAGATGGGTTTTGGTAGACCTACGAAAATTATTTTCAATACCAATGGAATTAAAGATCAGATGCCGTCATGTTGGTGTAAAACAGAAAATGGTTATCGTTGTACGGTAAAAACGCTTGGAATTAGCAACGATGATATTTCTGTAGATGTAGAAACTAATGGCATCAAAGTTTCAGGTAAAAGTGAGGTTGAGGGAGAATCTTATGATACTCTTATTGAACTTCCTATTGCAGAAGATGTAATGGATAATATTACAGAGATCAAACATAAAACAATTAATGGTCTTACATTTGTTGATCTTATTGTAAACAGACCTGAAAAGAAAAAGATTAAAATTACAAAAATGTAAATGCTAATACGGACATTATTATTAGTGTCCAATAGATGCAATTAGGGCGGTAGGCAATAGTCTATCGTCCTTTTATTATGTGATTATTGAGGTAATGACTTGATAATTAAATAAAAAGAGATGAATAAAATAAAAGTAACACGAGTTGAACAACACATTATTAGGAAAACCAATCCAATTTGGAAAACAATTGATGATTATTGTTTAAGGTCTAAAAATCTTTATAATGAGACTAATTATATTATTCGTCAGCAATTTATTAAAACAGGTAAATGGGATAAGTTTTATGATTTATGCAAATCAATTAAATTTTTAGATTGTTATAAAAATATTGGAAGTAATGTTGGTCAGTCTACTATTAAAATGGTTTGTGAAGTTTGGAAATCTTTTGCTGTAGCAAGTAAAGATTATAACAATAATCCGTCAAAATATTTAGGGAGACCTAATTTACCAAAATATAAAGACAAAGAAAATGGCAGATATGTGTTGGCATTAGACAGTAATAAAGTTAAGTTAAGAGATGGATATGTTCATTTTTGTTGGAAACCTTTTAAGAATTATATCATCTCTACACAATTAAAAAATGTGAGATTGATTCAGTTAAGGTTTATACCAAATAAATCACATTATACAGCAGAAATAGTATATGAGATTAATGTGATAGATCAAAAAGAAAGTAGCAATAAAATTTGTGGTATTGATATAGGAGTAGATAATCTTGCAACAGTAGTAAATAACACTGGTTTGAAATCATTTGTTATTAATGGTAAAGTTATTAAATCTTATAATCAGTATTATAATAAAAAATTAGCAAAATATGAATCAATATTGAAGAAAACTAATAATAAAAATTGGAGTAATCGTCTTCAAAGGTTAACCGAAAAACGATTTTATAAAATTAAGGATTATATGCACAAAGCAAGTAAATACATCGTGAGTTGGTGTGTTAATAATGATATTGATACTATTGTAATTGGAAATAATATTAAATGGAAACAAAACAGTAATATGGGAAATACAATGAATCAAACATTCGTACAAATTCCTTATAAAATGTTGATTGATCAGATAGTATATAAGGCAGAAAATAATGGTATCAAAACAATTATTACAGAAGAATCTTATACAAGCGGAACAAGTTTTATTGATGATGAAGAACCTACAAAGACTAATTATAATAATAAAAGAAGAATACATAGGGGTTTGTTCAAGAGTAATACTGGTGTCTTCATTAATGCTGATATAAATGGAGCATATCAGATTATTAAAAAGGTATTTCCGAAAGCATTTGCAGACGGAATACAGGGTGTAAGTTTACATCCAGTTAGGGTTTTACTCTAACAAACGTATTTTACGATACGATAAATATGATATTTTATTCGGTCGATTTGAAAGGATGATTTAAATAAACAATAAATATTTTTATTGTTATAGTTTTAAAATGAAAGATTTTATCAAAGAAAATGGATTGCAGTACATTACTAAAGCTATCAATCCTAAAACACAAACACCATATTTTATGTTTGAAAAGAGCAAACAACTTGATAAAATTATTAATAAATGGAATCAAGTGAAATATAAAAATTAGTTTAAAAAGGATGGTTAAATATTATGAATAAAAAAATATATACGCAAGAAGAATTTGAGAGTAAAGTTGCTAAATTAAATCCAAATATTAAAATTATGGGAAAATATAAAGGGTGTACAGTAAAAGTTAAAGTACAATGTAAAATAGATAAATATATATGGGATACAGATTTGGCTCATATTGAAAGAGGAGAAGGTTGCCCTGTATGTAAAGGATTAAAAGCATTTAAAGGTTTTAAAGATTTATGGATATTAAGACCTGATATTGCTAAACTATTAAAGAACAAAGAACATGGATACAATTTATTACCAAATTCTCGTAAAAGAGAAGTTTTTATTTGTCCTAATTGTGGTAATGAAATTAATTCATCAGTACATAATGTTTCACAAAATGGTTTATTTTGTAGAAAATGTTCAAGTGGAGTTAAATACCCAGAAAGCTTTATGTACAATTTATTGTTATTATTGAATGTTAAATTTGAAACTCAAAAGACTTTTATATGGTCTGAAAATAAGAGATATGATTTTTATTTTATTAAAAATGGAAAAGAAAATATTGTTGAATGTAATGGGATTCAGCATTATAGTAATCCGATTTTAATTCATGGGAATGGTAGGACATTAAAAGAGGAGCAGGATAATGATAAATTTAAAAAACAATTAGCAAAAGAGAATGGAATAAATGATGATCATTATATAGTGATTGATTGTAGATACTCAAATATGGAATGGATTAGAGATCATATTCTAAGTAGTAAATTAGTTGAAATGTTTGATTTGTCTAATATTAATTGGACTGAATGCGAAAGACGTTGTATAAAATCAAGAGTTATATCTGTATGTAATTTATATAATAATGGTATTAAACAAACAAAAGATATTTCAAGAATATTAAGCATTCCTCAAAGAACAGTTGTTGGATATTTAAATAAAGGTAGTCAAGTAAACTTATGCGATTATGATGGCAGAAAAGCACGTATTGAGGGAAGTAATCATAAAGTAATATGTTTAAATAATTTTAAGATTTTTAATTCCGTAAAAGAAGCAGAAACTTTTTATCATATTTCTAATATATCTGCTTGTTGTATTGGTACGATTAAATCGGCAGGAAAATTAAGTGGCCATAAATTAATATGGATGTATTATGATGAATATTTGCAAAGCGCTAAATCTGAAAAAGATTTGAGTGCTTAATTTATAAAGAAAGGAGCGGTTATTTGCCAAGAAAAAGTAAATCTGTTGATAGAAAAGTTCCCACAAATTTATATACTTGTAATTGTTGTGGAATTGAAAAAAAAGAATCGCAGTTCTTTACAAGTAAATGGAGTCCATTGTGGTTAAATTCTAATAACCATGTTTTATATTGTAAAGATTGTATTTCAAAATTATTTCAAGAATCTGCTCAAAGATACAAATCAGAAGAAACCGCTCTTAAAATTTGTTGTCATTATTTAGACATACCTTTTTATGGTTCATTATATAAAAGTATAACAGAAAATAATTCGATTTTTAATGTTGGATTATATATACGGCAAATACAACTTCAACAGTATCAATTTCAAACATTTGCAAATACATTAGTTAATGGAGAATTGGAAAAATCGGATAATGAAATTAAAAAGGAAATTGAATCTAAATGGAGTAAATCAGATAAACAAAATATGAATTTTGCTATCTCTGTTGTTGGTTATGATCCATTTGATAATTGTGGAATGACTGATAATGATAGGAAATATTGTTTTAATATATTAGCTGGATATTGTGATTCAGAAGGAATTCAAGAAGATGGTCATAAAGTTCAAAGTGTGATTCAAATAACTCAATCAGAACTTCAATGTAGAAAATTAGATGAATTTATTAACAATGAATTATTATTAGATCATCCTGATGAAAGTAGAATTAAAAATTTAACTTTCACTAAAACTCAATTACTTGATAGTATTACTAAAATTGCTAAAGATAATAATTTATCATCTAATTATAATGATAATTCAAAAGCCGGTCGTAATACACTTTCTGAAAAAATAAAGCAATTGACCAAAGATGGATATGAAAACATTAAAGTAAATTTGTTTGATATAAACACTTCTAATGCAATGAAACAAATTGCGGATTTAAGCAATGAAAGTATTATGAAACAATTAAATTTTGATGCTAATGATTATACAGAAATTATTAAAAATCAAAGAGAAATGATACAAGATGCTAAATCAAAATTAGACCAAGAACAAGAAGAAAATAGAATATTAAAAAATAAATTATCTGATATTGAAAGTAAAAATAAAAGGAAGTAGGTGTTTTAATTGGAATATTATGCACCTATGACAAAACATGAGTTGAGTCAACGCAAGTGTGAAGAATATGCAAAACTTTCAAAAATTATTCAATTAGGAAGACAAAATCCAATATGGTTTAGTGAATACTTTTTTGGCATTAAATTAATGGATTATCAGAAATGGTGTTTTATGCAGAGTTGGACTAAGCCATATGTAGTTTGGTTATGTTGTCGTGGTTCTGGTAAAACAACTTTGGCGGCAGTGTTTTTGCAGACAAAGATGCTATTAATTCCAAACTATAAAGTTTTCGTATCAACTAATAGTAGTGCTCAAAGTTTTGAAGTTTTTAGTAAAATTGAAGATTTAGCATTACAGCGTATTCCATCTTTTAAAACGGTTACAGATATATTTGCAAATGAAGTTGAAAAAAGCACAAGTGATACTGGATTTTTACATAATCCTGCCGGTCATACTTTTCGTTTATACAATGATTCTGAACTACTTACATTGTCTACAAACTTAAATGCTCTTCGTGGTAAACGTGGTTCTGTATTTTATGATGAAACGGCGTGGCAAACAAAGGAACAAATGGCTGTTACTGAAAACTTTGCAAACGTTGATACAAATTTTGGACTTGGTGTTAATAAAACAAAATATTACGATCCTATCCAGATGCCCCTTCAGCTCCTTTATGCTTCAAGTGCGGGTGATGTTACATATCCTTTTTATGAAAGATATAGAGGATATAGTATGAAAATGATTGAGGGAGATTCGAACTATTTTGTTGCTGATTTGAATGTTGACGCAATTTATAATTTTTCTACTGTTGATGGTGAAAAAATTAAATCTCATTTAACAAAAGAACAGATAGACAAATTGATTGAAGACGATCCAGATGCGGCAGAAAGAGAATTATATAATAAGTTTCAACATGGTGCTGGACAAAATGCCGTAGTAAGAATGGAAACCATTATTAAAAATTCATCTGTTTATGCTCCTGAATTATTTAATAAAGATAAAAGTCATTATATTTTTTGTTATGACCCTGCACGAAATTTTGATGGTAGTATTCTGAGTATTTTTAAAGTAATTAGTGATGATAAAATTGGTTATAAACTAAAACTTGTCAATATTATATCAATGATTGATAAAGATACAAAAAATAAGACTCCATTACCTATGACTGAACAACTAAAAATTATAAAACAACAATTGTTAAATTATAAGGGTGAGAGATGTGCGGAATGGGAAAATATTGACTTCTATATTGATTCAGGTTCAGGTGGTGGTGGCATTTCTGCTGTTGCTGATCAATTAATGGAAGATTGGAAAGATGATGAAGGAATATTACATAAAGGTATTATTGACCCAGTTCATAAACAATATGAGACATCTCGTAAGAAATATGTAAATGCTATGCCAATTGTACATCTTATTGATCCAGAAGGATATAAAAAAATAATTTATAATGCTCTTGAAAAAATGACAAAATTGGATTTGATAGAGTTTCCTGATTATGATGGGAAAGATTATTTGCTGATGCAAAATGATAAAGGTGAATCTTATGAGTATAAATTGTCTAGCGAGGAACAAATATCGTTGGTGCAATGCAATTTAGCAAAAAATGAAATGGTTTATATGTGTAGATATGATACACCAAACGGTGGTGTTCAATATGAACTTGCAAAAGACAAAAAGAATAAGATGCACGATGATAAAGCCTACACTATGGCTATGGGAGCATATGCTTTAGCATTGTTAAGACGAGAAGATTTAGTGACCAAGCCAAAACAACAAATCACAAACATTTCTTTTAAATTCCGTCAACCAAAACTTTTAACAATGTAAAGAATAAAGGAGATTTTATAATAATGGAATATAAAATGGTAAAAGTTTACTGTACCTATAAGGATATTGAAAATATTATTAAGTCTAAACTTCCAAAAGAATACTCTAATTTACATCCAATGGTAAAACATGTAGAAGTTATTGATAAGGACTTAAGCGATTTGAGTACGATTGAAGCATCAGTATTACTTTTGGATGATAACAATGTTGAAAAAGATGATAGAAAATATCATATAAATCCTACTGAGAAATAATGGTATTGTAAGTATATTTATGAATAGAAAGGAAGTGATTTAATATTGTCAGAAAAAGAACAAAATAAAGCTACTTCATCTCCCCCACTTACAAAGGAACAAATATATCAAAAGAATTTTGAAAGAATTAGCAGATTAAATTTTTCTCGACTTTCAAAAACAATTGTTCAGGATTTAATAAATAATCGTAAAGAAAGTGTATTGCTCACAAAATACCCAAAAGAAAAGGTTGTTGAATTTCTTTCTAAACCTCAACAGTGTGAAAAGCAAATTAGAGATATGAGTATATTCCTTTATGTTAATTCAAGTCAATATCGCCGTTTATGTAATTATTTTAGCAAATTGCCTACATTTAATTATTATATTGCTCCTTATAATTTACCTAAAAATTATAATAAAAATTCATTTCTTGTAAATTATCAAAAAGTAGTAAGTTTACTCGAAAAATTTAATTTTAAATCCCAATTAGTTAAAATTTTTAATATATGTTTTTATCAAGATATTTTTTGTGGATTATATTTTGAAACACAGGATTCCTTTGATATTGTACCAGTAAATCCAGATTTTTGTAAAATTTCATCTAAGGAAGATGGATGTTTAATATATAGTCTTGATTTTGATTATTTTAAGACACGACAATATCTTCTTGATTCATATGGAACTACAATAAAACAGATGTATTATGCTTATACAGGTTATCAAGAAATTGTAAATGGTAAAAAAGGTAAAAAAATTAAAGGTAATTCTAAATTAAGATGGCAAGAACCACCTAATCAAATTTGTATTAAAGTTAATGAAGATCAATTGTTATATTCTTTTCCACCTTTTGCAGCTATTTTCCCTGATATATTAAATCTTGAAGATTATAAATTAATTACTAAAACAGGTGAAATTTTAGACCATTATAAGATTATTGCATTACAGATTCCAGTTAATGATAATGGTGAATTTACATTAGATAGTGATATATGTGATAAATATTATAATCAAGTTTGTGCGAATGTCAATTCTCAAGTTGGAGTAATTCAAACACCTATGAAAATGGATTCTGTAAGTTTTCAAAATACGACTACAAAAGAAAATAATGCTGTACAAAATGCAGAAAAGGAATTATTTACATCTGCTGGCTCATCCATTAATTTATTTGGTGGTGAAAATACATCAAGTTCAAGTTTGGCATTATCAATTAAAAATGATCAGTCTATTTCTTTTGCATTACTTCGTCAAGTTGAAAATTGGGTAAATAAATATATTAAAAAAATGAATTTACCATATGATTTTAAAGTACGTTTTTTAAATCAAAGTATTTATGATGAAGATGATGTTTGTAAACGTTATCAAGGGGCGGCAACATATGGTGTAAGCGGAGCAAGGTCTTTATATGCTGCTTCGTTAGGATTAAGTCCTTCTGATGTCATGAATATGAGTAGTCTTGAAGATAATTTAGGATTTGCGGCAGATTGGATACCTATGCAATCATCTAACACTATGAGTTCATCTAATGATTTAGGTGGAAGACCAACTAATCAAAGTAAGGGCAAACAATTAACAGAAGCAGGACAACAAACGCAAGATACAGATCAAAATGATAATCGTTAATAAGGTGGTATTTTTATGAATCTTATTAAAATATTAAATTCTGATATTGCTAATAAATTAGTAATGTTGGGTTTTAAATATACTAAAGAGAAAATAGGAGATAAAACTTGTTATGTTTTTATTCAAACAAATGATTTAATGAATAAATTAAATACAAGTTTTTCTAAGAATGATTTTTTCATTGATAAAACTATGAATTTTTGATTTATTAATGAGAAAGGTGGTGAAAAATGAATAAAATCTTAACTTTAAATTATATTGTAAAACCAATTAAATTTGAAAAAATAAATGATGAATTTACAAAATGTCATTGTTATATTATGGCACTTGGTAAAAATAGAAATTTTTCATATTTTACCAAAGATGCTGTACAAAATGCAATTCCTACTTTGTTTAATATTCCTGTTGTGGCGCATATAAAAACAAAAGCAGATGGTACTCCTTATACTGGAGCACATGATAGGCAACTTATTATAGATGATGATGGAGTACAACTTGTAGATCAAACAGTTCCATTTGGATTAGTGCCAGAGAGTTCTAATCCTGTTTTTGAAGATGTAACAGAATCTGATGGTACAATAGCGACTTATCTTACAGCAGATATTATTTTGTGGAGTGGACGTTATTCAATTATGGATGCAAAGTCAGATGATCCGTCTACATATTTTAATCAGAGTATGGAAATTACAATTAATACTTATGAACCTTTAGCGGAAGATAATAATTATACAAATATTACTGATTTTACTTTTTCAGCTTTATGTTTATTAGGTAGAGATACAGAAAATCCAGATTATAATTCTGAACCTTGTTTTCCATCAGCAAGAGTTACACCTATGCAATATAATTTGAATGATAATTTCAAAAAAGAATTTTCATTAATGATGAATGAATTCAAAAAAATATCTGTAAAGGATGGTGGTAAAGGATTGGCTGAAAATAATAATATGCAAGAATTTTCTGTTGGAGACAAGCTTGGAACAGAAGATAAAATTGATATTGATAATACTAAAGATTCTGCTAAAAATTCTAATAGTTGGAAAAATCCGGGTGCTACATTTTTAAATAAGTGTTTGGAAGCAAGTAATCATGAGGCTCTTGTAAAAGAAGCATATGCTGTAATTCCAGAGGATGTTTCTGGAGATATTTCAATTAATGATGTTGGATATCCACATCATGATATTGTAGATGGAAAAATGATAGTTGATGTTGCAGGTGTTGAAGCTGCATATAAACGTGCTATGCAACAGAAATTAACAGGTGCTTCTATGGATCATATTAATAAGCATAGAAAGGAGTTAGGAATGGATAAAGAAGATAAAGAGAAAAATTCAAAAAATAAATTTAAATTTTCTTGTACTATTAATCAAATGCGTGATGCTTTAAATAATATTATGCCTAATACGACTCAGTATGATGACAATGATAATTGTATAGATGAAGTAAATTATTGGGTAGCAGATTTTGATGATAAGTTCGTATATGTTGAACGTTATCATTGGACTACTACAGATAATGATCATAAATATGGCAGGTTTTCTTATACATTTGACCAGAATTCTGTACTTGCAACGCTTACAAGTGATTTTGAAGAAATGTATTTAATGTGGTTAACCGCAGATCAAAAAACAGAAATAAATAAACAGAATTCTAATTATACAAAGTTACAGACAGAATTTGATGAGTATAAGAAAAATTATAAAACATCTGAAAAAGATGTTGATGAACTTCGTACATATAAGGCTGATAAAACTGCGGCTGAACATCAGGCACAGATTGATGCCATTTTTGCTAAGAGTGATTTTGAATCTTTAAAGGATAATAAAGAATTTATTAATTTTAAAACCAATGTTGGTGATATGTCACTTGAAGATATTGAAAACAAATGTTATGCAATTCTTGGTAAAGTTACGGCAAAGTCAAAAGCAAATTTTAGCGCACAGAAACCAGTTGAGAAGGTTCCTGTTGTGGTAAAGGTTGATAATACACCTTCTTCTGATAGTGCACCTTATGGTGGTCTATTTGATGAATATAAAGACAAAGAATAAATTAAAAAATGAAAGTTGAGGTATGAAATATGGCACATGGAATTGTTCGTTTAGACAATGTTTCCGCACAGTATAATGGTGCGCTTATTAAATCTGTAAAATATTATGTTGGTTCTACTGCTACAGCAATTGATAACGGTTGTATTGTGGCTCTTTCTGGTCTTATGGATGGTCAGAGAGAAATTTATAAAGCCGTTGCTCCTACTGCAACGTCTAAAGTTCTTCTTGCTTGTGGTGTAGAACTGATGTATGACGAATCTACATATCATGGACTTGGTGATTATCAGAATGAAGCTGGTAAACCTTTTAGAGCTATTGAACTACAGACTGGTGATACGTTTTCTGCAACCGCAGAAGCATTTGATACGACTCCTGCTAAAGGTAATTATGTAACTGTTGCTGCTGGTTCTACAAAAATGACAATCAAAACTTCTGTAACAACCGAAACCGTTCTTGGTACGATTGTTGATATTGATACAGTTGGTACTGACACTTATTATGTTGTCAGCGTTGCTTAATTAAAATATTAAAACGAAAGAAGGTATAATATAAATGGCTAATAATAACGATGTTATTAAGCTTGCAATTGATTCCTACAAGGGCAAAGTTGCAGGTAATTTTTCTCAGTCTGATTCTATGGAAGTGCTTCGCAAGGCACTTGTGAGTGCAAATAATGGTTCTACGAAACTTGATTATAAATCTATTCGTGATGGTAAGTGCAATGGATTGTTTTCTATTGTTGAAGAAATTATTCAGAAGGTAGTTGTTGAAGGTCTTACTGGTGATGAATTCTTCATGCAGATGGTGGATTATCGTAATCTTGCACTCGGTGATGAAAATGAATTTGTTGTTCCTGATAATTCTCTGTTTACTGTTTCTGACATTGCAGAAGGTACGCAGGGTATTCGCCGTCAGAGACTCAATGGTGCAACGACTGTAAGAATCAATACTCAGCTTAAGGCTATTAAAATTTACGAGGAACTTAATAGGGTTCTTGCTGGTCGTATTGATTTTAATGATTTTATTGCTCGTGTAAGTAAATCTTTTGCAAACAAGACTAAGGAAGATATTTATACTGCGTTTAAGGGTTCATTTAGTTCTCTTCCTGCTACGTTTGCACAGTCTGGTTCTTTTTCCGAAGATGGACTTATTACTCTTGTAGAACACGTTGAGGCTGCGACTGGTGAAGATGCTGTGATCACTGGTACTAAAGCGGCTCTTAGAAAAGTGACTCAGGCTACTGTTTCTGATTCTGCAAAAGAAGATATTTATGGTATGGGCTACTATGGTAAATTTAATGGAACACCTATGGTTGCTATGAAGCAGGTTCATACGACTGGTACATATAATTTTGCTCTTACAGATAATGATATTTATGTTCTTGCTGGTAATAGCAAACCTATTAAGTTTGTTACAGAAGGCGATTCTCTGATTATTCCGGGTAACGCTGTAAACAACCAGATGCTTGAACAGGAATTCCTGTACACTGATCGTTATGGTGTAGGTGTTGTAATCAATTCTATGTTTGGTATTTTCCGCATATCCTAAAATATTTTGTAATCGTATAGAGGGTAGAAAACTACCCTCTTATATTTAATAAAAAGGATTGAAAGGATTTTAATATATGGAAACAAATACAGTAAAGAAAAAGGCTGGAAGACCTTCTACTAAAAAGGTTATTGAAAAATCAGAAACAAAAGTAGAGAACAAGCAAACAGATAATAAATCTGTAAATACTAAGAAGAAAATTCCTCTTGACACCAATATTTCATGTAAAAGTGCTGTTCGTGGAACGCTTACATATCTTAGTAAACGTATGGCTGGTTATCAAGTTGTTTGGAATGATTTTGGAGACGAAGAATTTCTTGATTTACAGGAACTTATTTCTATGAGGAATACCGATCTTAGATTTTTCAAGGATAATTGGATTATTATTGATGATTCAGAAGGATATACTGCACAGGAAATTATGGATTACATTAAAGTTAGTCAGTATTACAACAAAGATGTTAATATTGATAATTTTGATAGTCTTTTTAATGAATCTCCAGATAAAATTAAAGAAATTGTATCTACAATGTCCAGTGGATTAAAAGATACTGTTGCCATGCGTGCAAAACAACTTTATAATGCTGGTACATTAGATAGCCGTAAACGTATTGAAGCACTTGAAGAATCTTTAGGAGTTGAATTGGAAGTAAGGAGTTGATTTAATGGCAACTCTATATTCTGATATTTATAATTCATTTTTAGATAGAATTACAGATTATGATTTACCTGCTTTTACAGAAGAAAATAGAGAATTAATTTTACATGGTTTTATGATTAATTCGTGCACTAAATTCCAAAGAATTTGTAAAAAAATAAGTAATATTGATTTATCTGATAGAGATGATATAAATAAGCAATTTAATTCTACTTTAACAGATGAACAAATTGATATTATTACTACTGGAATGATTGTAGAATGGGTAAAACCTAAATATTATTTTGATGAAAATATGAGAAATATATTAAATACAAAAGATTATAATATGGCAGCTTCGCCTGTTAATGTATTGGGTGGAGTACGTAATACATATTTACAAGTTAAAAAAGAATTTGAGTCTATGATGAATAAATATTCTTTTGCAAATGGAGATATTACATGATTGATGTAAAATATGGTCAAATTCCAAATGAATTATTTAATAATTATTTAAAATATTTAATTAATAAAATGTTTAAAGTTTTACCTATGAAAGAAAATGAGGTAAAGAGTCTTAATGAATATTTAAGAAGTTTGCAGATAGAATTAATTGGAAGTACAGAGTTAATTGGCGTATTAAAAAATGATCCACAATTTCTATCATTAATGAATACAATTCAATTTTTCATTGACAATGAATATGACAATAAAACTTGTAAAAGAGAAGTCTTTAAGTGTATTCATATTCTTGAAGATTTACAAAAGAAATATTTTAGTTGAAGTGAGGTGAATTAATGAGTATAAATTGGGATTTATATAATGCAAGATTAAATTTACATGGCAACACACAAAAAGATAGGATTATTAAGGAATTTCAAACTATAAAAGAGAATAAGGCTATGACTAATCCTTCATGCAAAACTGTAATAATAGAAGGAATTTCAAAACAAGTACTCATTGATTCTAAAACTGATAAAAATAAATTTTTAATGTCTCCTGTAAATCATAGTGATACAATTTTATTGGGCAATAAAGTTGTTTGGAATAATATAAATTTTTTAGTTACAGAGTTAAGTATAGATAACGATGTATATGTAAATTCGACTATTCAGCAATGCAATTATACTCTACCGTTTCAGTTAGGTACATCAACAATAATTCAAGAACCGTGTATTGTTTCAGATTCACAAAGTACAATTGGTGAAGATCAGAACAATGTTATGACAGTTCCTGATGCTTTTAGACACATATTAGTTCAATACAATACGAACACATCTAAACTTGTAAAAGGTAAAAGAATTTTTATTGACAGAGTATGTGATAATCCATCCGTTTATGAAATTACTAAAGTAGATAGAATTGTTCACATGGACGGAGATAATGGATTATTATATTTGACTTGCAATGAAGGACAAACAATAGATAAGGATAGAAAAGATTTGCTTATAGCTGATTATATTTCTTCGTCTACTCCTACCCCATCCCCCACTCCAACATCATCTGGAAGTTGTACTATTACAATGAATAATGGAACTGCTTATACGACTGTACAAAATATTAGAATTGGTGGAACAGGTAATTATTTTAATGCGTTGTTTAAGGATACAAATGGAAATGTATTGACAAATCTAACTCCAACATGGACATTAACAGATTTGAATGGGATAACAAATTCTGATATTATTATGTCTACTGTAGATGGATATCCATTAAGGATAAAAGTCAAGATTGCTTATAAAACTACGTTAATTGGAAGTTCGTTTAAGATACATCTAATTGATAGTGGCAATACGTTAAGTAGTTATGATGTAAGTTGTAAGGTGGTGAGTCTGTGAATTATTGTTTACCTGATATGAATGTAAGAGCAAAATATAAAATGGATGTTGAAGAAGTACTAATAAATGATCAGAATATTGTAAATCTTCTTTTGCCAAATCCTAATCCTAATATTGATATTACAGAACAGTTGTTAGGTTATATGGATGACGGTAACATTTGGCACGATGGAGTTATATTCCCATATTTATATGTCCCACCTGATGCGACAGCAGACTCAGTTGCTTCTACTTATATTTGTTTAGAATCGGTGATAAGACCTAAAACTGACAAAATACAGGGTATGTATCTATACTTTACGTTATTTACTCATAAGTCTTTGATGAGATATACATTGGATCAATATTATGGTGATAGAATAGATATTCTTTTATCATTGGTAAATAATTTGCTTGTTGTACCAAATAAATTTGGTATTGGTTCATTTATACCTGAAGAGCCTAAACCTTATTATCCAGCAAAAGATTATTATGGACTAGCGATTAGATATGTAGTACCTGATTTCAAGGTGAAGAAGTTGTGAAATTAGATTACTTGACTTTGTTAGGTTCTGAACCTGTTTACATAAAAGATATTGGAAGTGTTAAGTCACCTACATTAAGAGATGTTAGAAAATTAGGTTTTGAAAACTATAATATGTATATGGCTATTTTAAATTTTGATAAAAAACAATTTATTAAAGTGTTTAATCTTAAAGATCAAACCATTATTGATAAAGAGTATTTCGATATTGTTTTTGATAGTCAAGAATTTAGAGAAATGTTTTATAACATTTTCTCTTTTTTTATGTGTGAAAAAGTTTATGTTGATATAGCAGACAAATGTTATGTGCTGTATGTAGAAAATCCAAAGCCTAAAAATAAAAATGATAAACAGTTAATTGTTGGAATGGTTAATAAAGATAACTTTGAAATAGTTAAAGATATTATTTTGCAATTTAATTATTGTAATAATGATGAAATTAGGTCAACAAAACCTGTGGGAAAGCATACAGCAGAATTACTTGAAAAAAGCAAGAAATATAAAGAAAAATTTGCAGAACAAAACAAAGAAGCAGATAAAGATATCTCACTTCCAAATATCATTTCTAAAATAGCTACATATAGCAATTCAATTAATTTTTTGAATATATGGGATTTAACTATATTTCAAATATTTGATATGTTTGCAACTTTAAGCAATAAACAAATAACTGATATGTGTAATATGTCTTATTCAGTTTGGGGTGGGAATCATGATATTCCAAAATGGTATAAGAGTACATATAAAAATATTTAAACGAGAAAGGATGATTATATAATGGCAGATGCTACTATGAGTGCAATTCAGCAGATGGCTAATCGTGAAGTATTTAATAACACATTTCGCAATGCTTCTGATGGTTCTATTTTTGATTATATTGATTATGCAAATACAGGTGATGTAGATTACAAGACTACAACTGTGTATGCTACCGGAGGTCAAGGCGGCGGTCGTAAGGTAGGTTTTACTGGCTCTCCACAGGCAACAATGAAGTTTACTACACAGCTTGTAACTCCTAAACTTATTTCAATGCTTGCTGGTTCTGAAATTATTACAGGCAAGAATGTATTCCGTCATAAGGTAATTACTTCTGTAACTGCCGAAACAACAACTACTATTACGTTTCCTACCACAGAAACTCCTGCGGTTGGTACTCTTTCTGTATATCCTAAAGGTGTAGAGCTGATCGACACTAATAAAACTGCTGGTACACTTTCGGCAGGTGTATTTACATTTACCACAAAAGCAACTACAGATGGAGAATACGAATGTTTTTATCAGACTGCTATTACTGGTTCTCAGACTGTTACGTTTAAGTCCGATAAATTCCCGAAAGATTTTATTTGGGATGGAGAGACTATTTGGAAAGGCGAAGATGGTACTACAAGAACTGAAATTTTCCATGCTTATAAGGTAACTCCTCAGCAGAACTTTACAATGAGTTATCAAAATACAGGTGATCCGGGAAAATTCGAGATCGTGTTTGATTTGTTTGCCGACAAAGATAATAATATCTTTGATAAGACATTTTTACCTGAAGA
>ENA-UOOM01002260-UOOM01002260.1-fermentation-metagenome-genome-assembly--contig:-NODE-2260-length-16301-cov-3.196418_pt1 | contig 16301 bp, 11 predicted proteins | sample MGYA00245781_ERZ724031 | MGnify/ENA primary metagenome ERZ724031 (study PRJEB28704, sample SAMN03018317) | fermentation metagenome | biome: anthropogenic terrestrial biome; feature: soil; material... | reverse complement strand
ACATCGAGGGATCGCGTGCCGAAGAATGTCCGTCAACTTCGTCGCCCAACGAAGCCAACGCTGCCCGGTCTCGCAAGCGTTGTTACAGCATAGAGGGGCTCCGCACCGTCGTCCCCTCCTCGCCGAGACGATGAAGGAGCGGCGGAAACTGCTCATCGAAGGGATTGTACAGGGCGTGGGACTCCGTCGCCGCATGGCGCTCGCCGCACGGGATCTGGCCCTGATCGGCTGGGTTCGAAACCTGCCTGAAGGCCATGTGGAGGCGGAGATCCAGGGCGATTCGGAGGCGATCGATGCCCTTGAAATATGGCTTCGCGGAAGTCCTTCCTTGGCGACGATTCGCAGGATGACCTCCATACCCTGCTCTCTTCGTTGCGAGGAAGACTCTTTTATTATCCGACGGTAAGGAGGTATGATGCCGTTGTGTCGATGATCCCGGGAATGCTCTTCATCTTTCTCATCGGAAGCGCCGGATACGGCGTCTTTCGTCGACTCTCCTGGCCCGTCCCGGCGATCCTGGGGTCTCTCGCCTTTGCCGCTCTCGTGAATTTGGCCGGGTACTACCCCACCTTCCCTCTCCATTGGATCTCGCGATACAGTAACATAGTGATCGGGGCCTACATCGGCCTTCGTATCAACCGCGCATCCGTGCGCCTTCTGAGGAGTCTGATCCTCCCGGCCATCATCGTCTCGTGCGGCATGCTCTTTCTCTCTTTGCTTGGAGGGACGATCTTGTATCGAATGGCCGATTTTTCTCTGGGAACGGCTCTCCTCGGCGCCACGACAGGAGGCATCGCTGAAATGGCCCTCCTTGCCATATCCTTCGGGGCTGATACGGCGAGCGTCACACTGCTGCAGATCTTTCGGCTTCTCTCGGCTATATTGGCCACTCCGATGATCTGCAGGCTCTGGAGCTTGAGAAGCGGCGCATTGAAGGCATCATCCCAAACGTCAACAGCCGTCGACATGCAGAAGAGTGTTCAGCAAAACGAGACGACTCTGCATACTAGGGTTACCGGCCTTTTGCTGCTGGCTTTGGTGGCCACTGCAGGCGCTTTGGTTGGCTATGCTCTCAATCTTCCCGTGGGGCTGCTCACCGGCTCCATCATCTTCGTCGCCCTGGGCAACCTTCTCGGGGTTCCTTTCTCATCTTTGCCTGAATTCATGAGAATTCTTGCCCAGATAGGACTTGGGGTCGTCGTGGCCTCGCATATCACCTCTCAGACGCTCTCCGGATTTCTGGCACATGCCGCCCTCATCGTCCTTTCGACGGGTACCATGCTTCTGCTCAGTATCCTGCTCGGCATGCTCCTCCACAGGATGACGGGTTGGGATTATCCCACTTGCCTGCTCTCCACTTCTCTTGGTGGAATATCCCAGATGTCCATCATTGCGGAGGACATGGGTGCAGATCCCCTGAAAGTCAGTATCCTTCAGACCGTCCGACTTGTGACGATCCTGTTGGTGTTGCCGCCACTGTACGCATACTTGCTCACTTCATGACGCAGGTTTCCAGATTCACGCAAAATGGCAGGAGACTCTGTGGTCTACACTCTCCGGCAGCACCCGCTCCTTCGGAGTGATCGCCGCGCACTCCGGCCTGCCCTGCGGACAGCGTTTGGCAAAGACGCACCCCGTCTCCGGAAGCTCATAGGGGCTGAAACGCTCTCCCCTCATGAATAGGCGTTTTTTCTTCCTCCTCGGGTCAATGTTGGGGATGGCGGAGAGAAGCACCTGACTGTAGGGGTGGGCAGGGTTGCTGCAGAGGTCTTTCGTTCGTCCCACCTCGACGACCCGTCCCATATAGAGCACGGCGACACGGTCGCACAAATACTCCACGACGGATAGGTCATGGGTGATGAAGAGCATGGTCAGAGAAAACTGCCGTTGCATCTCCACGAGCAGGTTGATGATCTGCGCCTGAAGCGAGACGTCAAGGGCCGACACGGCCTCATCGGCGAGAATGAACTCGGGGTTCAGGGCGAGGGCCCGCGCGATGCTGATACGCTGCCTCTGCCCCCCTGAAAATTCATGAGGGAAGCGGAGCAGATGCTCCGCTCTGAGGCCGACGATCTCTATGAGTTCCGCCGCACGGGCCGTCCGCTCCTTCTGTGTCCCCACCCTGTGGATGTCGAGGGGCTCGCAGATGATGTCACGGATATTCATCCGCGGCGAGAGGGAGGCGAAGGGGTCCTGGTAGATGATCTGGAATCTCCGCCGCATATCCCTGACCTGATCGGCCGTGGCGTGCGTGACGTCTCCTCCGTCGACCCGTATCGTGCCGTCGTCGGTCTCCGTCAACCCCATGAGGCACTGCCCGAAGGTCGACTTTCCGGAACCCGACTCGCCGACAAGGCCGAGGACCTCTCCCTTCTCGATGCTCAACGAGACCTTGTACAGCGCATGGAGATATTTTTTCTGCTTCAAGAGGTCGAACAAACCTCCCCTCGAGGCGTATGTCTTCGTGATCCCGTTCGTTTCGATGAGCGCCGGCATGATCGTTCGAAACAATCAGGCCGTAATGCCGAGCTCGCCTGCCTCTACCCACGGAAGAAGGGAACCCAGCATGCTGCGTATCTCCGCCGCCCTATGGCAGGCGACCTCTACGAAGGAGTGGGGATTTCTTCGCTGCAAAAGAGGAGTTTCATGGCGGCACCGTTCGATGGCGTAGGAACATCGCGGTGAGAAGGTACAGCCTCGTGCACCCTGCCAGACGGCGGGTACAGTGCCCGGAATGGCCGGCAGCGGAACCCCCTTCCCTCTGGCGCTGCCCACGGCGGGCATGGAGAGGATGAGGCCGGATGTGTAGGGGTGAGACGGTGCATTGAAGAGGTTTCGAGTGTCGGCCTTTTCTATGATCGATCCGCAGTACATGACCATGACCCTGTCGGCGATCTCGGAGACGATGCCGAGATCGTGGGTGATGAACAGGACGGCCATGTTCATCTCCTCCTTCAGCCGCTGAATGATGTCCAGTATCCTCGCCTGTGTGGTGACGTCCAGCGCCGTGGTCGGTTCGTCGGCTATCAGAAGGGACGGCTTGCACGCCAGGGCCATGGCGATCATCACCCTCTGGCGCATGCCGCCGGAAAACTGCTGGGGGTAGTCTCCGAAGCGCCGCTCAGGGTCCGGTATCTCCACCTTGTGGAGCAGGTCGATGGCCTCTCTCTTCGCCTCTTCGGCCGATACGTCCCTGTGGGCCAGGATGGCCTCGGTAATCTGGAATCCGACGGAGAGGACCGGATTGAGGGAGGTCATGGGCTCCTGAAAGATCATGGATATTTTGTTCCCTCGAATGGCGCGAAGCTCCTTCTCGTCTTGGGCAAGAATATCGACCGTCTGTCCGTCGTTGTCGGTGAAGTACGTGGCGCCCGAGATGACCCCGCCGCTCCGTTCGATGAGACGAAGAAGAGAGAGCGCCGTGACGGACTTGCCCGACCCCGATTCCCCGACCAGAGCGACGGTTTCGCCCGGACGGATGGAGAAAGAGACGTCCGACAGGACGGTTTTCTTCGTCTTGCGCCCTGTGAACGCGACGCTCAGGTTCCGGACATCCAGGACATTGCGCTGGCGGGAATGCTCGTATATTTTGAAGTGGTCGTTCATGCTCTCTCCTCCTCGCGAGGCAAGTTCTATAGATTGACGGTGATGTTGCCCTTCCGGAAATCGAGGACGTAGGGGATATGGCCGGGAAGAGGCTTCCAATTCACGTCCTTCCTCAGACCGTAGGATTCGTACGGCTGATACAGAAGGCTATAGGGGGCTTCGTCGGCCACGTACTCCATAATCTCCCTGTAGTATTTCTTCCGATCGTTGATGTCCATGGAGAATCGGAACTTGTCCCACAGCTCCTGATAGCTGGCGTATCCTTCGGGCTTCGCCGGAGTCCATGAGTTGGCCGTGATCCTGGCGCCCGTAGGGCTCCACATGGTGCCGTAGGATCCGACGGGGTCCGGGAAGTAGAGGGGGTTGGACCAGTTTCTGACCTCCATGTCCCCATCCGACCCGGTCCATCGATCGTCCACGTTCAGGTTGACCGTCACGCCGATCTGGGCCCACATCTCCTTGATCGCCTGAGCGGCAAGGAAGCCGTTGGTGTAGTAGGTGGCCGATGTATCGAACCGCAGGGGCGTTCCGTCGTATCCGACCTCCTGCAGAAGGCGTTTGGCCTTCTCGGGGTTGTACTCTATGGTGCTCCACGATGGGTCATAGAGCTCGCCGAACTGGGGAAAGGTATGATACTCGGGCACGCGAGCCTTTCCGTACCAGAGCGCTTCGTTGAGCAGATTCCGATCGATTCCGAGTGCGAGGGCCTGTCTGAAGCGTTTGTCCGCCATCTTCGGGTTGTTCGTGTTGAAGAAGACGAGGTGAAAAATGGGCGTCTGCATCCCCTCGACCTTGAGGTTGGAGTCCCGTTCTATGGTCGCGATCTGGTCGGGCGGGACGTTGGTTATGATGTCCACCTCTCCGTTCTTGAGGGCGGTGATGCGCGCCGCCATCTCGTTGATCCTGGTGACCGTCGCCTTCGCGATGTCGGGTTTGTCCCCCCAATATGCATCGAAACGCTCCCACACGAGCTTCTGGCCGGCGATGAATTCGGTGATCATGAAGGGGCCTGTTCCGACGGGAGCCAGAGCGAAGGCGTCGTAGTCCGAGTCCTCGGCCACGTCCGGGTCGCCCGTCAGTCCCTTGATGTACTTCTCGGGCACGATCATGGACTCGGAGACGTTGAGAAGGGTGACGATGATGGGGTCCGGCTTCTTGGTGTGCACCCGTACCGTGTAATCATCTATCTTTTCGGCCCTGTCCATGTTGTCGAAGTACTCCTTGCTTATGCTGACATAGGGCGCATAGGTGGGGTGGAACACCCGTTCCAGGGAGAAGACCACATCGTCGGCGGTCATGGGGTCGCCGTTGTGGAAGACCACATCCTTTCGTAGCTTCAGCTCCATCGTCGTCGGCGAAACCATCTCCCAGCTCTCGGCGATCTCCGGCCTGAACTCCGGCTCTATCTTCGTCGGGTCCTTTCCTATGAGCGTATTGAAGGTGTTGATGTACTGCATCGACCCGACGTTGGAGTGGTCCCTGCCAGGGTCCACGTACTCGCGCATGTTGGCCGCTCCAATGGTGATCTCAGCGGCCCCGGCCATAGTCGAAAGAACCATCATCGCCGCCGTGCATACTCCGGCGAAAAACGCTTTCCTCTTCGTTCCTTTCATCGTGAGCCTCCTCTCGCCCTCTCTCGTTTCGGTTTAATCAACACGGCGCCTCGTACATTTCGTCGTATCGGATGTTCCTGAAACCACCTCCTCCGTCGATTTGTCGGCGCACCGCGCGTTATGGCCAAGAAGAACGCCAATCGCCGCCTGCAGGTCGCGGCAACTCCTCCACGCCATAGTTCGTTCGCCCTCTCCGTTCGTGATACGGATGGCACGGATACCGGCGGACTGAGCGCCTGCAATGTCTGTATCCTCCGTATCACCGATCATGACCGCGTTTTGGCAGGAAGCGCCCAAGCGTTCCAGAGCGGCCTCGAAAAGAATCCTACTCGGCTTTCCGACGACGGAGGACCTCCGTTCGGTCGTCGACTCCAGAAAGGCCATGAGGGCGCCGCCGTCGGCTCTGTACCCCTCCTCGACGGGCACTCTCAAATCGGGGTTGACCACAAGAAGCCGGGCACCGGCTTCGATGGCTCTGACGGCCTCGATGAGGTCCTTACCGGTTATCTCCTCGTCCATAGCCGCCACGACGAAGTCCCCTTCCCTGTCCTCCCGTATCCCCATCTCGCGAAACTCCTCGCGGAGCGCCCGGCCGCCCAGAATAAAAGCACCGCTTCGCGGGGCGCTCTTCCTGAGCCACTGCGCAGCGGCGTACCCCGCCGTCAAAAAGTCGTCCGGAGTGCAGAGGATGCCCATGGCTCGCAATTTTTCCGCGTAGTCTTCGCGCGTGAGAAGCGCGTTGTTCGTCACGAACAGAAGGGGAATCTGATGCTCCTGCAGGGTTTTGATCGCTTCCAGAGCGCCATCGACGGGAACGTTTCCCCGCCATACGACGCCGTCGAGGTCGATGAGCGCGGCCGATATGGGCGAGTTCGACCATCGGTCCCACACAGCGGGCGTCAGGCCTGCGGTTTGGCGAGACCGAAGGCGGAGGTCGCCGCGTATCCAGCGGTTCTTGCAGTGCCTCAGAGGCAGCTGAAGGTGCATGGGCTGTCGTCCCACCGTCGAGAAAGACAGGGAATCGCCGAGCTCGACGGTGCCCCATACTGCCGAAGGAACGCCCGGCGTGCAGAAGCTTTCCGTCAGGGACTGCAGCGTAATGAAGGCGATGTCGTCGGCCGAGTGCCATGAGTTCCAGTGGACATGTCCGGCGATGCAGGCGATCACGTTGCCCGTGGAGGTGATGATCTCCCGGATTCGCTCGGCATTCGCGTCGAAGGAGTACTCGATGGCGTCCTCGAAGTAGTAGTTGCCCCACATGGTCGGCTTGTACAGGGGGAAATGCGTGAAGATCACGGCGGGAGCATCGCTCTTCTCGAGGTCCGCCCTCAGCCACTCCAGGTCGGAGCGCAGGGCGCCGGAAGAAGGGAAGGGCCTCGGGATGTACGTGTTCGCATTCCAGAAGACGAGGTGGAACCCTTTCAGGTCGATGCTGTGCATGGCGAGAGGAGAACCGAGGATCTCCTCGTTCTCGCGGGGAGTGAGATGAACCACGTCGTGATTGCCGAGAATGTGGCGGCGGGGCATCGTCAGCTTTTCGAAGAGAGCGCCGACATCCTTCTGCCGCCTCCGGTCTCCCGCGCATCCTTCGTCGGATATCCTGTCCCCCAGGTCGACGACGAGGTCGGCATCACATGCGTTTGCGTCCTTCACGAAGTTTTCGAGAAGAGAGAGAGCAAAGGGGCCTCTCTTCGTCTCAGTCTTCCGGCCGTGATGAATATCAGCCACCAGTTTAATGCGAAGTCCTTCTTCCATGAAACCCACCGTCCTCGTCATTGTGTTCGTACGTCGAGCACCTCTCGGAGCCAGTCTCCGAGAAGCAAAATCACCAGTGCAACAAGGATCACGAAAAAGGATGGAACGGCGACGAGCCACCATGCATCGGCCATGTAACTCCTCCCCTGCCCGATCATGGAGCCGAGGGAGGCCGTGGGCGGTTGAACGCCCAGGCCGAGGAAGGACAGCGTGGACTCGAGCAGGATGATGTTGCTGAAGTTCAGGGTGAACATGACGACGAGCGGCGAGACGATGTTCGGCAGGATGTGCCGCATCGCAATGCGTGAGGTGCTCGCCCCCATCGACTGGCTCGCCGTCACGAAAAGGCTTGTCCGGACGCTGAGAGTCTGGGCACGGATCAGACGGGCGTACTGCTCCCAGTACGCTATGCCGAGCACCATGACGAGGACGGGGATGCCCGAACCGGCCACCGCGACGATGAAAACCGCCACCAGCGTGAAGGGGATGGCAATCTGGGCGTCCACCAGCCCCATGATCATCGAATCCGTCCATTTACCGCCAAGGCCGGAGAGCAACCCCAGCGCTCCTCCCACGACGGCCCCGATGAGACTGCCGATGAAGGCAAGACCTATGGATACCCTGAGAGCGAAGAGACAGCGTGAAAGAATATCTCGTCCCAGCTCGTCGGTTCCGAAGATATACCCCTCCACGGCCCGCTCCATGCCCATGGGCGGGCGCAGGCGGAACAGCAGCTTCTGCTCCATGGGTGAAAACGGTGCTATGACGGGGGCAAGTGCGGCCGCAAGGAGCAAGAGAAGAAGGATAAGGAGGCATATCTTCGTCACAGGCGTGGTCTTTCCCCATAGGGACAGGGGGTGGGTGGGCGACCGGTACTGCTCCGGACGCATGGCGATGGGTTCGATGATCTCGGTCCCGGGCATTTGCTTCTCTCCTCTCTACGACCCTGGCTGTATCCTTGGATCGATAAGGACGTACACGACGTCGACGATGAAGTTTATGAATATCACGATGGTTCCCACGAGGATGACTCCGGTCTGAAGAAGGGGGTAATCCCTCTTTATGGCGGCGAAGACGAGAAGTTCGCCGATGCCGGGCCATGAGAACACGTTTTCGATCACCACGGAGCCCGATACAAGGGCGGCGACCTGGAGCCCCAGCACCGTTACGATCGTTATCATCGCGTTCCTGAGACCGTGGACCGTGAGGACGGAGAAATTTCCGACGCCTTTCGCCCGCGCCGTGCGAATGTAATCCTGCGACAGGACATCGAGCAGGGCGCTTCTGGAAAAACGGGTCAGCGAGGCGATGAGGGTGCACGCTAAAGCGGTGACGGGCATGATGTAGTGCATCATCGTGTCCGATCCGCTGCTCGGCAACCATCCAAGATGGAAGCTGAAGACGAGGATGAGGAGGATGGCGAGGACAAAATTCGGCACGGCATATCCGAGAAAGGCGGCGGACTGGATGAGGAATCCCGCCGGCCTGTTCTTCTTCAGCGCCGCGATCACGCCGAGAGGGATCGATATGGCCATGGACAGCAGCATGGCGAGACCGCACAGCGTGAGCGTCGGGATGAAACGCTGGGTATAGAGGTCGATGACGGGCTGCCTGAAGTGGAAACTGGTCCCCAAGTCTCCGTGAAAGACGTTTCGCACGTACAGCCAATACTGTTCGAGCCATGACTTGTCGAGGCCAAGATAGGACGTCATGGCCTCCCGCGCCTCCTCGTTCATCCCCTCGGGCATGATGAAGTCCATGGCGTCGCCCGAGATTCTGGCGGCGAGGAACGCCACGGTGAAGATCAACCACAGAGTGATAAGGGCTTTGACGACTTTGCTTCCGATGTATCCGGCCATGTCCCCGCTCCTTTTTCTTTGATCTGTCACATGGGCATTGTAGCGGCGCTGTGTAACGGCTGTTCGGTCCTTCTGTAAGGATTACCTGTCCGAATCGTGACGCACTGTCCTGCACTTGTCACAGAGACGGGACTCCGGTCGTTACGCTTCTTTTACAAAATATCAATCCATCCTTCAGTGAGTCCGTCTATGCTGGCCCTATCCACTCATATGGAAGGGAGCTGTTTTCGTGAACAGACAGGTCGTTCGATCAGCCGTTCTTGTGTTTCTTCTTTCATTCATGGCATTCCCTGCAGCGGCGGAAGTCACAGCCGTTCAGCTGGAGTCCCACTATGCCGTTCCGAAGGGCGAGGTCGCCGAGATCGTCGCGGCGAGCCCCGATGGCATGACGCTGTATTACACCAACGCCTCAGGGAAAAAGGTCGGTGTTCTCGACATAACGGACCCAGCCTCACCAGTCGCCCTCGATGCGCTGTCGACCGGTGAGGGCGAGCCAACCTCAACGGCCGTGAGCCGGGATGGAAAGAATCTGCTTGTGACCGTCCGGAACGGGGACACGAAAGAGAAGGCCGCGCCCGGCAGTCTGATCGTCTACGATGTCGCCGACAGGACGTCCCCGAAGTACCTCGGCGAGATCGCCATCGGCGTCGGCCCTGACTCGCTCGCCGTCGCCGATCACGGTGGAACGATCGTCGCCGTCGTCGCCATCGAGGACGAGGAGACCAACGAGGAGGGCGATGGGACGCTCGACGGCGCTCGGCCTGGGCGCGTCGACGTGATCACCGTCGATGCAGTCGACCCCGCGAAGTCCGTCGTCGTACCCCTTTTCTTCCCACCTGAGGTGATGACCTCCGTCGAAGGCGTCAACTTCCCGAAGGATCCTCAGCCCGAATTCGTGGCAATTCACCCGAATCAGAAGGAAGCGATCGTAAGTCTGCAGGAGAATAACGCTGTCGCCTTCATCGACATTTCGGACCCGTCGGCCCCCAAAATCAGAAAGATGGCCAGCGCGGGCGTTGTCAACCGGCTTGCCGACCTCAGAAAGGACGGGCATGTCGCGTTCGTCGACGAGTTCACGGGCCGTCGCGAGCCTGACTCCGTGGTCTACATGGAGATCGGCGGAACGGTCTATGCCGCCATGGCAAACGAGGGCGACACGGATCTGAAGACCTTCGGAGACGGCGTCTGGTCCGGCGGCCGGGGCATCAGCATCTGCGACCTTGACGGGGGCATTCTCTGGGATTCGGGGCTCGACCTGGACACCCTTTCCGCCTCTTTGGGGCACTACCCTGACGGCCGTTCCGAGAAGAGAGGCCTCGAGATGGAGGGGATCGCCTTCGGACGATTCTTCGGAGACGATCTCCTGATAGCGACGTCGGAGCGCGGCTCCTTCCTGGCCGTCTACCGCGTCCGAGACGTTCGGAACCCGGAACTTCTGGAGCTATTGCCTACGGGGACGGCACCCGAGGGCATCATCGCCGTACCGGACAGAGAGGACGGCGTGGGACTCATCGTCAGCGCCAACGAGGCGGACGGGACGATCAACATCTTCTCCGTGACGGGGACGGGAGACGAGCCGAGGATAGTCTCTCAGGACATCCCCTGGAGCGCTCTGTCGGGGTTCACGTCGGACGGAGAATACATCTACACCGTGCCGGACAACGCGTGGAGCCCGTCCCGGATATGGCGGATGGACGTATCCGAAGCGGCCGGCGGTGTTGTGATCATCGACCGGGAAATCCCGCTGACGAAGGACGGCCAGCCGGTCTCCTACGACCTGGAGGGGATATCCTGGACAAAGGATGGGTTCTGGCTTGCCAGCGAGGGCAAGTCAGGGGCTGAGAACCTGCTCATCTTCGCGGGGCTGGACGGAGCGGTACGGGAAGAGCACCCTCTCCCCGCCGAAATGATCACCAAATACGGCGAGCCGAAGAACTACGGCTTCGAGGGTGTCGCCGTGTCCGGCGACGGCAAGACGGTTTATGTGGCCATGCAGAGAGGTTTTGACGCGACAAAATCCGAGGCGGCCATCCTCCGCTTCTCCATCGACACGAAACAGTGGGATGCCGCGTGGTACCCTCTGGAATCCCATTCGAAAGATCCGAAGACATTGTGGATGGGGCTCTCGGACATCGCCTTTGCTGACGACAAGACGCTTCTTGTTGTGGAGCGGGACAAGGGAGCCGGGGGAATGGCCGAGGTGAAGCGGATCTACTCCGTCTCCGTTGACACCTACGCCCCCGAAAAGTCCCTTGAGAAGAGACTCGTCTTCGACATCGCGACGGAGAAGGGCTACTTCCTCGAGAAGGTCGAAAGCCTCTGCGTTCTGAACGGGGAGATGTGGATCGTCAACGACAACGACGGTGCCGGATGGTCGCGGATGATCAACCTCGGCCCCGTCCGATAGCGACAGATCTCCTGAAGGCCCCGGCAGGGGCCTTTTTTTATGCTTTCGGGCAGGCCCGATATCTGATATCCTCTATTCCATACGGTGTGAAAGGGGGGTACATGATGCAGTCCATGAACTTCGGCGCGACGGGGTGCTCCGTCTCGGTTCTCGGATTCGGTGGCATCCCCATCGTTCGACTCTCTGCCGATGAGGCGGATCGGGTCCTGAAGAGGGCCTACGACCTCGGGATCACTTTTTATGACACGGCGAACGCCTACCGGGACAGTGAAGAGAAGATGGGAAGAGCGCTCTCGCCCATGCGGGATAAGGTCTTCATTGCGACGAAGACCAGGGAGCGTTCGGCCGCAGGGGCGGCTCAGCACATCGACCTCAGCCTCAGACAGCTGAGGACGGACTATATCGACCTCTATCAGTTCCACCAAGTTGTCCAGGACGTCGAATGGGAGGCTCTCGCCGCGCCCGGAGGAGCCATGGAGGCCGTCGCGGCGGCACGGGATGCTGGAAAGATCCGCTTCATCGGCATCACGACCCACAACCTCGAGATGGCCGAACAATTTGTCCGGGCGGGGCTTTTCGACTCCATCCAGTACCCCTTCAACTTCATCGAGGACGAGGCGGCGACGCGGCTGCACCCTCTCGCAAAGGAGCGCTCCATGGGCATTCTGGCCATGAAGCCCTTCGCCGGCGGAGCCATCACCGACGCCGCGCTGGCCTTCAAGTTCCTGAGGGCGCACGACGGCGTCCTTCCGATCCCGGGCTTCGACTCCGTGGCCTCCGTGGAGCAGATCGTCGGACTGTATGAAAAAGCGAACACCGTGACGGACGACGATCGCCACGCCATGAAGGTCATCGCCGAGGATTTGGGGCAGGCCTTCTGTCGCCGGTGCGAGTACTGCCAGCCCTGCCCCCAGGGCGTCGCAATCACCATGGGGATGACCTACCCTCTCATCGCGAGCCGCTACTCGCCCGACATAGCGGCTGAATCCTTCGCCTCCGCCATGGACACTCTGACCCGGTGCGTGGCGTGCGGCCTGTGCGAGACGAGATGCCCCTATCAGCTCCCCATCCGGAGGATGCTCGCGGACCATCATAGGGTATACACTGGGCACAGAGGCACGAAAGGCTGATTAGAATGACGGAGAGACCGCCGCTTTCGCCCTGGATCGTCCTTGCCATAGGGGTCTCCGCCGTCTCCACCGGCGCGCTTTTCGCCCGGCTGGCCGACGCTCCCCCCCTCGTCATATCGGCCTATCGCGTCGGCCTGGCTACCCTCTTCCTGCTGCCCTTCACCCACCGCACCACATGGCGCGAGGTGTCGGCCCTGTCGCGCCCCGCGCTGCTGGACGGCGTGGCGTCGGGCGTCTTCCTCGCCCTGCACTTCGCCACGTGGATATCCTCCCTCTTCTACACCTCCGTGGCGAGCAGCGTGGTCATCGTGAACGCCATTCCTCTCTGGACGGGGCTCCTCTCTCCGCTTCTCACGAAGGACTCCTTCTCTTCTGGCCTGAAGAAGGGGCTGCTTCTCGCTCTGCCGGGCGGTGCGATCATCGGCTGGGGGGACTTCTCCCTGGGTGGTACGGCGCTCTGGGGCGACTTTCTCGCGCTGCTGGGGAGCATCTTCGCCGCCCTCTATCTTCTGCTCGGACGGCGGCTCCGTCCCTCCGTCTCCCTCGGGAGCTACGTCACGTTCATCTACGGAACAGCCGCCGTCGTCCTGTGGGCCGTCGTGCTTCTTGCGGGCTACCCCGTCGTCGGATACTCCCGATCCACGTGGCTCGCCTTCGCGCTTCTGGCGCTCATCCCCCAGATCCTCGGCCACTCGAGCTCCAACTGGGCTCTTCGGTGGCTCTCCGGCGGCACCGTCGCCCTCTGCCTGCTCGGCGAACCCATAGGCAGCACAATCCTCGCGGCCCTCTTCCTCGGCGAGCCGGTCACTCTTCCGAAGGTCCTGGGCGGAGCGCTCATTCTCGCAGGGATATACATCGCCTCCCGGGACGAGGCATGACAGAAGGCGCGCACACAAAGATGCCCCTCGGAGCGAACGGATCGTTCGCTTCGAGGGGCATCTCCATCCCTGTTTTTCTCTACCGCTCCAATTTGAAGAAGACCGCCGCCAAAGGCGGCAACGTGATGACCAGGGAGTTATTCCACTGCTTCCACCATCCCGGTTGGGACTCCACACCGCCCAGATTCCCCTCGCCGGACCCTCCGTATTCCTGAGCGTCGCTGTTGAGGATCTCCTGCCAGTATCCGGCCTCGGGCACCGGGATGCGATAGCCGTGCCGCGGGATGGGGGTGAAGTTGAAGGCGGCCAGGACGACGGAGCCTCTGGCGTCCTTCCGGATGAAGGAGACGACGCTCTGCTCCCAGTCCGAGAAGTCGCACCACTCGAAGCCCGCCGGCGAAAAATCGTCGTCGTAGAGGGCCGACTCCCTCCGGTAGGTGTCGTTCAGATGGGAGACCCATCGGGCGACCCCCTCATGCTCGGGTTTGAGAAGAAGGTCCCACTCGAGTGCGCCGTCGTGGTTCCACTCTCTCGCCTGGCCGAACTCGCACCCCATGAAGAGGAGCTTCTTTCCGGGGTGGGCGTACATATACCCGAGAAGCAGGCGGAGGTTGGCGAACCTCTGCCATGCATCGCCCGGCATCTTGTTCAGCAGGGACCGTTTGCCGTAGACCACCTCGTCGTGGGAGAAGGCCAGGATGAAGTTCTCCGAGAAGGCGTACATGATGCCGAAGGTGAGCCGGTTCTGGTTGTACTTCCTGTAGATCGGGTCGGTGCTCATGTATTCGAGGATATCGTGCATCCACCCCATGTTCCACTTCAACCCGAACCCGAGGCCTCCGAGAAAGGGCGGACGGGTGACGAGGGGCCAGGCGGTGGACTCCTCCGCCACAGTCTGGACGTCCGGGAACTCCTGATAGATGGCGTGGTTCAGACTCTTCAAGAAGTCGACGGCCTCGAGGTTCTCCCGTCCCCCCCAACGGTTGGGGACCCACTCCCCCGGCTTCCGGGAGTAGTCCAGATAGAGCATGGAGGCGACGGCATCGAGGCGCAATCCATCGATATGGAAGCGATCGAGCCAGAAGAACGCGCTGCTGATGAGAAACTCCCGCACTTCGTTCCGGCCGAGGTTGAAGACGAGGCTCCCCCAGTCCGGTTGAACGCCTTTTCGTGCATCCTCGTGCTCATAGAGGCAGGTACCGTCGAACCGGGCGAGGCCGTAGGCGTCCTTGGGAAAGTGAGAGGGCACCCAGTCGAGGATGACGCCGATCCCCTTCTGATGGAGGACATCGACCATATACATGAAATCCTCAGGCGTTCCGTACCGGCTCGAGGGGGCGAAGTACCCCAGCGTCTGATACCCCCAGGAGCCGTAGAAGGGGTGTTCCATGACGGGCATAAGCTCCACGTGAGTGAACCCGTGGGAGATGACGTAGTCGCCCAGCTCATGGGCCAGTTCGCGGTAGGACAGTGACCTGAACTCCTCCTGCTTATTCCGTCGCCAGGAGCCGATGTGGACCTCGTAGATGGACAGAGGGGCCTTGAGGGCGTTTTTCCGCCTGCGCCCGATCATCCATTCGTCATCCTGCCACTGATAGTCCAGGGGCCAGACCACGGAGGCGGTGTTGGGGGCTACCTCCCAGAAGAAGGCGTATGGGTCGCCCTTTTCGAGGAAGGAGCCGCTGCGGGTGCGTATGGAGTACTTGTAGAGGGCGCCTTTGCCGACGTTCGGCAGAAACCCCTCCCACACTCCCGAGCCGTCCTTTTTCGGCGCAAGATAGTGCCGCGTCCTGTCCCAGCCGTTGAAGTCGCCGACGACGCTCACATCCTCAGCGTTGGGAGCCCAGACGGCGAAGTACGTCCCCACCTCACCGCCGTCCAGGACGGGATGGGCACCAAGTTTTTCGTAGAGGCGAAAATGGTTGCCCTCCCGAAAAAGATAGGAATCGACTTCACCAAAAAGGGAAAAATCGTACGTCATGTTCTCTCGTCCGTCCACGGGGAACACCTCCTCCACCGCGTATAATGGATTCATTGTACCCCATGTTTGGAGGCATGACATGAACGAGGAGATCAAAGAAGCGGTGTCCTCCACCCTGCTTCACTGGTACGACAGGGACAGGAGGCACTTTCCATGGAGAGCGACGGAGGACCCCTATGGAGTATGGGTCTCCGAGGTCATGCTGCAGCAGACTCAGACATCCCGCGTCATAGAATACTTCATCCGGTGGATGACGCGATTCCCATCGCTGCAACACCTCGCAGCCGCATCGGAGCAGGAGGTCATTCAGGCTTGGGAGGGCCTTGGCTACTATTCGCGCGCCCGGAATATGCACCGGGCGGCACAGTCCATTGTCGCGGGCGGAGGGACTGCGCTCCCCGCAACGTACGATGATCTGAGACGACTGCCCGGCGTCGGGGAGTACACGGCTTCGGCCGTCGCAAGCATCGCTTTCGGGCAATCTGTCCCCGCCATGGACGCCAATGCCCTGAGGGTGTTTTCCCGTCTCGGCGACATCGCCGACCCCGTCGACCGAACATCAGGAAGGAGGGCCATCCGCCGTCTCTTCGAACGACTCATCAGCAAACGTCGGCCAGGGGACTTCAATCAGGCCGTCATGGATCTCGGGGCCACGATCTGCCTTCCGAAAAATCCACTCTGTTCCGACTGCCCTCTGGCCGCCGTCTGCCTGTCACGGTTGAACGGGACGACATCGGCCCGACCGGTCCTCGCGCCCCCGGTTAAAAGGACGGCGCTGAAGGGCGACATCTACGTCCTCCTCTCTCCGGACGGTGCTGTCTTCCTCCGGAGCCGTCCGACGGAGGGGTTATGGGCGGGCTTCGAGGAGTTCCCCTGGTCTGCGCCGCCTCTGGAGGGTCGTCTGCCCGAGGAAATAGGGCGAATATCCGCTGTGGGGACCAAAATCGGAGCCCTCTCGTGCGCCGTTACACGATGGTCCATGGCGCTGTCTCTCTGGCTGGTCTCCCGGGTCGATCCGTCGGCTCTGAATTTTTCGGGACGATGGGTCGACGGCCCGTCCCTCGCCGAGATC
>ENA-UOOM01002259-UOOM01002259.1-fermentation-metagenome-genome-assembly--contig:-NODE-2259-length-16307-cov-6.048425_pt1 | contig 16307 bp, 10 predicted proteins | sample MGYA00245781_ERZ724031 | MGnify/ENA primary metagenome ERZ724031 (study PRJEB28704, sample SAMN03018317) | fermentation metagenome | biome: anthropogenic terrestrial biome; feature: soil; material... | reverse complement strand
AAAAGGAGTCACATGATCTTTTTTACTTTTACACAATTATATGGACTTTATCGAAGGAGAGATCACAACCACAATTGGTACTCCATGGAAGCATACGCATGCATTATTAAAGAATAGTATCTATTAAAATTTTTGGAGGATTTATGTAATGGCAAACACTATGAAAGCATTTGTTTATCACGGACCAGAAAAGATGAGTTTAGATCAAGTTCCTAAGCCGACCATCATCAAACCCACCGACGCTATTGTTAAGGTCACAACCTCCACCATCTGTGGCACAGACAAACACATCCGCCACGGTGGGATGCCCGAAGTCGAGCCGGGCAGGATAATCGGCCACGAGTTCTGCGGAATAGTGGAAGAAGTCGGATCGTCTGTAAATAAGTTTAAAAAAGGTGATAAGGTCGCAGTATCTTGTGTTACCCAGTGTATGGACTGCTACTATTGCCGCCGGGGCATGTATTCGCAGTGCACTACAGGTAGCTGGATATACGGCTATATGATCGATGGCTGCCAGGCTGATTACGTTAGAGTACCTTATGCTGATTCCGGAATGTATATTATTCCAGATAGTTTAACCGATGAAGATGTCTTGTTCGTTGGCGATATTCTTTCTACCGGATATTTTGGTGCCGAAAACGGCAATATTCAACCGGGAGATACGGTGGCAGTATTCGGTTCCGGCCCGGTCGGCATGTGTGCAATGGCCACTGCTCGTCTATGGGGACCGGCCAGGATCGTGGCGGTTGATATAGATGATTCAAGACTTGAATTTGCCAAGAAAAATGGATGGGCTGATTACGGGCTGAATCCCCAAAAGGTTGATGTTGTGCAGGCCCTTAAGGACATGACTGGTGGCCGCGGTGCTGATGTTACCATCGAAGCAAATGGTTTTGAACCCACCTTCAAAGGCGCTATTGATGGTGTTAGGGCGGGCGGAACCGTTTCTCTGATCGGCGTATTTGAAAAGCCCCAGGTAGTTGAGATGAATAAACTATGGATAAAAAATATCGCCATCAAGATGGGTTTAGTTAATGCTAATCGTATCTCCGAGTTGATTGACCTGATCAAGGAAGGAAAACTCAATATGAAGCCCCTTATCACCCATACATTACCGTTGTCCCAAGTGGCCGAAGGGTATGACATCTTTGAAGAACGCCGTGACAATGCCATCAAGGTGGTACTGAAAGGCGACGCATAAGATAGAAGAAAACACAGGTATCCGTCCCATTGATTTGAGCGGTGCATTTTAGCAATAAGTAGTTACTTTGCCAAGCAAAAAGAGTCTCTGAAAAGAGACTCTTTTTTATCGCATAGATGCAGACTTAACTGCTTGGAACCTCCCGGGAGCGGCGTGCATCAAAACTCGCTCTAAATTCGCTCTGCTGACCTTCTCTTAAGGAATCCTTAATAAACAAGAAAAGGAAGCCTCTGTGAATCAGAAAAGTAAGCCTCTGTTAATCAGAATTCGATCTGCTGCCCTATCCCCTTCTCCAACGCTTGCTCATAAAGCTTTTGTGCTACATATAAATCAAGCAATCCCATGCCCACGGATTTAAAAAACGTAGTCTCACCCTTCAGGGGCAAGGGGTGATCTTTTTCCTTAACCAAGTCGCCTATGTAGCGGACCTGATCTTCGCTAAAGAGACCTTGCTGCAGGGGGTAATAGAGATCGCCGGTCTCCTCTAAGGCAAATTCCAGTTCAATATAGACATTATCCACCAGCTGCCAGATGCAATCAGGGATCTCACGCATCTCATGTTTGTAAGAGCCTATGGCGATTACGCACTTGCCGCGCAGCAAGTCAGCATCATTGGGCAATACAGGAGTCTCAGAGGGGGTAGTCGTAATTATTACCTCAGATTTATCGACCAGCTCCTCTACAGTCTTACTGACTGTAATCGCAATGTCTTGGCCAATCTCAGCGCGCAGATTCTCAACATATCCCTGCCAGTCTTTATTGGGGTTGCTGTCAAAAAGGTAAATATGATCCAAATCACGGGCATTTGCGGCATAGATAGCTTGGAAAAAGCCTTGCTGTCCGGCGCCGATAATGCCTGCCGATCGTACGTCTTCGCGCGAGATATGGCGTACGCCGACTCCGCCTACCGCTCCGGTACGAACAGCAGTCAGATAACGTCCGTCAAGGACAGATAATGTTTTCCCGGTCTCAAGATCATTCAGCAGCATTAACCCATCCAAATATGGGTAGCCCTTCTTAGGATTGTCTAAAAAGAGTGTCAGAAATTTAGTGCCAAAAATCTCTTTAGTAAAACAAGGCATGTAAAGAACCGTGTCTTTGCCCCGTTCAACTCCAATCCTGTCCGGCATATAATACTCGCCTCTTCTATGAATCCGGTAAGCCTCTTCAACTGAGTCGATAACTTTCGGCCAGGAAATTACTTTCCTCATGTCTTTCTCGTTTAATATCAGCATATATCCTCCGATGTAATTATTCCCCGTCTGCCTCCCGGAACACAGAAGCGGCAAAAACAGTATTTTATGAACCAGTCTATCACAGCTATACGCCTTCGCAATCTGAAGCACTCCTGCTTGCAATTACGCTGTTGCCATTTTATATGCCCTGGCATGGCCGCTTCACAATCTGAAGTGCCGGCGTAATATTTCAATATTCAGGTCAGGAATTTTGCTTTCTTCCCGCCTGTATTTTCTTAAAACGGGCAAAACGCGGCAAACCATCTTCAAGCACTTGCCTGGGCTCGCCTTGAATCAGGGGCAGAGCATAATCAATATACTCTTGCTTGAGACCGTTGCCGTCTTCATTGATCCACTTGCGCGGCACCTTTTTCTCCTGATTTTTTACCTCTTCAAGCGGCACTGTCACTATGTCAATGGCATAAGGACCTGCCTTACGCCGGAATCCGATCATGACATCAGAGGCTCCGGCTAAAGCAGCTTTCACAGCTTCAGCGCCTGCCTGATAAGCTTCTTCGATATCAACGCCGGAAGCCAGATGAGCGGCGCAGCGCTGCAGGAGCGACAGTTCAATTGCTCTTGTCTTCATAGAGAATCTATCCGCCAGGTAAGCGCACAGAACAGAAGCTGTTCCGCCTAATTGTTTGTGACCGAAGGCGTCAGTTTGCACTTCAGTTACCAATTCCGGGATAAATTTGCCCTCTCTGGTCTTCACACCTTCAGAAACTGCGATCATTACGTTCTTGTTCCTCCTAAGAATTGAGGAGACATCGTCCATCATATGATCCAGATCAAAGTCACTTTCCGGTAAATAAATCAGATCAGGACCATACCCTTTGTGTGCTGCCAGAGCTGATGAAGCAGCCAGCCAGCCGGCATGTCTGCCCATGATCTCAATTACAATAATCATGCCGTCGTAATAGACACGCGAGTCCAGGAAAACCTCCATCGTCACTGTAGAGACAAACTTCGCTGCTGAGCCAAAGCCCGGGCAATGGTCTGTGCCGACTAAATCATTGTCTATTGTTTTCGGTACACCTATGACACGGCAGTCATAATTTTGCTTTTCCAGATACTTAGCTACTTTATCGCAGGTATCCATGGAATCATTGCCGCCGTTATACAAAAAATAACGGATATTGTATTTACGGAAGACACTCAGAATTTTTTTATAATCAGAATCATCTGCGTCCGGGTCAGCCAGTTTATAGCGTACGCTGCCCAGCAAGGAGGAAGGTGTGCCTTGAAGCAGTTTGATCTCCTCAGGATCCTCTTGTCCGATATCATAAAAATCTTCATTCAGGATGCCGACTATTCCGTGGGGCGCTCCATAAACCTTGCCAATTATGTCCGGGTGTTTCAGTGCCTCTTCAAACACCCCCGCCGCGCTGGAGTTTATAACGGCAGTAGGTCCACCTGACTGACCAAAAATTAAATTACCTTTTAAGACTGTCATATTTTCCTCCTTAGCTTGCTTGCATGTTTCTTAAGCTGATAATTCTCTGACACTCTATCGTCTATCTTACATCATAGCTGTCCAGTCAATTTCAAGGACCTGATTATACATAAATCATATCGAAAGACGACTAAATCATACCGTAATAGAAGATTCTAAAAAATGCTTTGTTGAGTTTCCAGTAAATCATACCGTAATAGTAGATTTAAATGCATTGTTGAGTTTCCAGCCATAGACTGAAAACGTGAGCATCCAGTCGAATCAAATTGACAGCTTGAGCATCCCGTCGACAAAAACCAATCCGCTCAGAGGCGGAATGATTATCTTTTTATCTGTATTTTCCAGATTTTCTGCTATGGCTGCGATGCTGTCAGTGAGAATTATCTCGTTTTGAGAATAATCTTCTCTTGCTCTTTTCGCATACTCTTCCTGCAGAGCTCCCGGAGACAGGATTCGTTCATGGACACCGCGGTTAAGAAAGCAAAGTACTGTATTTTCTTTCTGCCTGTTACCAAATGCATCCCTTCCTTCTATAAGGAAGCGGCCAAATGCGAAAATGTCACCTGAGGCCAGCAGAGGTTCATAGAAGCCGGTGCGCAAGACAGGCATACTGCGCAGCCGGACTACCTGGCGCAGTTCTTCGGTCAGGGCAGGCTCCGGCTGATCCCAGGGAAAAGTAGAGCGGTTGAAGGGATCACTGTATCCTTCCAGAGCGCGTTCATCACCATAATAAATTGAAATGGCACCAGGATAGCAAACCTGAAAAAGGGCAGCCAGCTTCAGCAGCTGTTCACCTCTTTTCCTTTGTGCGGGATCAAGCTTTATTTGACTTTGCGTTTCACGGTCAGACGGTTCTTCCTGTCCGGCCAGCACAGTGATTGCACGCTTTGTATCGTGGCTTGAGATTAGATTAAGATTGGCATAGAACACCGGCAGCGGATAATGCTCCCGCACGATTTCTAAGTCTTGGAGCATATCTGCAGCAGCATAGTCACCGCGCAAAAATGACAATACAGCCCTGCGGAAGGGATAGCCCATAACCTGATGATGGGTCCGACCGAAGATGAAATCGCGGTAGCTGCCATAACTGTGCTTAGCACAAGCCTCCTCCCATACTTCACCCATGATGACGGCGTCTGGCTTCTCGTGCGAAACTCTGTATCTCAATGCCCGAATAAAGCTGTCCGGCAGCTCGTCTGAAACATCCAGCCGCCACCCTGAAACGCCGAGGTCAAGCCATTTCTTCAAGATTCCTTCTTCGCCGGTAATGTAGTCCTGATAGCTTAGATCTTGCTCCTTGACATTGGGCAGCTCTTCAAATCCCCACCAGGAGTCATACCTGATCTCGCCGTTGCTGATGCTCAGATCATACCAGCTGCTGTATGGTGAATACACTTTCTCTTTAATGGCCTGAACTGCTCCTGTCTCCTCGTAACGATCATAGAGATTGAAATAGCGGCTGTCCGCGCCGGTATGACTGAAAACACCGTCCAGAATAATGCGAATACCAAGTTTTTCAGCTTCCGCGCAAAGCGTCTCCATATCTTCGATATCTCCTAACATTGGATCTATCTGTTCGTAATCTCCGGTGTCATAGCGATGATTGGAGCGTGCTTTGAAGACGGGGTTCAAATAAATAACATTGACTCCGAACTCATGCAAATAGGTTAGCTTCTCAGTTATGCCCGCGAGGCTTCCTCCAAAAAAGTCACTGGCGATATACCCTGTCTCCGGTTTACCCTGGAAGTCTACCGTTTCATTCCAGTCCGAATGACAGATACGCTCAGGATAGTTACAGAGTGTCCGCATTTTCTCCGCATCAAAGTTATTGCCTCTGTTAAAACGGTCAGGAAATATCTGATAATAGACTGCGCCCGGGACCCAGGAGGGGACTTTAAGATCGCGGTCGAAAACGGTAATTTGCCAGTGGTCCCTGTACGGCTGTTGAGGATTGGGCAGCACCGGTTCATAGTTCAGCTGGTAGCCCTGATTAGATCGTCTGTCTAAGACCAGCCATCTTATCTGGTGATCTGATTCAATCTGAAAAAAATAAAAGAGCAGCGCGGGTTCGGCGGGCATGACCAGATCAATCTCATACCAGAGGCTGTCGGAATCATCTCTTTGCAAAGAGATCTCCGGATCAGCAGCATTCGTACTGGCGTCCTGTTCTGCAAAATTACTATAATTATCGTCTTCGCCGATAATTCTGGCTGTATGCAATTTCGCGGAACAAGCTAAAGATTCGTCATGCTTAGTCTTCAACATATCAATCTTGTTATGGAAAAACTTATAAAGTCCGTAACTATAACAAAGCCGCACTCGCTTAACAACTTGTCCGGCTGGTTTAATATGTATTCTGATTTTTACTTTGGCGCCTGCAGGGACAGCTCCAAATGGTTCTTTAAAGACCTCAAGTCTTGATTTATGTTCAATTATCATTGTTGGCCTGTCTTCTACTGAATTTTTATGGTTAGTCTATAACTAATGCGCAATCATTTAGCAACAAAAGCGCTCACTTATGAAAAAGCGGATATTCACACATCTATTTAAACTCTTCGTACAAAGAGACGTATTCCTGCGCGGAATGCTGCCAGGAATAATCTCCGGACATCGCTGATTCGACAAGCTTGTCCCAGGCGCCGGGATTATTCTCATATAGGTTAATGGCGTGCTTGATTGTGTACAGGAGTTCGTGTGCGTTGATATTCAGGAAACCAAAACCATTGCCGCTGCCATCGAAACGGTTATAAGGCTGAACTGTGTCTGTCAAGCCTCCGGTCTGCCGAACTACGGGGAGTGAACCATAGCGCATGGCAATCATTTGAGACAGCCCGCAGGGCTCAAACAGTGACGGCATCAGGAAGAGATCAGAAGCGGCATACAGTTTTCTCGCCTTATCCGGCTCGAAGGAGATTAAGGCGTGCATCTGGTCAGGGTGTCTGTCTGCCAGTTCACGAACGCGATACTCCAAATGGGGGTCGCCGGTACCGATGATTACTAGATGGGCCTGAGTTGTCTCCAGCAGCTCGTCGCCTATGTGCAGCAGCAGATCAATGCCTTTTTGATCAGCCAGTCTGGTTATCATTGCTAAGAGCGGTTTATCTCCTCCGGATTTAAAACCTAATTCTTTTTCCAAGGTCCTTTTACAATAAGCTTTGCCGCTTTTCCAGCTGGAAATATCATAATTTTTAGCAATGCGTTGATCCGTCGCCGGATTATAATCATCCGTATCAAGACCATTTAAAATTCCTCTTAATTTTCCTCTGTGCGCACCTAATATCCCGTTTAAGCCTTCACCGTAATAATCAGTGAGAATTTCTTTGGCGTATGTAGGGGAGACTGTAGTTACTCTGTCGCTGTATACAATACCCACTTTAAGAAAATTGGGAACACCGTCTTTGAGAACATTTGCCTCAGAGAAGAAATGGTCAGGCAGCTCCAAATAATCCTGAACCTGCTCTCTGCCATGAACTCCCTGATATTTGAGGTTGTGGATCGTTAAGACGGTTTTCAGGTTCTGATAATATTCTGACTCAGAATGATGCGCTTCAAGCAGTACAGGTATCATTGCTGTCTGCCAGTCGTTTAAATGCAAGACATCCGGGGCAAACCCCATTGGTTCACCCAGAGCCTCCAGGACAGCCCGCTGAAAGAACGAAAAGCGCTCGATGTCAAAAGAATAATCCAGATAAATGCTGTCATGACCAAAATAATATTCGTTGTCGATAAAGTAGACAGGAACATCATTAACTGTCATTTGAAATAGTCCGCTGTACATAGTGCGCCAGCCGAGTTTTATCATTGCCCAGCGCATGAATTTCAGTTCCTGACGATAATTTATTTTTATTTGTTTATAAAGCGGCATGATGACACGGGCGTCATATCCTAACTTCCTGATAGCTGAGGGCAGAGCAGCCATAACATCACCCAGGCCGCCGGTATGCGCTAACGGATTCAACTCAGAGCCGGCAAATAGAATTTTCATTCTTGCATCCTTCCTTTAGTCAGACATATGACTGCTGCTGTTTATCTCTGGTATCTCAGTTCAGTCACGTACTTATAAATTGACGAGATTATCAGCCGGTCAATCTCAATTCTCCAATAATCCGATATGGACTACGGACAATAAAGTCCAAGCTAGACTATGGCTCCTTTTTCAATGACCACGGGATAATCGGGCTGTCCTTTAAGCTCAACACCGGTGCGAATTACGCAATCCTTGTCAATTATTACGTGATCTAAGATAACCCCGTCTTGAATAACTACATCTTGAAAAATAATTGAGTTTTTGACACTGGCGTGTTTTCCCACCTGTACACTGCGGAAGAATATGCTGTTTTCAACCTCTCCCTTGATGCGGCAGCCGTCAGAAGACAGCAGGTTTTTCGCTTTGCATCCTTCCAGAAACTCAGCCGGAGCTTCATTCTTAACCTTGGTATAAATCAGCCTGTCTCTCCTGAAGAGATCATCGAGAGTCGTTTTTTCCAAAAGCTTCATGCTGGCACTGTAATAAGTTGCGACAGAGTTGATCCTGAGCGATCTTCCTCTATGTTCATACCCAACGATATTTAGATCCTTGAACATTTTAAGCAGTGTAAGCTGAGAAAATTCGTCCTGTCCTCTGGCGATCATCATTCCCAAAATGTTTAGGAACAAGTCGCGGCTTATGATAGTCAGTCCAAGGAAATTAGTAGCTTTAGCCGTATCGGGAGCGTTCAGCAACAAATCATTCATTCTGCCATTGCTGTCAAAATCCAGACTGATAACAGGTGAGCCAAATCGATCCCCGTCACGGTTATATAAAGCTGTAATATCCGCTCCTGATTCAATATGAGCCTTATAAATGTCAGTATAAGATTCATTCATGACAACATTGCTGTCGGCAATGACCACATGGGTCTGATTGCCATTTTCGACATAGTCCAGCAAGCCTGACAAATTGGAAGTAGGATCTCCTCTTCTAAGACTGGTATTCATAAAGGGCGGCAGAATAAAGAGTCTTTGCGTCATTCTGTCCAGATCCCAAGATGCACCGGTTCCCAGATGGTCCATCAGTGACCTGTATTTCGACTCTGCCAGTACTCCGACAAATTTTATCCCTGAATTGACCATATTGGAGAGAATAAAATCAATAATACGGTAGCGGCCGGCAAAAGGCACGGCGGCTAACGCTCGCGGCTGCGTAAGATTACTTAAAGTAACATGATCGTGGTCAGCCAAAATTAATCCCATTGCGTCGATAACCATTTCATACCTCCGTCATCAATTCCAGTTCAGACAGCCCGATAACAATCTCGTTAAATCCGTCATCAGCGGTTGGCGCGTATACCATGGAGTTAGCAGCAAATTTAATGTCATCATTGATAATCAGGTTCTGTTCGAAGACGGTAATTCCTTCTGTGCAGACCCTTTCATCATGATAGAAATCAATTCCGCCCTCCACTTCCGGTCCGACTTGAACATTCTCTCCGATGACAGTGTTCATCCCAACGATGCAGCGGTTGAGATTACTGCCCTTCTTTACCACTACTCCCGGCATCAGGAAAGAATCCTTTACTGTCGCACCTTCTTCAATGAAGACACTGTCTGAAAGCATGGAATGGATTGCGCTGCCATAGATTACAGCTCCATCCGTCACGGATACTCTGTCCATAACTGCATCAGGTCCAATATAGTGAGAGGGGCGGATGGGATTGCGGCTGTATATACGCCAGCTGTCATCATGCAAGTTTATATCTTCGGGCCTGTCAAGCAAATCCATATTGGATTCCCAGAGCGAGTAGATGGTACCGACATCTTTCCAGTAACCGTTGAAAGTATATGCTTTCAGGCTCTGCTTGTCAGCCAGCATCGCCGAGATGATGTTCTTGCCGAAGTCGTTCTCCGACTCCTTGTCATGTTCATCGAGAATCAGATAATTCTTCAGAACCGGCCAGGAGAAACAATAAGTACCCATGGAAGCAAGATTATTCTTAGCATGCTCAGGTTTCTCATCAAATTCAATTATATTAGCTTCTTCATCTGTATTCATAATCCCGAAGCGATGTGTCTCTTCCCAGGGAACTTCAATGACTGCTATCGTTGCATCAGCGTTTGTTTCCTGATGCTGACGGATCATCTTGCTATAGTCCATCTTATAGACATGATCGCCTGACAAGATGAGTACAAAATCAGGATTAAAGCGGTCAATAAAGGAAATATTCTGGTAAATCGCATTAGCTGTGCCTTTATACCAATCGCTGCCGGTTATGCTCTGATAAGGAGGCAGGATATAGGTACCGCCGTTGTTGCGATCCAGATCCCAGGAATGACCGTTGCCGATATATCTATTCAGTTCCAGCGGCTCATATTGAGTCAGCACGCCAACCGTTTCAATTCCCGAGTTAGTGCAATTACTTAAAGGAAAGTCGATAATCCTATATCTCCCGCCGAAAGGCACCGCCGGTTTTGCCACATGTTCAGTCAGAACTCCTAAACGTGTCCCCTGGCCGCCGGCCAGAATCATGGCAACTGTTTCCTGTCTGCCCATATAATCCTCCGTTCATGTTTAATTCGTCTCTGTCCCTTAGTCCGAGCTTTCTCTTATATAAATCAAGCCGGACAGAGGGGGGAGCTTCATATCCAGCTCCCAATAGTAATTTGCTTCTTGGTTTTCTGTCTTAACAGGTGTGTTTACTTCATCTTCTTTGTCGTGTAAGATTCTTTGCCCCCGGCAATGTTCATCTCCCTCGGATTCTGCCGCAGCGCAGACAACCTTGTCAGCTTTGAGCAAGTGGCGGCCGGTATCCTCCTGGAGATAAGAGCTGCCGCCGAAGCTTTCTGAATCACTGTCCAGAACAAGCTTCCAGCTGCCTCCTCCTGGCATGATAAGTTTATAGTCAGGAAAGCTCTTCGGTGTGAAATTGAGAACGCAGAGCAGTTCTTCACTCTGTTCAGCATTACGTCTTATATAGGCGAAGACGCTGTTATTTGCGTCGTCAGCCTTGATCCAGGAGAATCCCGACCAGGATCTGTCATCTTCCCATAAGGCGGAGCTGTCCAAATAGAAATGATTAAGCTCCCTGACAAAATCCTGCATCGATTTATGATTGGGATATTTGAGCATAAACCATTCTAGCTCTTCGTAATGCCGCCATTCCGTGTAAGGAGCGAACTCATTGCCCATAAAATTCAGCTTCGCTCCCGGATGAGTATATTGATAAACATAAAGGGAGCGCAAAGAGGCGAATTGCCGCCAATAATCTCTGGGCATCCTGCCTAACAGCGTTTTCTTCCCATGAACTACTTCGTCATGCGAGAAAGGCAGGACAAAGCGTTCACTGAAGGCGTAGTAGAGGGAGAAAGTGATTTTATCATGCAAATTTCCGCGCGCATAGTAATCTGACTTCATATATTCCAGGCTGTCATTCATCCAGCCCATATTCCATTTATGGGTAAAGCCCAGACCTCCGTCTTCTACCGGTGTAGTAACGCCCCAGCAGTCGGTTGACTCTTCCGCTATCATGAGAACATCCGGCATCTTGTTTCTTATGATCCGGTTCAGCTTCCTGAGGAAGTCCATCCCCTCAACATTTTCTTCTCCGCCCTCATAGTTGAAGATTTTGCTCTCGTCCGCATGGCCGAAATTCAGAGAAATAATTGAACTGACAGCATCGATGCGCAGTCCGTCTGCATGAAACTCTTCCAGCAGCATCCAGGCAGAAGAAGTCAGAAAAGAAACAACTTCAGCGAGCCCATAGTTGAAAACCAAAGTACCCCACGAAGGGTGCTCCTTCATTCTGTCACTGGGATATTCATAAATTGGTTTACCGTCGAAGTTTGCCAGGGCGAAATCGTCGCGGGGGAAATGTGCCGGCACCCAGTCGATGATCACTCTGATCCCCGCCTGATGCAAAGTATCCACCAGATACTTAAAGTCAGCAGGAGTGCCATAACGTGAGGTGATCGCGAAGTAGCCAGTAACCTGATACCCCCAGGAGTCATCATGCGGATACTCATTAACAGGCATCAGCTCCACAGCGTTATAGCCCATCTCCTGAAGATAAGCCGCCAATTGCGGTGCTATCTCGCGATAGGTATAGACATTGTTATCGGCGTAACGTCTCCAGGAACCCAAATGACATTCATAGATATTGAGGGGAACGGCTTCTGTAGCCTCAGGGCGGCTTGACATCCAGGCTTCGTCCTGCCAGGTGTAATCATCCGGATCATATAAGATTGAAGCAGTATTCGGCCTGGTCTCGGCATGACGGGCAAAGGGATCCGCCTTGAGAATAATCCGGTCTTCTTCAGTTTTGATGGCGTATTTATAACGCTGCCATTGCTCTGCGCCGTCTATAAAACCTGTCCAGATGCCGGTGGTTCCATAAGGCTGAAGAGCATCGCTCTCCACGCTCCAATAATTGAAATCACCAACTACATTAACTGATTTTGCATTGGGAGCCCAGACAGCAAAACGATAACCCAGCTCGCCGTCGTGGCTTGTGTCGGGTTTCGCTCCAAGCATCTTATAACTCTGGTAATTCTCTCCGTTGTTAAACAGATAGGCTTGATTCATGGCTAACCCCCAAATATCCCTCGGACAAATCTTCTGCGGACCAATCTTCTCAGGATTCCCCGGACAAGTCTTCTGATAATTTTCCCGGACAACCCTCCGGAATTCCCTTGGGCAAAGTCTTCTGGGAATTCTCCCGGGACCATCCTCCGGTATTGCCCCGGAGAAGTCTTCTTAGGATATTATACCTTGACATCATCATGAATATCAAAACTTCTGTTGTCTCTGGTTATCCCTGCTATGTTCTCTGACAATTAACAGGCAACAGTCTACAATCATACTAGAATTACGTCAGTTTAACTCGGCTATGGTGACGCCGTCTCCGCCTTCACCCTGTACGCCTAAACGAAAGGATTCGACCCTTTGGTCACGGGACAGATATTCACCGACAGCTGAGCGTAATGCTCCGGTTCCCTTGCCATGCACAATCCTGACGGTGGTTAAGCCGGCCAGAACAGCGTCATCCAGAAAATTATCCAGTTCCAGCAGAGCGTCTTCGACAAGCTTACCCAGCAGCATGAGCTCTGTTCCCATCTGGTAACGTCTGCTACCGGTAATTTGGGCAACATTTTCTTTTTTTCCGGTAGCGGGGGATTTTCTCTTCTTGGTCTCACTTTTCTTTTGCGGCCAGGTGAGAGCTGTAACCGGCACAGTTACTTGCATCTGTCCGCTGCGCAAGACTACATTTCCTTTGTTGTCAGGATAACCTTCAACTGTTCCGCTTAATCCCAGAGCAGGAGCGTCATATTCTTGTCCGGGTTTAATATCTTCTGCCGAAATAGGCTGACCGGCATGTCTGACCAGACGATCCTTCTGACTTTGACCCTTGATGTGTTCCTGTGCCTGTCGGATTTGCCCGCGTGCATCGCTTACGATACGATGTCCGGCATCCTGATCGCTCTTTTCCTTCAGATCTGCCAGCAGGCGTTCGACCTCTTCCTCCGCCTGAGTATACAGTTCCGCAGCTTCAGCTTTTGCCTGATCTAAAATATGAAGGCGCTTATCTTCCAGCTTAATTTCTTCTGCGGCCAGTTTTTCTCTGACTGCCTTTGATTCCGCCTGAAGTGCATCGATCTCTTCACGCATGCGCTGAGCTTCCTGATGGCTTTTTTCGATCGAGGCAACCAGTTCCTCAAACTGTACGCCTTCGTCTGAAATCAAATCTTGAGCACGGTTTATGATGGCCGGGTCAAGTCCCAGACGCTGAGAGATGGCGAAGGCGTTGCTGACCCCCGGAACACCTATCATCAAGCGATAAGTAGGACGTAAAGTTTCGGTATCGAATTCGCAGCAGGCGTTCTCAACTTCGGGCGTATTGAGGGCATAACCTTTCAGCTCTTTGTAGTGAGTGGTTGCCACCGTCAGCGCGCCTTTACTGCGCAGATCTTCCAAAATGGAGATTGCCAGGGCGGCGCCTTCGGAGGGATCTGTCCCTGCTCCCAGCTCATCGAGCAGCACCAGGCTGCCCGGGCCAGCTATGGCGGTTATCTCGATAATCTGCTTAAGATGGGATGAGAAGGTGGACAAGCTCTGTTCAATGCTCTGTTCGTCGCCGATATCCGCCAGGACGTGACGAAATGTGGAGATTTCACTTTGATCCTGAGCCGGTATCTGCAGGCCGGCCATGGCCATCAGGGTCAGGAGGCCGCAGGTTTTCAAAGTGACCGTCTTACCACCGGTATTGGGTCCTGTTATAACCAGAGTTTTAAAAGTTGTGCCCAGCTCAAAGTCGATCGGTACAACTTCGGAGGGATCAATCAGGGGATGCCGCGCCGCCTTGAGGATGATACGCCCCTGATCATTAAGAAGAGGCGGCATTGCTTTCATGGACAGAGCCAGCCGGGCTTTGGCCTGCGCGAAATCCAGCTCGGTGAGTATCCCGGCATTTGTAATCAGAATTTCGGATTGATTGGCGACCTTTGTGCTTAGCTCCTGAAGAATCTGTTCGATTTCCTTGGCTTCTTCTGACATCAACATCCGTATCTTGTTATTCAGCTCCACTACCGCCATAGGCTCAACAAAAACCGTGCTGCCGCTGGCGGAGGTATCGTGAACCAGGCCTGGCACCTGGTTTCTATGCTCGGCTTTAACCGGGACTACATAGCGGTCACCACGCAAAGTAACAACCGCATCCTGCAAAGCGGCAGGACGGGAGCGAATTATACGATCCAGTTCTTTGCGAACATCTTCCTGAGCGCGTCTGATCTGTCGCCGGATGTTGTACAGTTCAGCAGTGGCTCTGTCACGTATTTCTTCTTCACCGGCGATACACTCGTCTATTCTGGTTTCCAGTCCTGCCAAAGGAGACAAAAGTAAGATGCGCTCGTAAACCAGACGATACTCTGAATTCTCTCCCTTGCCATAACCTTCAGGCAGAGTGCTCTTTACTCTCTGCACTGAGCGCAAAAATGCGCCAATCTTCATGAGCTCGCCCGTGCTCAGAACAGCGTCCGCTGAGGCCCGGCGCACACTTGGCTTGATATCAGAGATGCCTCCCAGAGGCAGATCACTTTTCTCCAGCAGCAGATGCACCATATCATCTGTTTCAGCCTGCGCGGCTTCAACTTTATTAAGCTCTGTTTCCGGCAGGAGCGCTGCACAGCGTTCACGCCCGGGCGCTGTCATGGCACGCTCGGTCAGTAAATCAATGATCTTATCAAATTCTAAAATCTTCAGTGTTTTCTTCTGCATTTTTATCTGGGAGTCTCTATTGCTTGCGCTTATTCTTTTGCTTCTGCTTTTCTCTTGTGCTTAGGTCCTTTTAATGAGAAGCTTTTGCGATTCTTATAGGCATAGTTGATTGTCGCTGCGACTGACAAAGTCACAGGGATGAAAAAAATCACATCTCGCAGCCAGCGCGGATCATCGGGAATCCAGAAGAGGGCGCCAAAAGCTAATACATAAAAGAAAGTCGCGGCTTTGCCGAACAAATCTGAGTAGACAACCGTATCTCGCTTTTGCAGGAGATACCAGCCGCCTACTATCATGATTGTTTCTCTGATTATCATAAAGATGGGCACCCAGACCGGGATTCTCCCAACCAGGAACATCATTACTGCGGTAGTGATCTGAAATATCTTATCGACCACCGGATCAAACAATTTGCCAAATGCTGTCACTTTATCAAAAGTGCGGGCAATCCAGCCATCAAGCAGATCGGTCAGCCAAATCAGCAAAAAAGTGATAAAGCCCTCTGTCTGATAGGTTGGCCACTGCCAGATAAACCATGCCAGCAAAGGCACAGCAGCCAGACGCAGCGCAGTGAGAATGTTTGGGACTGTCGGCTCGAATTTCAGCTTGCTTTTACTCACAAGAATACTCTTTCTCGCTAATAATTCGAAACATTCGCATTGAATTGTTGCCCTGATTTAGTCGCATCACATCTCCCTCAGAGCATTCTATCATGAAAATATAATATTTCGATAGTCTCTAAACCACGCTGATATTCTCTACTCCGAAGCGATCGGTCAAGAGAGCCAGAGTTTCTTTATCAAGCAATACACCGTGTGACAAGGGTTCCAATAATCTGGTTTCCCGCTCCAGATAAACCCGAACGCGGTTGTTGCCGGGGAAATAGGCCAAAGCACTGCGCAATGGGGCTAATGACTCTTCATCAGTCTTGCCTTGCCAGCGAATGACAAGGGTAGCATTCTCCATTGACTCGGATCTTACCGGCCTTGATTTGGAGCCCACAGGCTGGGGATAGCTTGCGCCGGGCGGAGTAGTTCCATAGTTACTTGCATCGTCCGCACCGGGAGGAGGAGTTTCGTAGCCGCCAAACCGGGTCGCATCTGCCAGCGGCGCATCGCCATACCCGGCCGCATCTGCCAGCGGCACGCCGCCATACCCGGCCGCATCTGC
>ENA-UOOM01002256-UOOM01002256.1-fermentation-metagenome-genome-assembly--contig:-NODE-2256-length-16313-cov-11.894698_pt1 | contig 16313 bp, 19 predicted proteins | sample MGYA00245781_ERZ724031 | MGnify/ENA primary metagenome ERZ724031 (study PRJEB28704, sample SAMN03018317) | fermentation metagenome | biome: anthropogenic terrestrial biome; feature: soil... | reverse complement strand
TCTGGTCAGTAATAAAGTGTGAAAACTGGTCAAAAGCCGCTATTTCAACCGTACAGGAGCCAGAAAGCTGTTCCTCCATATTATTGATTACGCTGTCGGGCAACTTCCCCCTATATGGAGCTATAACTGATTCCCTATATTCTCTGGCAGCTTCTTCAGGGTCAAGATTGGCAACTACCAGCCCAGGAACGCCCTCAATCTGCACACCCTTGCCATTTAATTCAGTATCAAAAACATCCTGCAAATTTGAAGCCGGGTCTGTACTTATCAGCAGTACATTTTTACCGCTATCAGCCAAATTCACACCTACAGCACATGCTGCAGATGTCTTTCCCACCCCGCCTTTGCCGGTAAAAAACAAATATTGGGTGAGATCTATTTTATTTAAATCAAAGGATTGGAATTTGGTATTCATGATTAACAGCACCCCTTGGGACCACAGCAGCAACTGCTTGTGATTATTGATGGTTTTGAGTCTATTTCCGTTTCCAGCCATTTTTCAATTTCTTCATTAGTTGGGTATGCTTTGGTTTTGGCCACCACTCCATCCACCAGCGTTACGGGCAGTATTTCTGCCCCCTCTTTCTGCAGAAGGTCGCTGATTACTTTATTCGCAATAAAATCCTGCGGTTCATTGGATAAGCCATGTCTCTTAATGATTATGCCTTTATCTTTTAAAGAGTTAATTACTGTAGCCATCCTCATCAGTTCCGGATCAATTGATGGTCCACATACCCCGGTGGCACAGCACATGGCTGGATCAAAAATTTCAATTTTCTTCATGCTAAAAATTCCTCCTTATTTATCTGCAGTGCATTCTTTGCAGCTGCCTCGCTTACAGATGCAATCGTCCTTGTCATGAGTTATATAGTTGATAAAATCAATAGCTTCCTCTGTTCTTTCACTTCTAAGGGTATATCTCATCCAGGCTCCATCACGAACACCGTTAACCAGACCGCTTTCAGTTAGTATTTTCATATGGTAGCTGAGTGTTGACTGAGAAATACTGAACTTTTCCAATATGTCACATGCGCACATCTCGCCACATGACAACATATCAATTATCTTTAAACGCGTCTCATCTGATAACGCCTTAAATACGGGAACATAATCGGCATAAGAGTTCATCAAATTCCCCCCAAGCACATTTATATATTTCGATGACATTGACAAATGTCGATATGCTTATAATACTAAAGTATATCGACATTTGTCAATGTGATTATAATTAGTTCATAACAAAATCGCAGGGCTAGAATTGTACCAGCCCTGCGGATAATTGGTTATATTATTAAACTTTAATTACCGTACCGTCTCTGAACGTAAAATGGATGTCATTAGCATCATGGATTATGACTTTATCAATGACTGCCAACCACAGCTTCTCTTCAAACTCATCAATCACAAGCGGTCGGGTCTTGATTTCCCGTATAAACCCGTCCAGTACCAATGATTTGTTTTGGCGGTTTCGCCGCTGATCCTCTAATTTGGCAATCCGCTCTGTTGCTATCCGGTGCCGCTCCATATATCCCTGGTGGCGTTCGTTAAATTCATCCAGATTAATAGCAAAGCGAGCGTTTTCATAAATGGATTTTTTCGTGAGTTCGGAAACAACCTCAATTTCGCGGTGCAGTTCTGCAAGCTCCGTTTCAATTGCCGAGCAATCGCATAAGACTTCTTGGGCAAGGCGGCAGTTGCTAAGAACCTCATCCCTATCACCAATCAATATGTTAAATGCATTCAGAAAGCGCTGTTTAATCTCATCTTCTGTAAGATGAGGCGTGGTACAAGGTTTATCGTTTTTGTACTTTTCATTACACCGCCATACCGTGCGCCGATACTTGGTGTTGGAACCCCAAACCTTAGAGCCATAAAAACCACCGCACTCGCCGCAAATTATTTTTGCTGAGAAAGGGCTGTGGCAACTGACTGGCCTACCGATTTGTTTACGCCGTTCCATTTCAAGCTGCACCGCATCAAATTCGTCCGGCTCAATAATGGCAGGATGGCTATTCTGAACATAGTATTGGGGAACTTCACCCTCGTTGACTTTGGTGGTTTTGGTGAGAAAATCCACCGTGAAGCTTTTTTGCAGCAGAGCGTCACCCTTGTATTTCTCGTTAGTCAGAATGCTTATCACTGTCGCCACTTGCCAGGTTTTTTTCCCGGCTGGAGATGGGATATCCAGATTGCCAAGATGCTTAGCTATGGCTGAAGGCGTTTTACCCTCAAGAAACATTCTGTAAATCAGCCGCACTGTTTCCGCTTCCTTTTCAACGATTTTAGGTAAACCATCCTCACCCTTTTCGTAGCCAAGGAAATGACGATAAGGCATGCTTACTTTCCCATCAGCCATACGTTTGCGTTGGCCCCAGGTTACATTTTCAGAAATTGAACGGCTTTCTTCCTGCGCCAGGCTGGACATAATGGTGATTAAAAGCTCCCCCTTACTGTCCAGCGTGTAAATGTTCTCCTTTTCGAAATAAACCTCAACGCCTTTTTCTTTTAGCTGGCGAACCGTAACCAGAGAGTCAACTGTATTTCTCGCAAAGCGGCTGACTGATTTAGTAACAATCAGATCGATTTTACCGTCCAGTGCGTCGGCAACCATCTGCTTAAACCCATCGCGCTTTTTGGTATTAGTGGCACTGATACCTTCATCGGTGTAGATTCCGGCAAATATCCAATCAGCACGTTCGTTGATGTATTTGGTGTAGTAGTCTACCTGGGCTTCGTAGCTGGTAAGCTGTTCCTCAGAATCTGTTGAAACACGAGCATATGCAGCTACTTTTTTTCTTGCAGCCACACCAGTCGTTTCCGGTGTAAAGCGGTTTATGGTTGGTGGTATGACAGTAACGGCTCGAGCGGGTTTCATTTCAAATCTCCCCTTTGATATGCAAGCGTCCTTTCCCGCGCCTGCTGTTTCTTTTTGTCGTCCCAGCTAGATTTGCGTGACCGGTCTTGCCAGGCGGCTTCAACTTTATGACCGTCTTGAAAAATATAAATTACCTTGTTTGCTTGCGGCACCTGCAGCTGCTTAATCTGGGATCGGAAAACCACCTCATCAAATTCCGCCAGGCCCAACACTTCAGCGGTCAGCGACAATAAGATTGGTTCTGGAATCTGTTTGGCTGGGCAGGCGTCCTTGCCGTAGTGGACGAATGTGGAACAATTCCAGGCTGCATGCCCCTTGTAGGTTACCCGCCGGTAGTTCTTGCCGCAGTGGGGGCAGAAGATTAAGCCTGAAAATGGGTAACGGTTGGCCGGGTTTTTTTTCACATTTCTATTCTCCCGGCGAAGAGCCATAATTTCCTGCGCCTTTTGAAAGGTGAGAGGGTCTATAATCGGCGGATGGGTTCCTTCGGCATAGTACTTTGGCAAGGTTCCCCGGTTATAAATCAGCTTCTTTGACAAGTGGTCGGCTACATACTTTTTCTGAAGCAGCGCGTTGCCAGAATATTTCTCGTTATTTAGGATGGCCAGGACCCGCTTTGCTGTCCACTGTCTGCCGCTGAACGTTCGAGCACCCATTTCCCGCAGCCTGGCAGCAATCCGATCGCAACCCAGGCCTTTTATGTAATCTGCGTAGATTATTCGAACGATTTCGGCCTGTTCCTGATCGATTTCAATTTGACCATGGTTGATTCGATACCCGTACATGAAACGCAGGTTTACAATTTCACCTTGCTGGAACCGCTTGCGAATCCTCCACTTGCAGTTCTCACTAACCGAACGGCTTTCCTCCTGAGCATAGGATGCCAGGATGGTTAGCATAAGTTCGCCATCCCCGCTCATGGAATGAATATTCTGCTCCTCAAAATAAACGTCAACACCGAGCAGTTTTAGTTCCCGCACCGTTTCAAGAAGTGTTACCGTGTTGCGGGCAAAGCGTGATATCGATTTTGTAATGATCAGGTCAATCTTACCATCTTTGCAGTCAGCAATTAGACGCTGAAACTCCGGACGAGTATCTTTGGTTCCTGTCAGTGCCTCGTCGGCGTATACACCAGCATATTCCCAATCCATGCGCTGCTGAATATGGTTGCTGTAATAGCTGACTTGAGCTGCCAGAGAATGTAACATCGCATCTTTTCCGGATGATACGCGGGCATAAGCGGCAACCCGTAATCTAGCAGGGATTGGTGGCACCGAAGGGGATATTTTCGTAACTATCTTTTCCATAATGACCTCCTTTCGCTATGACATATTCGCTCCAAAAGCCCATATTATCAAGCGTTTTGGCGATATATGCTGCGCTCGGAAAGCCCATATTTTTGAGCGATAGTTGCCTCAATTTTCATCAATTCATCTTCTCGGATAATGCCTGCTGCAAGCCATCTATTGAAAACTGCCATGGTGGCTGTATAGTAAATGACTGCTAATGCTTTACTCATGCCGCACCGCCTTCGACCTGCCGTAGCAAGCGCGGGAGCAGTATTTGCGCTTCTTATTTCCATAGCTTTCAAAATCACGGCCACATATAGGGCAGGTAAAAGTATAAATGGCTTTACGGTTAACGGCTTCCGGGTGATCGTTCCACCAGGCCATGCGACATTTATCCGAGCAGAACCGTTTCGGCTTTACTCCAGCGGTCTGGATAAGGGTGGTTCTGCACTGTCGGCAAGAAATTCCGTCCCTCTGAAAGAAGGATTCTCTATTAGCACTACCAAGATTGTTCCTACGGCAGAAGGACTTCACCGTATTTTCCGAAATACCAAGAGCTGTCGATATTCTTGAATAACTAAGGCCGTCCCGTCGCATTTTAATGATTTTCTCTTTTTGCTGTTGATTCATTACAATACCTCCTCCGAAGGCAAACCTTAAAAGCCTTCGGTATAAGCCGCAGGAGGAGCAAGAATCGGACGGTATCAACATATTTCACCGTCATTACCTCCCATCAATATGCGAACAACTAGCGGGAGTCGAACCCCAGCAAAAAGAAAAAACCCGCAGAGCGAGTTGCTCCACGGGCGATTGCTTCAGAATAATAGTATTCAATGTTGTTGAGAAGAAATATATTCAGCCATTCGTTCAATAAGTAGTCTGGCATATTCTCCCTTAATGGTTTTACCCGCAAGGGCATTTTGCAGCCAATACTCAGGGGATTTAAGGAGGCCGTTTCTAACCAGCACCTCCAAAGCTCCTTCCAGACCGTTCTTGCCTTCTTCTATGTATGCTAACCCCAGTTGGGAAAGGATAGCGCCAGATACTGCTTTGACAATTTCATCTCTCTTGCCATCAAACAGTGCATTGTCCTGGCTGTTATCAATAAAGCCTATTTCAATTAGTACTGCAGGAGCCCTGGTTTCTCTTAAGACCTGATAATTAGCAGTTTTAACCCCCCGGTTTACAAAACCGACCCCCACCAGGGAGCTTTGAATTTTTTCAGCCAGCCCCTTTGACTTGGCTCCCGGATTCAAATAAGTGTAAGTTTCTACACCGGCAGCCGTTTCCGGCTTAAAAGCATTACGGTGAAAGGATATGAAGTAATCAAAGCTGCCCATGTTTTCAAAATCACATCTAGCTTTCAGGCTTACACTAACATCAGCCGCCCTGGTCTCATCGATGATTACTCCATGGCGTCTCAACACTGCTGCTACGGCCCTACCCAGGCTCAGCACATCATCGGCTTCTTTCCTTCCTTTATATACTGCACCCGGGTCATTGCCGCCATGACCGTAGTCGAAACATAATCTAGCCATTAATCTTTTCCTCCTTATTCAGCTGGTCCAAAACCAGTTTGAGTTTCTCCGGAATAGGCAGGCCGATCTTGGCTGCGTTTTCCAGAATACTGATCCCTTCGTTAGATAAATAGAAGAAGATGACCGCGGTACGGACAGCACTACCGTTTGTTATTACCTGGGTGTCGATAATGTGGCCCACTGCCACCAGGGCAAAAATCAGCACCTTCTTAAAGATGCCCCTGGCACCGACCTCGCTGGAAAGGCGTTTTTCCAGTATGGCCAACATGACGCCGGTCAGGTAATCGATAACTACAAAGGTAATCAGCGCGTATAAAAAGCCGTCCCAGCCTCCCAAGACCCAGCCCAGCCAGCCGCCAAAGGCTGTTAAGGCGATTTGAAATGAGCTTTTCATTGTTAGTCCTCCTTTTAAAATTGGTAATAAAAAAGAGCCCCAAGGCCCATTCTGAAAAATAACTTTAGCTGCCTATAATTCGCTAGCTGATGCAATCCTGCCTGACACTTCCTTTTATATGTCAGCTGGCACCTGATCAATCGTTCTCCTTCCCGCCAGCACCAATTCAGCCATCAAATCCGGGCTGATCGTGCCGGGAGTTGCTTCCGAAAGTTTGGCTACAGCCTCCATCAGTACCAGGTTGTAATGTTCCAACCTGGCAACTTTTTCATCCAGCGTGATATTACTGCTGCCGTTTACTCTAGCCAGCCATTCGGCAGTAGGCTTTAACTCCAAATGACAGCCTTCTTTAGCGATAACCCGTATAGCTTCATAATTGGATAAATTAAGTTCAGGGTCATGGGCAAAGACAAAATCTTGGCCAGGGGCCACCACAGGTTCAGCCTCGGATGATTGTACGACTAAACCATTAGCTTTGTTATATATCAGAAACATCCAATGTTCCTCCTTTAATCAGCTTTGTCATATTCAATTGAGCAGTTAATACTTCCACCACTCCAGGCAGCTTTGTAATAAACAGTACAAGAAAAACCATTCCTGAAAGGTATCCTTAGATCATTATTGTACCGGCTCAAAGGGAAAGTGCTGGTGTCAATAGTCCCATTTGTATTTAAAAATGCTACAAAGGACGATGTCGTGGTGTTAAAAGACCCATAGGCCGTTCCAAAGTCTGAAAGGACCGACCCATCTACTGTAAGAACAACCCGAATTTGACAGGATGATGATGCCGTGCCACTGATCGCAAACTTGATAAATCTTATTGTTCCGTAACGGTGGAAAATGGAGAGAATGTGGATACGCTGCAAGGAATATCAGGCAGTCCCGGCTTTGTGGAGGGACCGGCACAAATTATTATGAGCGTGCATGATTTTAATAAACTTAAAAAAGGTGATATATTAGTCTGTCCATATACCGACCCAACCTGGACTCCGCTGTTTGGCATGGCAGCGGCAGTGGTTGCCGACACGGGAGGCTCTTTGTCCCATGCCGCCATTGTAGCCAGAGAATATGGTATTCCCGCGGTACTGGGCACAAAAGTGGGCACTTCAAATATAAAAACCGGAGAAATCGTTGTTGTGGATGGTTCGGGAGGGAGGGTATACAAGAAAATGGAAAAACATATGCAAAAATGCATGTAGGGTATTTCATCAAGGCCATCCTATGCTAATATTGATCTCGAAAATACGGCGCTGTTTAAGCAATGTTACGCGAAATTATAAAGTTTGGGGATGATTATATGTCAACAGAAGATAATAAAAAGCTTGTTCAAAAATATATAAATGAAGTCATTAATACCGGGAATGTAGAATGCATTGGCAATTTCATTGCACCAGGTTATGTAGAGATTCATGATGGAAAAAGATACCCTATAGGTATTGAGGGTGCTAAAGAACATATCCTTGGTGTAAGAAAAACGTATCCGGACTTAAAATTAAAAATTGAAAATCAAATTGCTGAAGGAGAATGGGTTGTAACTTGTATCACCGCACGTGGTACACATAAAGGTGTTTGGTTAGACATTAAGCCGACAGGAAAAGTCCTTACCTACACCGGCGTAAATGTTAATAGAATTGTAAACGGGTTAATAGTCGAGCATGGGGGTGCAGCAAATCTATTAGGACCTTTACTTGAAGCTGGCGCAATCAGGGTCGTAAAAAGCAAGCATGCCAATACTGATTAATTTTTAATTATCGAATAACTGTAAGGCAATAAACTAAAGCCGGCTACAGACTTAAAGGGACTTTCCTAACCGGAAAGTCCTTTTCATGTTAAAGTTTTTTTATAATAACGAATTAGATCTTAATATGGAGATAAAATATAAAAAAGAAGGAGGCCCTTAAAATGTTAAGCTTATTTAAAGCAAAGAACGCCAATAAACCACATATACGGGAATTTGACCCTGTAACAGTTCAAAGAATCAAAGAAAGTGCTTACCTTGTAAAAATGATTTCTGAAACCCAGGTTGCCGCCCGAAAATGTGATTTTTATGCCGGCAACGCAATTGATCTAGACGTTAAAATGCTTTTGAGGATGAAGCAAAATTATTACGGCAAGGTGCTCAGACCTTACAGCAATATTATGAATCTTTAACTCTGGAGTGAATTTTATGAAATTTACTGATATGGACATGCTCCAAGATTACGAAAAAGATACCAGAATGGCCGCAATAGCCTATTCTCTATTAGAAACAGAGATAATAGACCCGGATCTACGCAAAATAATGGGTAAGGCCGCTGCTACTGCCGCCAATTCTCAAGGAAAATTTTCGAATTTAATCTTGAGAAAAGGGGATAGACCATAATATTGTGTCAACCCCAGTTTAAAACTGAACAAAATCTTTTACATCCTCATACTCATTGGCAACGTGAAAAGGTATACATTTACGATGGCTAGAATAATCAGCAACATCGCGTAGGTTGAAAAGGTGAGCAGGGTTTTATTGGTTCCGCTATAATTAAAACCGCTTATTTTATAGGCTGTAAACAGTGATGCCAATAAACCCAGGGCAATTAAAACAAATTGCATCACCTGTATTGTTCCGTCAGCTACCAGGGCTGCGGAACCACCTTCATATCCCGGTTTAAACATTGCTATGGCCGTAGGTTATGGTGAAGGTAACCGTATAACTTGTGGTGCCGGTAATACCTTCGATAAAAGTTTGCGCTTTTGGCCATATATCCAACATGGTTATATTCTGCACGAAAACAATACCCAGGATAATTATGGCCAGGAACGACTCCTCGATGCGAGGTTTTTTAATAAACCACAGTTCCCTGGACGGCACCCGGGCCTGAATTGTAACCGAATTGTTGGGGCAGACCTTAACACAATTTCCGCATAAGTTGCACTTGGCGCTGGAATCCATAATACCCGGCATTTCAAACATTGGACATCCTGCTAACTTATCTTTACCTTTATAACAAAACTTGTCTTTACATTTACCGCATATTGTACTGTCTGCCCTGAGCTCCAATGCTCCGGCCCGGGAGTAGTTGCCAGCGAGTCCCCCTAAAAAGCACAAATATCGGCACCATGTCCTGCGTTCGAAAAAAGCCCCGGAAATAACAACCCCAGTGCCCAGCATCAAAAGCAGCAAACCCGAACCCACAGGGGACCCCACTATACCAAATACATGGTCCGCCCATGTAATAAGAATAAAAATGGCGTCAATGATCCAAATTCCGTACTTTTTTAAAAAAGACGGTACCGGACGGTTGTGGCCAACCCACTTTTGGACTATGTCATGCAAAGTCGCAAATGGGCAAACCGCGCACCAGAACCTTCCCAGCAACAGGAACACCAGTGGAATAACCGGCCACCAGAGCACCCAGGTCATGGCGGTGCCGAAGTTGTCGTGAGCGGAAGAAGGCCCATAAAATAATTGGTATATTATAACTGCAAAGATAGAAGCCGTAGGCCATTGCAATATGGCAGGAAAAAGTTTGCTTTTGAAGATTGATTTTATCATTGGTACCTCCAGCAGGTTGCGTCCGGCCATCACTTACACCCCCGGCCCATTTCTTTTTAATAATGCTGCAGCGGCAATGATTAAAGCGTTAAGTCCCGCGAAACTGCCAACCACTTCATTTTTATATGGTTCCAAACCGCCGGTGCGCGAAACAGCTCCATGACTGGTATCATCATGACCACCTTCATCTGAATGCGGGGTCCTATCCAGTTCCAAATCATGTTTTTGCGGCACATGATTCATTTCGTGCATATCCATAACCTCGCCGGTATGAACATCACCATGAGAAATTCCGTGGCCCATGTGGTCTTCTGCTGCATAAACGGTTAAAGGAAACAAAAATAAAAAGAGAATAACTGTCGGGATTAATAGCCTTTGATGTCTCAATGCTCCTCACGCTCCATGCTTAATTTAGCGGTTACCCCCGGATTACTTGGATCCGGTTTTTGTCCCCTTCCTCATGAAATTAGACTTAATCTTGAAAATTATAATTAATAAATTTCACAAAAACTTAACGGAAATGTCACATTTGTGTCACAGAAAGAACCGGGCATTAAATACCTCACGATTCTCCTGCTCAAAGAATCAAATAGGGTAACGCCGCAGTAATTTACTGCAACGTTACCCTACTCACAGAGACGTACGTACGGGCCTCATAACGGCTCCTGATAAACCTCAGTCACTTTACTCATAAAAGTGATGCCAAATCCCGGAAAATATAAATCTTAATAATTTTATTGCTCAGACTATTGGGTTCTATTCAGTGCCAAAAGCCTGTGCCCAGGTATCAATCATTGCGTGCAATTTTTCATGTACTCCATGCCCTACGACATTCTCTTCATGCCGCTCGAAATGTTCATACAGAAGATTCTGTTCTTGCTCATCCATCACTTTATCCGCCATCACGAAAAGTACATTGTTTTCCTTCTCAATATGCTGGCGCAACAGATCGCGGTATAGCACAGCAGCGTTATTGAATTCCTCAATACTTTTTTCATCAAGACTGCGGCTCATCTGTTCGATATATTCTCTGCCCTGGGCGTGTTCATGCAGCATTATGCCAACGGGACCACCTTCGTTGGGAATTCCTCTCTTAACAAGTTCCTTGAATAGGAAATCCTCCTCCTTGCCATGATGGCATTTGTCTACGAATATTTTAAGAAAATGGACCACCTCACCGTAATATTGAAGCAAGGTCTCAGACTCGTTGTTTCCGGACTGCATCATCTTATCGAGTATCTGCAGAACATAAAGGATGGCGCCGTGCTCCTTTCGTAGATCCTGTGTTGCTTTTCCCATTTTTAAGATCCTCCTTTTAGTCTATTATCCGGCAAATTTAATATATTCTATCACACAGCACCAAGAAATCTATGGACTGGCACAATTATAGCGCACACCTTTGACAAAATAGAGTCAAGGAGATGCGCTACCTGTCTGCATCATATGCTTTGGAGGTATCAATACCTATCGTACCTGCTTTTTCATCCCAGGTCACACTGAAATCAAGCGCTTTGGCAATGTCCCGGAGCTTGAAATAGTTATACCCGCCTATGTTAAACGCAGCAAGCTGAGTCTCACGGCCGTTCAGATATGTTCTTGAGCTGGTTGTCACTGCTGCCTTTGGGATGGGCATTTCTGATACGGAAAGTTCTCCGCCGACGGGTGTGTACGCCTTATTTGCCGTGAGGCTGAAAGCGTTGTTTGCCCCGTTCCAACTTACTTCAAACTGTTTTTCGGTACCATTTATCGCCATGGCGATATCTCTCAGTTTGAAGTAGTTGTTGTTATTGATGGTATACGCCTCAAGAGTCATTGCTTTCCCGTTCATTAAGACCTTGGCGGCGGCGGACTTCACCGCATAGGAGGGCGCTTTGGCCTTATTCATAGCTTCCGTTGTTATAGATGAAGCAAGCGGCAGGTTTAATTGTGAGGGCGCTTTGACCTGATTCATAGCTTCCCTCGGGAAGGGAGATGAATAGATGTTGCCCAGGTTTATTCCGTCACCCCATGCCCATAAACTGCCGTCGGCTTTGACAGCGTAATTGGTGTGCTGCTTTGAGGAAACATAAACGACATCCTCCAATATTTTTTCGGGCGTGTAATTATATCCTTTGTTTCCTTCGAAACCTCTTACCCCCTGCCCCCATGCCCACAGGCTGCCGTCCTTTTTCACGACAAGGCTGTGACAGGTGCCTGCGGCGGCCGACACTACATCCTCCATGATCTTTACAGGCGCAAGGCTGTCTTGATTCGTACCGTCACCCAATCCGCCTCCGTAGTTGCTTCCCCATGCCCAGAGTGAACCGTCCTTTTTCACCGCCAGGGTATGAAAAGTACCCTGTGCAGCTGAAACTACATCTTCCATAACTTTAACGGGCTTAGTATGTGCCTTGGTTGTCCCGTCGCCAATTTCGCCAGAAGCGTTGTCTCCCCACATAAAGAGGCCTCCGTCCGCTTTTAACGCCAGTACGTTCGACCCTCCCGCCGAGACAAGTACAACATTGTCCATCACTTTGACGGGCGCGGGCTGTGACACCGTACCGTCGCCGATCAGATACTCACCGCTTTTCCCATCGCCCCCGAAGGCCCAAAGCGTTCTGTCATTCTTGATGACATAGGAATAAACACCGTTTGCCGCGACCGAAGCAGCGCCGTCCATGATTTTTATCGGCGTATCGCTGTAATATTCCTTGACGGAGCCGTTCATATAAGATGTTTGGCCCTCCCGGCTTAAGCCGAGCTGCCCATGCGTATTGCTGCCCCATCCGAAAAGACTCCCGTCGGATTTCACAGCCAGGCTATGCATTGACCCGGCTGCCACGGATACTGCACCATCCATGATTTTAACAGGTGTGGTAAGGTTATCGGGGGTAGCGCTGCCAAGCTGATACTGATAGTTATATCCCCAGCCCCAAAGCGTACCGTCGTTCATTACTGCAAGGCTGTGGCCGGATCCCCCGGTTGAAACGGGGATACTTATTACGGAAACTGCCGCTTGGGCTGTGCAGGATAACGAAAAAAACAGAGCCGCGCCTACCAGAAGTGATATTAATTTTTTCCCCATCATGTAAATACCTCCATTAGATCAGGTTTGGCCTAAAAAACGGGTCAATACCTGAATTTCTAATCTGTAACGCGAACTGCCAGCATATTTGTCGTTATAGAATTTCCGACACAATCGCTTATCTCTACAGATACAGGATCATAAACTCCCGTGGCTGCCGTGCCTGTAATTGTGCCGTCAGGATTGAGAGTAAGCCCGGCCGGCATAGCGCCCGAAGCGAGAGTGAACGTATATGGGCCGCCCGCGCCACCGGACGCATCGATTCTATTGTCTTCTCTCGACAGGAAAAATTCTATTTCTGTGACGAAGTCGGTTGTTATCTCGGGATAGACATTCACGGTGATGGTTTTGGTCGTCGTGCCGGCAGCATTGGTTGCAGTGAGCGTAACTGTATACGTGCCTTCATCGAGGCCGTCTCCCAGAATGGTCAGCGTATTCCCGGTCAAGGTAACCTTTTCTGGATCAAGTTCAGGCGGGATGCTGCACGTCGGCGGTTCCGAGTTGCCGTCGAAGGTATACTCCTGATCAATACGGTCGAAGCCTTGCAAAACGTTGATCGTATCCGGCCCGGTAATTGTCGGCAGAGTCTCCGCCGGGCTCACGTTCACGGTAATGGTTTTGGTTCTCGTGCCTTCCGAATTGGTTGCATAAAGCGTAACTACATACGAGCCGGCACCGAGACCCCCCGGAATGGTCAGCGTATTCCCCGAGAAGGTTGCACCGGCTGTATTGGGTTCAGTATCGCTGATGCCGTAGGTCGGCGCCGGGTAGCCGCCGAAGGTATATGCCTGATAAACGCTGTCGCTGACAGTCAAAAGGTTGATGGTATCCGGCCCAGTAATATACGGCCAGCTAGGTAGCGGTATGTGTACCGACGAACCACCCGATGTCTCTGCACGTAAACCCCACCATGCGTAGAGCGTCATGTCCTCCGTCACTTTATCGTTGGTGAAATCCCATTTCTTCACCATTTTATCGTTTGCCAAAAGGTTAACGGTTCCAAACTCCATTAAGCCTCCTTGCGGGGCAGTAAACCAGCCTAGAAATTGCCTATCGCTCATAGAAGGATCCACCGGTCTGGCCACTGCGCTATCGTGCCTGACGGTGACGCTTTCCGGCTTCGGGCTGCCGCCGTTCGGGTCAAAGTTTACCGTGAATGTTTCCGGCTTCACCACTACAGATGCGGTCTTGACGATATCGTATGCTGACTTCTCTCGGCTAGCTGTTTCAATGTTCACCCCGCTGCCATTCCCGCCTGCGGAGGTGGCGGGTGCTAGCCCGCTAGCATAGGTTACAATGGCTGTTCCGGCTTTTTTGCCCGTCACAACGCCGTTCTGGTCTATGGATGCGACGGTATTGTCGTCAACCGACCAGCTTCCGAACCTTGAGCCTTTGTAGCCGGCGTCAAAAGTAACAGCCAGGCTGCCTGTTTCGCCAGTATACACCGTCAATGGGTCCGGAGCGATTTTAAAAGCAGGGATGACTGTAACATTGCAATCGTGGCTTATGCCGGTAGCGGTATTGGTGAATGTAACCGTGGCGGTGCCGGGCTTGAGGCCGGTCACTTTCGCTCCGATAGTGCCGGGTATGGTATGTTTCGGGTTAATAGTTATGGGCTCGGTGTTGCTTTCTTCCACCGAGACGATGGTACTGTCGGCAACCGACCACGTTCCGGACCTTTCTCCCGTATAACTGTCGTCGTATTGCACAACAAGTCCAACCGTATCACCATTGTTGATCTTCAATGTGTCCGGTGTGATTTTTGGTGCGATGTCAATTAAATTTTGGATCGATACCTCAAGGGGGGAACTGGAATAAGATATATTACCAGTGCTCTCAACGCTCTGCACATAATACTCACATTGGTCGGAAAGGCCAAAGCCGCGGTCGATATAACTCGTATCAGTAGTCCGGGCGATTTCCTGCGGATCAAGAAAATATACACCCCATGTACGACGGGTGATCTTTTGGTAGATGATATATTCCTTAATCGGAACGTAAGGGCTATTGCCTTTTCCTCTATAAGCTTTCCTGGGTTGTGGTGCCGACCAGCTAAGTTTTAAATCGACTTTGGAGGTTGTTTGATTCACCGGAACGGCTTTTAAATCCGTTGGCGCGGATGGTATTTCTTCCATAGCCACTGTATCCGTATTAACAATATCGGATGGAGGTGAAAAGCCGGTGGGATACGCAGCCTTTACGAAGTATTCGTAATTAGAGTCATACTTCAGCCCCTCATCGGTAAATGTCAGATCGGTTGTAGAACCTACTTGGGCGGATTCATTTGATATTGCCATTGTTGAGGTAGAGACGAATTTGGGGTTATGGCCGGTCTCTCTGCGATATATATCATATTTAATCTTATAGTCATCCGGAACTATTTGCAGCGGGACTTTCCAGGACAGCGTGCATGTAGTTGGAGTCCGCCGGGTGATCGCCATATTTCGTGGTTTGTCTAAATTAGCAGTTCCTACGGAAATATACCAGGTTTTCAATATTTTATTACGGATTACTAATGTCCCGCTGTCCGGCGTTACATAGTTTACCCCCAGCTGCAGGGGCTGAAAACCGGTGGCGGTTTCAACACTGTAATCGTTAACATCGCCGGTAACAATTCCGTATTCGTAGTCCTTGACGGGGAAGGTTTTATGTATCGGATCCAGGGTTAAAGTATAGTTGTTCGGATTAAACACAAAAAAACTCTGCATATCCTTTAGGGACAGTTGGGAATAAAAACACTCGGCAGGAATAAGAGCTTTGGATTCTTCTAAAGCATATCCGTAAGGACCCACATCCGCGGTATAGATTTCAAGTGAGAACGCTTCATTTGAACTATTGGAATCCGTTTGCATCTTGCCGACACGAAATGCGAAAGGTATGAATTCGTCTTTTTCGTGAATGGTATCTCCTAATACAACATTAGATATATTCATAGCAAGGCTCGTACCCCATCTTCCTATGTCCATTCCGAAAAAACTCAGAACATAATCAACATTATATTTTTTACTGGGGTTGACCACAATAAAACCTGTTCTTGGCATTTTTATATAGCCGCTGACTTCCCCCCAGACATAACAGTCCCGAACATCGGACGTCTGAGGGGAAGTATCTGCCGATTCCCATTTATCCGCATCCAATGAACCGGCCGACAGAGTTTCGGATCCCAGATAAACGGAGCGGTCAAAATTATTATAAGCTTCCAGAGTTTTCTCTTTACTTAAATTGTCGACCATAACATAATAATCTACATAAGTGTTAAAACCTGCAATATCTAATTGCATAGCAAACCTGCTGGAATTACTGGGAACCGCGGTTGTGGGAGTGTAAGATCTTGATGCGCTGTACCAGTTGATGGTCAATCCTCCTTGCTTGCTTTCATCTTTAAACAGGTCTCTCGGGCTGACAGCCTGGGTCGTCATGGGCAGCAGCGTCAGATTTAATAAGATACAGAGTATCACGCTTAATAATCGTTTTGCTTTCATATCGTTTCCTCCTTCTTAACCCCTTATTGCGAACAGCATGTTGTCCACCGTCAGACGCAGAGGTAAGATGCTTTTTTCGTCTGGGATCGGCTCAGGCCAGCATATGGCCTTTTCCTCCAGCGTGATGTCTTTGAAGCGGCTT
>ENA-UOOM01002255-UOOM01002255.1-fermentation-metagenome-genome-assembly--contig:-NODE-2255-length-16320-cov-21.712696_pt1 | contig 16320 bp, 8 predicted proteins | sample MGYA00245781_ERZ724031 | MGnify/ENA primary metagenome ERZ724031 (study PRJEB28704, sample SAMN03018317) | fermentation metagenome | biome: anthropogenic terrestrial biome; feature: soil; material... | reverse complement strand
AAAATTAAACAAGAGAACACCATTTTTCGGTATTCCCTTGTTTAATTAAATACAAACACTTATTAGTAAAAGTACTGTATAATGCTTATACTGTTATTTAATCTCTAAGGTTACAATTGATTTAGCCGGAAGTTTCACTATCAACCCATTTTTTGTTTTTGAAACACCGTTAAAAGGCATTATCTTCACTTTATTTGGGTTTTCAAAGGTATTATGGTCTGTCAGATTTGAGGATGTCAAGATCTCGCCCTTGATAGTCTTATTATTAATATCTGACAATTCTATGGTTACTTCTTGCGAACTGCGCGCATCAATATTTGACAACGATATATGTATAGTTCCAGTTTTATCTTTAGATGCTGTTGTACTCAATAAAGGAACTACACGATTGTCTCTTACATTTTTCTTTTCTGTTTGAATATCGATTGGAAGATAGGTAGCATCCTGATGCACCTTGTACATATTAAAAACATGAAATGTTGGAGTAAGAACCATACCACCTTTATCGTTAGTAAGAATCATTGCTTGTAAGACATTGACCATTTGAGCAATGTTAGCCATGGTCAGTCTATCGGTGTATTTATGAAAAACATCGAACGTCAAAGATGCCACAAAAGCGTCACGCAAAGCATTTTGCTGATATAAGTGCCCTCCTATTGTTCCAGGCTCTTCGTCCCACCATGTACCCCACTCGTCCAACAATAACCCCACTCTTTTCTGAGGGTCATATTTATCCATAATCTCAATGTGCTTTTTAATCACATCTTCTATTTCCAATGCTTTTCCCATGGTCCAATAGAAATCATCTTCTGTAAACTTTGTGGCAGATCCTTTACTTCCACTCCATCCTTTTACCGTATAATAATGCAGAGAAAGTCCGTGCATTTGATTAGCAGCATTTTTCATCAATACATCTGTCCAGTTGTAATCGTAATCACTGGCACCGCTTGCGACTTTATATAAACGATTACCTCCATAATTACGGCAATAGGTTTGGTATTGTCTGTACAGATCGGCATAAAACTCGGGACGCATATTCCCTCCACAGCCCCAGCTTTCGTTTCCAACGCCAAAATACTTCACTTTCCAGGGTTTGTCTCTGCCGTTCTCTCTTCTCAAATTGGCCATTGGTGAATCTCCGTCGGAAGTCATATATTCCACCCATTTTGCCATTTCTTCTACGGTACCGCTTCCCACGTTACCGCTTATGTAAGGTTCTGCACCAACCAGTTCACAGAAGTTTAAAAATTCGTGTGTTCCAAAACTGTTATCTTCAATTGTTCCTCCCCAATTTGTATTTACCATCGTTGGTCTCTTTTCCTTAGGCCCAATACCATCCATCCAATGGTATTCATCAGCAAAACAACCGCCCGGCCATCGAATAACCGGCACCTTTAATTCTCTTAAAGCGTTTAAAACATCAGTGCGATATCCGTTTGTATTTGGAATGGATGAGTTCTCTCCCACCCATATTCCACCATAAATACATGTTCCCAAGTGCTCAGCAAATTGACCGTATATTTCTTTGGGTATTACTTGTTTTCCTTTGTCGGAATAAACTTTGATAGTAGTCTTTTGCTGCCCAAATAATGTACATGAGATCAAAGACAATACAATTAACAAAAAGTTTTTTTTCATGTGTTTATTTTTTACTATTTATTTTCTTTATTCATCGGACCGATTGTCCGTCTTGCACTATTCAATGTTATTTCATCAATCTTATTTCATATATTGATGAAGTAATGGTTCCGTTTTTTGGTTTGATCAGGATACTGTGCCTGCCACTTTCCAGAGTTACAGGAAAGATCAGGCGTATAAATGTTTCATCAACAGTTTCTTCAACAGGTTTAACACTCAATTCCTTGTCATTGATGTAAATAGCCGATTCATTTTTTTCGTCTTTTCTCTGAATCAGTGTAATGTATGAAGCCGGTTCCCGGTTCTTAATCTCATAACTGAACCATCCTTCTGCTTTTCTGAAGTGGCGATTATTTAAATTACCGGTTTCAGAATTTTCGTACTTAATTAAATGATCTGATTCGGGTTGCTGTTCTCCCGGATAGATAAGATCTAACGTGTTTTGTTCAACCTCCTGATTCTTTTGAAAGTTTTTGTAATTTTCTTTTACAGCCTCTAAACCGTCTATTTCTGTTTGTGGAAAGTATATAATGTACCGCTCATCATGAAGTTGATAGAAAGGTATAAGCGTTAAATCTGTTTTTAGTGGAAAAGTTTCACCTGTGTAGGAAAATTCAAGCTTATCGGGATCGGTTTTGTGTAATGAATGAACAATTCCAGCTTCAGTTCCTAACAACGTAGGGATTTCCTGCAACGGAATTTGCTTGCCATGTGCAATGTGGCCTCCTCTGCTATCATCGGCATACAAGCCTCTTAAGTCCTCTTTTCCAGCCGTGGCAGCCAAAAGAACCGGTCCATACTTAAATGCACGGTAATTGCTGTTATCGGGAAACTTCTCTAAACTTACATCCATGGGTAGAGACAACGAAACTCTATCGCCTTTTTTCCATTTTCTTTTTATTTCGGCATAATTACCGGCAGAAACTGACAAATTATAAGGTTTGTTGTTTACTTTGATTTTCACATCATCTTTATTGGATACCCATGAGGGAATCCTAATTTTTAATGTGAGATTTTTCCTTGTAACTTTCTCTAAAACAAACTCTATTTTCCCATCCTCAGGAAAATTGCTTGTCTGAGAAAGTATCACGTTTTTCTCTTTCCATGTCAGCCGTGAGGGAATAAAAAGATTTATGTATAAATCGTTATCGTTATGAGCATAGATAAACTCCCCGTATTTGGTGTGATTTTCAATACCAGAACCAACACAACACCAAAAACTTGTTTCCGGTTGAGAATATACCCTGTAATGAGCCGGGCGCATGGGAGTAAAATATACGAAACCACCATGATTCGGGTTTACAGAAGAAAGTATATGGTTGTATAATGCTTTTTCGTAATAATCAACAAAATTAACTTCCGGAGACGTTTCATACAACATTTTTGTCAATCTGAGCATATTATATGTATTGCAGGTTTCCGGTCCTTGTACGTCATTAATCATCGGACTAAAATCATTAATCGGATGAAAATGTTCTCTTACACTATTACCTCCAATTGCCACAGATCTGTTTTCGGTTACTGTTTTCCAAAAAAACCGCGATGCTTTATCCCAGCTTTCATTATTTTCTAAATCTGCAATTCTCTTAAAACCAATTACTTTAGGAATTTGTGTATTTGCGTGCATCCCGGTTAGACTGTCTTTCTCTTGTAATAATGGATTGAGAATCCTTCGATGACTATATCTGTGTGCCAGTTCCAGGTACTTCTTATCACCTGTGATAGCCGCCACACTTGCAAATATCTCATTTAAACCACCGTGTTCACTTCTTAGCATGTCTTGCATTTGGTAATCGGTAAGCCCTGATGTAATATCAATCATCCAATCTGTATATTTTATTAAAATATCAAATGCTTTCCTGCTATTGGCATGAATATAAGCATCGTATAATCCATTATACGTCTTATGTATATTATAGAGGGGAACCCACTTGCGATTCAAGTCAAAAGCACCTGCACGAATATCTCCTCTCTTAATTTCCTGCCAGAGTGCTATGCTTCCCGGAGTACCACCAATAAAGCCTGTTCCTACTTTTGCCTGACATCGCTCCAGTTCATCGATAAAATAATCTAATCTTCTTTTTATTTCGGCATTCCCTGTTGCGGCATACATCATTGCCATCGCGGAAATATAATGCCCCCCGATATGTCCGTCCAGACCGGAATTTTCCCAATTTGTGTATGATGAGGCTTTAGGCTCCAGTCCGGCTTCACGCAAAAAAGGAGCTAATAATTTGTCTGCATCTAAAGCCAGCAAATAATCAAAATCCGATTCCTGAGCTGTCAAAAACGGACTTTCGAGTAACTCAACCTGATTGAGTGAGAAATAATTAACTTTAGGTGTTGTTTGTGCAGATAAATTTAAAGCACAAACAACACCTAAAATTATTGATACTAAAATTTTCATTATATCTTTTTTTTGAAAAAACTAGAAAATAATCTCATTTGTGTACTCTGAAATTATTTATTACAACTATTTTTTAACTGATCCATTTTTTATCAAATAACAATGATAAAAAATATCAAAAGAGTTTCATTGCGCGCTTTCAACTGTTATGATAGTCCACTTAACAGTACCATCATGATCGTAAGAAAGTCATTCTACCATCATAGACAATAGCAGCTAAAACATCTGTACACTTATGTTTTATGATGAAACTTATGTAGCGATACAATAACTAAGATTTTCTAATCTTATAAATTCTGAATGAATGAGGTTCAATATTGGTATCCAAAACATTACCATTAATTGACAAATCGCTCTCCACTGGAACAATCAAAGCAGGGTTATCCAACGTATTTTCAGCTTCGATATCTGAAGAACGTAATGAAATTAACTTTCCGTTCAATAACGTTTCATTTCTCCTTAAACCATTAAATGTTAGCTTCAATGATTGATTTTTATCTGACGTGTTTACCACTTTCACTATAATACTTTTCTCATCTTCATCATAAACCGCACTTGCAAATAATCCGTTCTGATCACTGGCACCTGTTACTGCTTTTTTATTCATTGTAAGCGGCAGCACGTTAGTTCCTTTATTGTGAGAAAACAACTGTTGAACGTAATAACTAGCTGTACGAACTGAGCGAAGATTGTCGAACCAAATCATATCGGGTCGCCATTGCCATCCTTCTACGTGCGCAAACAATGGTGCGTAAGTAGCCATATGAACAATGTCGGCATTTCTCTCCATTCCGGTCATAAAACCGGCTTCAAGCAATGCAGCGTTAAAATGGTTCCATTTTTTACCTTGTCCATGACAAGCATATTCTCCGGCAAATACTTTTGGGCCTTTTCTGTCGTAATTATCATATCGGGCACCTTGTTGTAAAAACCAGCTTTCGGGACGGTAGAAATGCTCATCAACCAGATCTACTTTCAGTTTTTTCATTTCAGGCCATAAGTATTCAAATTGTTCTCCTTCAGATCCGGGGCCCGATCCACCAATAATTTTCATTTCCGGATACTTGGCTCGAATTGCTTTTATAAAAGGTTCCAGTCTTTCGGGATACTCGGGCCCCCATTGTTCGTTACCTATTCCAATAAATTTCATGTTGAAAGGAGCCGGATGTCCCATATCAGCGCGAAGCTTTCCCCACGTTGTTGAAGTGGATCCATTTGCGAATTCAATCAAATCCAAAGCATCCTGAATATAATTATCTAATTCACCTACGGGAACGTGTGCACACATATCGTGGTTTTGAAATTGACAAGCTAGTCCAACGCTCAATACCGGCAGAGGTTCTGCACCCATTTCTTCCGATAAAAGAAAATACTCATAAAAGCCCAAACCATAGCTCTGGTAGTAATCAGGAAAAAACCTGTGCGTGAAAGTATAATGCCATCTATTTTCGTTCAAAGGGCGATTTTCAACCGGACCTACGCTTTTTTTCCAATCATAACGAGTATTCAGGTCCGTGCCTTCAACAATACACCCACCCGGAAATCTAAATACGCCCGGATTAATATCATTTAACGCTTGCGCCAGATCTTTGCGTAAACCATTTTCATGACCTTTCCAGGTATCCACAGGAAAGAGTGATATGTGCTCTAGATCGACTCCCTGTTCCGAAGTCAGGAAAATTCTTAAGACTGATTTATCTAACGTTTTGTTGGGCTTTAAAATTATTTGATATTTTTTCCATTCTTTGGTATCAATTGTCATATTCTCAGTTGCAAAGGCCTGACGTTCACCACTTGATGCCATATCCACTAATTCAACCCTGATTTTCGCTTCTTTACCGTCGATGGCTCTTGCCCATACCGAAAAACGATATTCTTCTCCTTGTTTCACGCCAATTCCAAAAAATCCTTCATTCTGTAAACCGGTATGTTTGTGAGCATGACCTGAGTTTTTAAGTCTGACGTAATGCGGGTTCCTTTCAAATGGACCGTCATCTTTTACTTCTAAATTACCAAATGTTGTCCAGCCCATCAATTGTTGTGGAAACTCAAATGATCTGTTTTTTACCAACTCTGCATAGAGACCTCCATCTGCAGCATAATTAATATCCTCAAAGAAAAGGCCATACATTGTCGATTGAATTTTTGCTCCAATCTTATTTGTTTGTACTACCATCTCATTAGTCTGGGCAAAAAGGGAACCTGTGAAGATCATTCCCACAAAAATCGATAAATATTTTTTAATTCTCATTTGTACTTTAGTTTTTGAGTCAATTCTAGGCAATTAACTCATTATCAGAATATTCTTTTTACTAAAAAAGAATTGCTAACAATTATTTATTGAGTTTTAATCACTAAATAACTGGATAAGAAAATAAGCAGATTGTTGAATCCTACCTGTTATAAATTTTTCTCTGTAAACTCACCTATTTTAAGGTATTGTCTATATATTTTAGAATAAATTTCAACATTCTTAGGATTAGGTGTGTACTCATGCGCGAATCCCGAATTCATTGCAGCTTGTGCATCTTGCACTGTTTTGTAAATCCCGGCCGCTGTGGCTGCAAACATGGAAGCTCCAAGAGCACATGCCTGTTCAGTACGACAAACTTTAATCGGCATATTCAGCACATCGCTTAACGTTTGCATTACAAATGGCGATTTTAACGCAATACCTCCAATGCCAATAACGTTATCGATTCTAACTCCTTCTTCACGCATGCGATCTACAATTGCTCTTGATCCGAAAGCCGTTGCTTCTACCAATGCTCTGAAAATACGCGGAGCTGTGCTTCCAAGCGTTAGGCCGGTGATGGCACCTTTCAGTAACTGATTTGCATCAGGTGTACGACGCCCATTCATCCAATCCACAGCCACAATTGAGCTTTCTTCGATAGGAATATTCTCGGCATCTTTTGTAAGAGCAGGAATAATTTGACTCGAAATCTCAGCTTTAAGTTTTTCCTTTATCTCTTGATCAATTAACGTGGATTTTGACAAAATCTCATCAATTGGAAATTCCAAAACACGTTTGAACCAGGCATAAACATCTCCATAAGCCGATTGTCCGGCTTCTAGACCTATCATTCCCGGAATTACCGATCCGTCAACTTGACCACAAATTCCTTTAATAAGGTTGTCACCTATTTCATCGTAAGAAGCCACCATAATATCACAAGTGGATGTCCCAAGAACGCGGACAAATGTAAAGGGTTCTATATCGGCACCAACCGCACCCATATGACAATCGAACGCGCCTCCGGCTACAACAACATCTGTTGTCAGTCCTAATCTGTCAGCCCATTCCTGGGTAAGTTTACCAACGGACTTTTCAGCTGTTTCAGTTTCTTCGAATAACCGTTCACGAAATCCTTTTAATAAGGGGTCCAGCGCTGTGAGAAAATCTTCTGATGGTAGCCCACCCCACTTTTCATGCCACATAGCTTTATGACCATTAGCACAACGGCTACGAACAATATCTGAGGATTTCTTTACACCGGTAAGTAATGCGGGCATCCATTCACAATGTTCCACAATAGAATACGCTGCATTGCGTACACTTTCATCTTGTCGCAATACATGTAAAGCTTTAGCCCAAAACCACTCGGAAGAGTAAACACCACCTTCAAACGAAGTGTAATCTATTTCCCAATTTCTTGCAAGGTCGTTTATTTCTGCTGCTTCCTGCGTTGCTGTATGATCTTTCCACAACACAAACATAGCATTGGGATTTTCAGAGAATTCTGGTAATAAAGAGAGAGGAATACCTTCTTTGTTTACAAAAACAGGAGTGCTTCCGGTTGTATCAAAAGCAATACCAACCACATTTTCAGCGGTTCCGGCAGGACATTGAGCCAACGCTTCTTTAACGGAAGCTTCAAGAACCTCAATATAGTCTAACGGATGTTGACGATAACGATTTTTAGCCGGATCACAATACTTTCCTTCTTTCCATCTGGGGTAATATTTCACAGATGTGCCAAGCTCTTCTCCCGTTTGTGCATTTACAACAAGAGCACGAGCTGAATCACTTCCATAATCTAAACCTATAACGTATTTCATTTCTTAATCAGATTAATTAACTGATAAGCCAATATGCCAATCTTCTGAACTGATATATTGACTTACCGTTACATTTTTTATTATCTCAAAGCTCTGTTGAGCATGTAATAGACTTCATTGTTGCGTAAATCTTGTTTGAAGTTACGCATTGTTGTATCTTTATCAATCAACAGCATTTCCATATCTGCAATTTCAGCATAATCTTCCATATGCTCTTTTGTAAGTGCAAAAGAAAAACTGGAGTGATGAGTACCACCCGCCTGAATCCATGCACCGGCACCTACTTCAAAATTTGGTTGTGGAATCCACAAAGCACATGCAACAGGAAGCTTTGGCAGGTCCTTGGTTTTTAGAACATCCACATCATTCACGATCATGCGAAAACGATTTCCCATATCAACAATCGTACATGCTATACCTTTTCCTTCATCTGCCTGAAAAACCAAACGAGCACATGTTCCTGCATCACCAATACCCAGAAAATGAACTTGCAGTTGTGGTTTTTGACTTGAAATAGATGGATTTATTTCGAGCATGTGGGCTTGTAGAATCGAACTGTTTTCTCCATCAAAATTCAATGTGTAATCTTCTAAAAACGAAGATCCGCCTTTTAGCCCCTGACCCATTACCCACATCGTACGAACCAACGCAGCTGTTTTCCAGTCACCTTCGGCACCAAAACCGTAACCTTCCTGCATCAACCGCTGAGAAGCAAAACCCATCAGCTGATCCATGCCTTCTAATTCATCGAAACTGGTTGTAAATGCTTTTGCACCTTTCTCTTCCAGAAAACGACGTAATCCTATTTCCTGAGCGGCCGCAGCACGAATGTGCTTGTGGTTTTCCGTTCCTTTCTGGGCATCTTTTGCAATGTCATAGAGTTTACCATATTCATCAACAAGGGCGTCAATCTCTTCTTCTTTTACCGCATTCACATAAGGCACCAATTTAGCAATAGGTGCATTGTCCACGTGGTAACCCAAACGAATTTCGGCTTCTACTTTATCACCGTCAGTTACAGCAACATTATTCATATTATCGCCAAAACGAATGATGCGCATATCTTGTGCATCCGCCCAACCTACACATACTCGCATCCACGTAGCGATTTTCGATTGAGTGTCTTTATCTTTCCAATATCCTACCACTATTTTACGAGGTTTACGTAAACGGGCTGTAATAAAGCCGAATTCACGATCTCCATGAGCACTTTGATTCAGATTCATGAAATCCATATCAATGGTATCCCATGGAATTTTCTCATTGTATTGCGTATGCAGATGCAACAATGGCTTTTTATAATCCATCAGCCCGTGAATCCACATTTTTGCGGGAGAGAATGTATGCATCCAAGTGATAACTCCGACACATTTTGTATCTCCATTTGCATTTCTGAATATTTCTGAGATTTCTTTTGAAGAATTAGCTGTTCCTTTATAAACAACCTTAACAGGGAGGTTTCCGGAATCATTCAGCCCTTTCACCATTTCGGTTGAGTGTGCATCTACTTTTACTACTGCGTCGCCACCGTACAACAATTGTGCACCGGTAACAAACCATACTTCATAATTTTGAAAATCCATAATCGTTTATTTATTTGTTAATTTTATTAATTATCATTGACCATAATAAGCATTCGGGCCATGCTTTCTGTAAAAATGCTTCTTGATAAGATGCTGATTCATTGTTAAGTCCGGATTTACGCTGTATGCAATAAAAGCCATTTTAGCAACCTGCTCCATTACTACAGCATTGTGAACGGCTTCGTGTGCATCTTTTCCCCATGAGAATGGCCCGTGATTTTTAACAAGTACACCCGGGACATATGCAGGATTCAATCCTTTGAATCGATTTACAATTACGTTGCCCGTTTCTTTTTCGTACTCGTTTTCCACTTCTTGCGGAGTCATATCATCTGTGCAGGGAATATTATCGCTGAAATAGTCCGCATGTGTTGTTCCGATATTTGGGATATCTTTTCCAGCCTGTGCCCATGCAGTTGCATATGTTGAATGTGTGTGAACTACCCCTCCTATATTGGAGAAAGCTTTATACAAAACAACATGCGTTGCCGTATCGGAAGATGGTTTGAGTTTTCCTTCCACTACATTGCCATCCAAATCTACAACCACCATATCTTCGGGCTTCATATCGTCGTAAGAAACTCCCGAAGGTTTTATGACCACCAAACCTTTTTCACGATCAATCGCGCTTACATTACCCCAGGTAAAAATGACCAATCCATGTTTAACCAAATCTAAATTGGCTTGAAACACTTCTTCTTTTAATTTTTTCAGCATTACAATTTAGCTTTGAATTACCAGAAATAAATGTAAAATGCCACGGTAATACTTAATATAATCACAGTGTGGATGATATCCCAATGATTCCAGCTTACACGCGAGGCAGCTTTCTGTTCAGGTGTAGCCGTGCCAAATACCAATCCTTGTATTTTTTGAGCTGAAGGAGCCTCAGTAAACAGACTCACAACTACAATTACAACAATACAAAGCAAAAACATCCAACCACAGAAGAACAACCAGTTTACATCGTAGAAAATGTATTTGAAAAGAGACTCCCCTGCGTTCAAATTATTGCTGTAGAATATATTGGCTGATAACCGTGTCAATCCTATAACCAATCCCGTAATCAGTCCCCACATACCACCTTTCGCCGATGTTCTTTTCCATGTTATTCCTAATAAGAACGCAGCAGCAATACCCGGCGCCAAAACCGATTGAACATCCTGTAAGTATGCATATAAAACACTACCTATACTGCGCATAATAGGAATCCAGAGAATACCAAGCAACACAACAACAACTGTTGCAATCTGACCTATAACTACAAGTTTCTTTTCTGAAGTTTGAGGTTTAAATCTTTTATAAAAATCGATTGTAAATAATGAAGCCGAAGAGTTAAACAATGAAGCCAGTGAACTCATCAATGCAGCAAGTATTCCACAAACCACCAAACCCTTCACACCTGCGGGTAATAATTTTGCCACCAATGTTGGGAATGCTGCATCTGCATTTACTGCTCCGTTCGCTAATGAAGGAAGAAATGCTTCTCCGCCCACTCCAATGCTTTTTTGATGAATTGCAAATGCAATCATTCCGGGGATCAGGAACAAAAATACAGGCAAAAGTTTTAAATAAGCACCAAAAATAGTCCCTCGGCGAGCTTCTCTTTCATTTTTACCAGATAAAACACGCTGTACGATAAACTGATCGGTACACCAATACCAAAAACCAATGATGGCAGAACCTATTAACGCTCCCAACCACGGGAATTGCGGATCGTTAATATTGCGCATTAAATCGGTCATTTTGTCTCCATAATCGTTTATGGGAACCGCTCCTGCAATACGCATCATTTCATCCCATCCTCCAACTTCTTTCAAACCAAGGACAAGAATGATGAGTGATCCTAACAATAGAATTGGCGTTTGAAGAACAGAGGTATACAATACTGATTTCATTCCTCCAAACACCGTATAAACAGCAGTTAAAACGACCAGACCAATAGCTGCAATCCAGAAAAAGTCGATTCCCCACAATTCTTGAATTCCAAAAACTTGTTGAAACACTAATCCTCCGGCATAAACTGTTACGGCCACTTTTGTTAAAACATAACTAACGAGAGAAATTACTGACAATATTGTCCTGGACTGAGGGTTATAGCGCCTTTCCAAAAACTCGGGCATAGTATAAACCATACTTCTGCTATAAAAAGGTACAAAAACCCATCCTAAGATCAAAATCATCCATCCTTGAATTTCCCAGTGCGCCATCGCCATTCCACTAGATGCACCGGCTCCTGCGAGCCCAATAAGATGTTCTGAACCGATATTCGATGCAAAAATTGAGGCACCGATAGCAATCCATGTTGCATCGCGTCCGCCTAAAAAATAGTCAGCAGAGTCATCCTGCTTTTGCCTCATTACCCAAACTATAATACCTATAAGGGCTAAAGCAAAAATTGCAATTACAATCCAATCTAATAATCCCACGATTTCAAAAATTTAAAAGTTATTTGTTATGAATTTATATGTTCACAGTGAAAAATACGGATAAAAACTGATATTTCGATTACTCATAAAGAATGAGTATTAGTATTTAAAACAATATTTGGTGTAAAGATATCACTTATTTTTTTTTTAGTCTTGTTTTTATTTATGTTTTTAAGCACATTTTGTTTAAATCATCATTTCTTATTGTTTTTAATACATAAAGGCCATTCTGATCTTCATCTTAAATTGGATTATTTTTTTATATATAATAGCTAATCAACAATAAGTTAAATTTAAAATATAAATTTTGTTTTAAATTAGAATTTGTCTCTAAACGATGTCAAATATTATGTTGAAATGATCAGTATTTTACGTATGGAGAATGAGAAAAAACTTTTTTAGGTATAAATTCTTAAAACGAATCTTGTAATAACTACAATATTCCTTTTAATTAAACTCACAATCCAATTTGTATACAAAACAACCAAATTTCACACCGGAACCTCATTTAAAAATTTCAGTGCTGACATATTATAGCTCATAGTCAGATATACTCCCTTATAATAAGTTGTGACCTACCATACACGAAAAATCTTCTGATTCTTTCGGTAATAATATTTTCTCGTTTTAGAAATAGGAATGAAATGTCTTTATTTTCGAAAATCAATAACCCGGATTTTGAGATAGATTTCCATTAGCGTCTAGCTCTCTTCTGGGGATTGGAAAAAGCGTTCTGTAAGCTCCGTTAGGCGCATGAGAAAACCATGATTTTGTAGTAAAAACACCAAAACGAATCATATCTTGTCGACGGCGCCCCTCCTGGTTAAATTCCCAACCTAATTCGTCGAGAAAGCGACCATACTTTATATCAGCACCACCTTCAAACGTATTTGCCGGAATATCCCTATTATCTCTTATTCCATAGTCATACACACTTCCTAAAAGAAGTTCCGATCCTGTAACTTTTGCCTTTTCAGGGGCATTCGTAAAAGCCCTTGTGCGTACCGTGGTTACAATCGTAGCCGCTTCATCTGCTTTACCTGTCCGCAAAAGACATTCAGCTTTCATCATAAGTACGTCGGCATAACGAAAAAGAACAAAGTCATTGTTCAAAATATTGGATGAACCGAGACCAATCTCATACTTCTCAAACCGCACACCCTGATGTTGTTCGGATTGGGCGATACTATTTACTTCATTTACAAAATCCATCTGTTTCCCAATAAATTCTGCACTTCCAATGGTGATATATATAGGATCGCCAGAAATAGTAAATTGCGGACCATAAATAAAGTTTTCGCGATATCGACTATCATCAGGATCAAATGTGTTTATAAACTGAGGTATAGCACACATGCCCCCCCAAGGCTCTTGGGTTATATTGTATTTATACTGCAGTCCGGCTGGTAATGTTTGCATATGGTGGTCGAAAGCGTTCCAACTTGTAGTATAATTGTCATCAACTGCTAATCCCAAAACAATCTCAATAGAGTTTTGATTCTCGGTTACAAATACATTCTTCTGTCTCGATTCTAATCCATAACCTACATTCGAATTGATAATTAAATCGCATTGCTGTATACATTTTTCCCACTCTGCAGTACCCGTATAAACTTCGGCATTCAAATACATTTTAGCCAATAAGGTCCGGGCTGCCCATTCATTAAATCGCGCGTACGTACTTTGGTTTCGCTCTTTTGATAAAAGGGGAATACTCTCTGTTATTTCTTTTATAATAAAATCATATACTTGTTTCCTGGTTGATTGTGTAGGTAAATATCCGTCCGGGAGATCAAATTTTGTTTCGATTGGAACGTTTCCCCATAGATCAATCAATAAATAATAATAACTTGCACGTGTTGCTCTTAATTCAGCTATGACTGCGTTATACACATCCTGATCGCTGATTGGTAAAAAACCTGACTCAATTTGAAATATTAATCGATTACAATTAGTTACCCCTCTAAAAATACGTGTCCACAAGTTCCGATTCCACACTTCTGTTTCGGTCCATGTATGCTCGTGTGCACGTCTGTACAACCCACCATCTACCCATCCATTGGGTCGTGCAGGAATTACTACTTGGTCGCCAGTAATTTCCTGATAACGCCAAACTCCATCAAAATCAAGCATTGATGCACGTAATTGTGTATACGCAGCTCCAATAATTGCAGGTACATCTCTTTCAGTTGGTTCAAACTGTTCAGCTATTATATCGCTATAACTTTCGCTAGCCAATTCTGTACATCCAAAGCAAATATGACTGATCAAAACGATCAAAAACAAATATTTATATTTAATTATTTTCATCTCATTTACTGTTAAAAATTTAAAAACTCAGATTGATACCAAAAGTAAACGTTCTTACAGTTGGGTATTTATCCCGACTATCATTTCCAGGATCAAGACCGCTTGCACTCACTTCCGGATCAATTCCCTTATATTTTGTAAAAACAAACGTATTAAGTGTTGATGCATAGATTCTGGCGCTGTTGAGGTATTTTATGTTTTCTGTATTGAATGTATATCCAAGCGTGATATTGTCAATTTTCCAATAGTCACCATTTTCTATGTAATACGAATTGTATTCAAGATCCAAATCTTTGTTTAGTACTGCTTTACCAAACACAGGGTCGTAAGCGGTTTTCAATCGATTGTATTGCTGATGGGTTTTGGTGTTTTCATAGTACATTCTAGCAAAATTCAATATTTCGTAGCCGAATGCACCTCTCATGGAAACAGCGAAGTCAAAATTCTTATACCGTATAGAATTGTTCCAACCTAAGTAATACTTGGGAAGACCATTTCCTAAGATCATTTTATTTTCATCAACTTTAGCAAAATCATCATAAGGTACTGCATTTCCTGTATTAGGGTCTTCATAAATCCACTTACCATCATTATCTATATCAATGACTTTATAACCCCAAAAATTGCCGATTTTTCCTCCGATGTCCAACCGATGTGTCGGACCATAAATGGGGATCTGAGCATCACCAGCTGTAATATACGAATTCTGTGGCTCATACAAATCATTGGAAAGTGTAACCAATTTATTGTTATTTGTTGAAAAGTTAAGATCAGTATTCCATTCAATATCTTTTGTTTTTACCGGGATTCCCCTTAACAAGAGTTCAATTCCGTTGTTTTTCATCTCACCAACATTGGCACGCGTTGTATTGACTAAGTTCGGAGGAACAGGTACTGTATAATCGTACAATAACCCATCAATCACACGGTTATAATAATCAACACTTCCAGATACACGGCTTCTAAAAAAGGCAAAGTCGAGACCGACATTTGTTTCTTTTTTTTCTTCCCATCTCAGGTATGGATTGGGATTTCGACTGGGTACAAGCGTTTGAATCCATTCGCCATTGGTATAAACAGCACCACTATAACCGAGTGTAGCTACACCTAAAAACGAACTGTTGGGTTGTGTTCCTGTAACGCCGTAACCAGCGCGTAACTTCATTTCGTTAATATATGAAACTTCTCTCAAAAATGATTCTTCTTTCAGTCGCCAACCTACAGAAATAGACGGAAAGGTACCCCACGGATTCTTTGTCCCCCATAATTGGCTTGCTCCTTCGTGTCGTAAACTTGCCATAAGTAGGTAACGATCTTTGTAATTATAGTTTACTCGACCAAAGAAGCCAATGAGATTGGTAATACCTCTGTTACTACTCATATCCCAAAAAGTAGATCCTTTATTGATAGCTTGTGCGAGACCAATATTGTGCTGGCCGAATATATCTGTCGGAAAATCGGTATTGTACATCGAATGATTTCTTCCGTCAAAATCCTCATAGCTATATCCCCCTAACAACGTGAAATTATGCTCACCGATACTTTTTCTATACTCAGCCGTTAAATTAACCAATCTTTCAACATTTTGCATAGCATTAACTGATGCAGCTCCATTACGACCGTTACGAACGGTTGAAATGTGGTTATGGGTCTCATACCATCCGCCATGTTGATGGTATTTAGACCAGGATACAAGCGCTTTTAAACTCAATCCTGTTATCGGGTTTATTGTTATTGTTCCATTGATACGATTGAGCAGTGAACTTGAATTATTATCCTGCTCCATGATTCGTGCGACTGGATTTTCTACTTCGAATATACCTGCTTCATACCATTTTCCATTTTCATCCTTAACAGGAATAGTAGGATGATATTGATTCACTAATCTAAA
>ENA-UOOM01002254-UOOM01002254.1-fermentation-metagenome-genome-assembly--contig:-NODE-2254-length-16322-cov-4.230467_pt1 | contig 16322 bp, 13 predicted proteins | sample MGYA00245781_ERZ724031 | MGnify/ENA primary metagenome ERZ724031 (study PRJEB28704, sample SAMN03018317) | fermentation metagenome | biome: anthropogenic terrestrial biome; feature: soil; material... | reverse complement strand
GACTTGCAACTAATTTGCTTGGGTTTGTGTGCACTATTCTATTTTCAAATACCTTGTTGTTTTTCAATACTCAGCTTGTCTCTCTCGAGTCAGCTTTTATATCTTACTTCATCTTGTTTCTTTTGTCAACTACTTTTTTCAAAATTACTTTTAAGTTGTCGATTTTTGTAACTTGCCACTATTTCTAGCGACTCTTACTATTATAGGGACAGTATATCCTTTTGTCAATCGTTTTTTTAATTTCTCGATTTTATTGACTTTCATGATAGTGTTTTTTGACTGAAGTTTTTATTATATGGTATTTCCTATTACATAAAGAAAGAACAGCCGGCCGAACGAATTTGCGGACTGGCTGTATCAGTAGGACAATACTATTATAAAACTGAGTGATTACTGGTATAGATTTTTAGTTGATTTGTTTATGCTGGTATTCCTGATAAATTATTGGTACATGCAGAATTGTTAAAACGCTGTATAATACGAGTAAAATAGGGATAGCTCCAATTACTTTCCCTCCAACTTTGTATAAGTCAAAATACCCTAATGCTGTACTTATCTGCAACAAACGGTCAGGCAACAGACCTAATACCTTATTGATAACCGGACTTTCGATATTACCGAGGAAAGATGGGATAAAAATAAGTATAAACGGCAACATAACAGCTACCACAGCCGACTTCGTTTTAGCAGATACCAGCATCGTCAGAAAAGAAATAAACAAACAACCTATGTACCCTCCAACAACTGTAAGCAGATATTTCTGCCATACCTGGATATTGTAAAAGCATTTCCACCCGACCATATCTGCCTGAACCGGGCATACAGCGCCATCAGCGCCTAAATAGAGAAGAACGATTCCGCTATACAGAAGAATAACTGGCCAATAAATCATTGTGACTATACTAATTCCAGCTTTTATTTTTGCGACAACCGCTTTATTCCTTCCATGTACTGTAGTAAAGAAAATTGCATCGGACTTCCATCCAAATTCACTTGAAAAAATGCCTGCAACAAGATACCCAAGAACCAGCGTGGTTATGATTATAACAGTTGAAACATACTCAAACAACTGCGTCCAGCCTCCGATATAATCATATAAAAGCGGAATTTTCAATGCTTCATATTTCTGTACTAAATATTGCTTTTCTACATCCGAGAACTGATGCTTTGCTTCGTTTGACAACCATTCTTTCAACAATACAGTCCTGTTTTCGTAAAATGCAGATGCATCTGAAGCCATTAAGGTATCGGCCTTATAATAATCATACGAACGAAACTCATCCATAAAAGAAGCATTCAGAAGCTCGCGGATTTCGCTAATACCTTGTCTCCAACTAAATGCTATATTGTTTTCTTTGTAGTCTTTTGATTTTGCCTGTGGTGTAGCACTAATTCTCTGGTTTTCTTCAATGACTTTCTGCAATTTTTCTTCATCAAGTATGCCTGACCATTCTTTTTGCTTCTCTCTCAACTGCCTTACCGCCGCATAACCGTTTTCTGCTTCCCCATTTTCATTTACATAAGAAACATCCATAGCAAACCCGCAGGTAACTCCAAGAATTGCCAACAGTACGATTACTGCAATTTTTGTACCTGCTTTAGCAAATACCTTTTTCATCTCATATCTGAACATCATCTGCATCTACCTTCTCTCCAAAATAATACAGGAATACATCCTCCAAAGAAGCTGTTTCTAATATAGCATTTTCCGTCGGCTGCTTTGCAGACAAAATACGTAATTTGGCACCCCCTTGAACAGTTTTCACATTTGATACCTTATACGCTTTCATGTACGAGTCAATCTTATTTTTTTGAATGTCACAACTCCACACCTTTTCTAGCATAGAGCTTATCAACTCTTCCGCAGTACCGGACATGGTGATCCGCCCATCCTTCATCAATAGAATCTCATTTGCGATATATTCTATATCAGAAACGATATGGGTAGATAGCAATACCATTCTTTCTTCTGACAGTTCGCTGATTAGATTGCGAAACCGAATCCTCTCATTGGGGTCTAATCCAGCTGTCGGTTCATCCAGAATCAATATTTTGGGATTATTTAACATGGCCTGGGCAATTCCTGCCCGACGTTTCATACCACCAGAAAGTTTTTTCATTTTTTTATTTCTTTCTTTCTGCAACCCTACCTGTTTTAATAAAATATCTGTTCTCTGCTTTGCAACAGCAGGGCGCAGTCCCTTAATGGAGGCAATGTATAGCAGATAATCATAAACTGAGAAGTCTGGATAAAATCCAAAATCTTGTGGCAGATACCCCAGCAGTTTGCGATATCTGTTATCCATCGTAAAAATATCTTCCCCATTCCATGTAATAGAACCAGCAGACGGCTTTAATAAGGTACAAAGCATCCTCATAAGCGTTGTTTTACCAGCACCATTGACCCCCAGCAATCCATATACGCCATTTGTTAGTGTGCAGGACACATGATCTACTGCTACGATATCCTGAAATTCTCTAGTGACTCCTGATAGCTTTAATTCCATAATGGTTTTACCTCCCACACTTCCAAACATTTTTTCTGTCCCCTTCGGATACTGTAACCCAAATACAAGAAGGAGATTACCAGCAGCACACTCCACGCCGGAGCAGATACAGCATCATAAACGGTCTCATTCAACACAATTTGCACCCAGACAGCAATCCAGACAATACACAGCAATAGCGCAAAAACTTCTGACCCCGCCCGCTTACTGTACAACGTGCTAAAACAAATACAGCAGGTTACATTGAATGGTATAAAAAATTGTATTATCAATTCGCCAATCGTCAGCTTGCCAGTGTAGGATACCCCAATAAATAACAGACTTAATAATACGAAATCTACGAAAGTAAACAAAATCATGCGAGCTGCATAAATCTGTCGGAGAGAATAGTAGGCTGTACATTCTATTTCCAGCGCATTTGCATTTTTGTTTTTCCAAATCTCTGGCATAATCAACACAACAAACAACGGTGCTGCAATTCCGATGCTTCTGTGGATGTAAAATCTGCTTTCCGTATATTGTAAAAACAACCACAGCAGAAATAAGAGCAACCCTTGAATAATCCACCAACGCTTTCGTATATACCTGGTCTGCTGATATAAAAATTCTGCTTTGGACAACGGCTGTTCTGCCTCGGAAGTATAATGCGCTTCCATCGATTTTTGAATTGTTTCTTGTATTTTCATTTCATTACAGGGCATATGCAACTTTTCTTCAAAATATATCTTCAAATCTTTATCTGATATGCTCATAACCGTTTCTCCTTCTCCAAATATTTCACCAATTTTTCTTTTGCTTTTCTACATCTATATTTTATCAGCGGAAGCCCAATCCCCAATATTCTCGCAATTTCTTTTTGTTTTACTCCCTGAAAGAAAAATAAAACTGCAACTTCTCGAAGCTCATGTGGCAAACTATCCAATGCACTTTGCACATCTAACCATTCTTCAATATCCTCCATACCCCAATCGAGTTGTTCGGGCAATCTTTCTACTGCAATTTCGCTTTTCTTCCGGTAGTAATCTCTACATCGGTTCGCTGCTATCACATACAGATAATTTGCCGCCTTCCCATAATGCTGGTATTGATTGAGAGTTCGGAAAAACCTTTCAAATGTTTCCTGCGTCATATCTTCAGCATGATTATAATCATGAATATGCAGGCGGCAATATTTCAATATTTGGGGATAGTATTTATGAATAAAAATATCCACCGCCTGCTCATCTCCGATTTTCATTTTTTTTACTAGCAGAAAATCAGCATCCATGTTTCCCCTCCTCTCGTTTATCTTGAAAGTACCTTCTATATTGTATAACGATATTGCAAAGAAAAAAGATAGCCGGTTTTTTATTTTTTATATTTTCTGTAAAATAGAAACAAGGCAGACACCTCACTAATACTGTGAAATGTCTGCCTTGTACTATTATGATCTTTCATCTGTTTTCATTCTATATACTGCGTTTATTTATCAATGGACTTCATTGTTGGGAATAGGATGACGTCTCTAATGCTTCTTTGATCTGTAAAGAGCATAATTAATCGGTCTATTCCAATTCCTAACCCTCCTGTTGGAGGTAGTCCGACTTCTAGAGCGTTGATAAAATCTTCATCATATGGATGGGCTTCGTCGTCTCCGCTATTTTTCTTTTCTACCTGTGTAGCAAATCTCTCTTTTTGATCGATTGGATCATTTAATTCAGAGAATGCATTGGCAAATTCTTTTCCATTGATGAAAAGCTCAAATCTCTCAGTATACCTTGGATCTGAATAATCTTTTTTAGCCAATGGCGATATTTCTATTGGATGATGGGTTACAAAGGTAGGTTGAATAAGTTTTTCTTCTACATATTGTTCAAAGGCGATATTGATTAAATCACCGATCCTGTCATTCTTAGTGTATTCCAGCTTTAAATCATCGGCTTTTTTGTAAGCTTCTTCAATATCTACTATGCTATCAAAATCTACGCCTGTATGTTCCTTTACTAAATCTACCATACGAACTCTTCTAAATGGAGCTTTTAAGCTGATTTCTTTTTCTTGATACATTACACTGTCCTTATTGTATAGCTTTGTCACAAGGTAGTGAAAGAGTTCCTCTACCATTTTCATGACATCTTCATAATTAGCATACGCCTCATATGTTTCAAGCATTGTAAATTCGGGATTGTGGGTTGTATCCATCCCTTCATTTCGAAACACTCTGCTCATCTCATATACTTTATCAAAACCGCCTACAATCAACCTCTTCAATGGCAATTCTAAAGCGATTCTCAAATACATCGGTATATCTAGTGCATTATGATGAGTCATAAACGGCCTAGCAGATGCTCCTCCTGCTAGATTTGACAATACAGGTGTCTCTACCTCTAAGAATCCCCTATCGTCTAAAAAGTTTCGTATATTCTTTTGAATTAAGGATTTCATTACGAAGACATCTTTTACTTCTCTATTGACAATTAAGTCTACATATCTTTGTCGGTACCTTAAATCAGGATCTTTTAATCCATGAAATTTTTCAGGTAGTACTTGTAAGGACTTGGTAAGGAGAGCAAGTTCTTTAACCCTTATTGATATTTGACCAGTTTTTGTCTTGAAAGCCTCTCCTTTTACACCTACAATATCTCCAATATCTAGGGTTTTGATTTCAGCATACGCTTCTTCTCCTAGAGTGTCTTTCTTTAGAAACATTTGGATTCTTCCTACACTATCTTGTAAGTCATAAAAACTTACTTTTCCTTGCCCTCTTTTAGACATAATTCTACCAGCTACTGAAACCATCTTTTCTTCATACTCTTCAAAATGATCTTCTATATTCTTTGAATTATTGTCTATATGGTATTTTGTAATGCAAAAAGGATCTTTCCCTTTTTCTTGCAAGTCTTTTAACTTGTCTCTTCTAACCTGTAACACTTCACTTAAATTTTCATTTGCATCTTGTGACAAACTGAATCCTCCTTCTTACTTCTTGTTGATTTCTAGCACCTCAAAAGTGATGTTTCCATCTGGTACTGCTACTACGACCTTATCCCCAATTTTTTTACCAATAAGAGCTGCGCCTACTGGAGATTCATTAGAAATTTTATCCTCCGCTGGATTTGCTTCTGACGAGCCAACAATGTAGAAATCTATTATATCATCAAATTCTAAATCTTTCACCTTTACACAAGAACCTATGCTTACAACATCTGTAGCAATGTCTTCCTCATCTATAACTTTAGCGATTTTCAGCTTATGTTCAATCTCTGCAATTTTACCTTCTGTAAAAGCCTGTTCATTCTTCGCTTCATCGTATTCAGCATTTTCACTAATATCGCCAAATTCTCTTGCAACTTTTATACGCTCTGCGATTTCTCTTCTCTTAACGGTTTTTAAATAGTCTAACTCTTCTTCTAATTTCTTTAAACCCTCATAGGTTAGTATATACTCCTTTTGCGCCATAATAATGCCCCTTTTCCTATTTTAAAATATAGTAAAATATTTTTTCAAATCATTCATCCATTAGTGTGTATTTATTTTCTACAATTTCTTGCTGTATGAGCTCATAAATATTGTCTTCATTATTCCAATTCTTAATACGAACTAAGCTTTCGATAAGTTGAGGTGAGTATGCATTGTTTATAATGTTTAGCTTATTAAAAAACACAATATCATTTGAGTACATACTAAGCTCACTGACAATCTTATACTCATCGCGTATCTCATGGATTAAAAAAAGTGGGTCTATTACAATCCCCTTTTCACTTTTATTCTTCAATTTTTTCATTTGTATATTAGAACTAAGATTGATAAAGACATGCCAGTTTACCTTTAGATTTGTATAATCTTCATTAAAACCAATACTAATGCCTTGATGACTATATAGACGTTCTAAAAACTTTTCATCTTTTTTTAAGTTTTTTCCTGTTAAAAGAATATAGTTCCCTTGACTACTAATATATTCAATCATTTCTTTAGCAATAGAACTGTATTCATCTATCGCTATGACGATTTCGGCTTCGTATATAGCTAAGTCAAAAATCTCTTTTAGGTACTTTTGCATAAACAAAACACTAATATGAACGATACCGTGTATCCCTGTTATTAATTTGTGATGTTGCAATTTACTTATGCTTTGATTTTTAAGACCATCTCCTAAACAGATAAATTCAAGATGATTTTTCGTCATGTAATTTAATAGCTTTTCCTGCAAAACTGCAAAATTTACATTATTGGGAACAGACAATACATCTCCAATACAATGATTATCCTTGTCAAATATTTCGGATACCTTCATGACTTCATCTTTTATGATAGGTAGATTCCATTTAATTTTATTGAAACCTCCCGATAGCTGATAGAATCTCGTCTCTTTAGGATTAATAATATAACCAAATTTCTTCATAATATCCACTCACAGTTTTTTTATTATCATATATATTCTATGAAACATTAAATTATTTCTATATTTCTGTGAGTTTCATATAGTTTATTAGTAAATCCTTCACTTCTACACTAGACAAGGTTTGATTGATTTGATTTCTAATTTCAGCTGAGCCCTGCAGTCCCTTTGTATACCACCCAATGTGTTTCCTAATTTCACCCATAACCACTTTTTCAGGTTTTATTTCAAGTAGCATTTCCATATGTTTGATAGCCGTTTGGATTTTTTCTTGAGGACTCGGACATTTTTCACATTGATTTACAAGCATGGAAAATATCCAAGGGTTTCCCAGGGATCCCCTTCCAATCATTATACCATCACATTTTGTCGAATCAAGTAGACTTATTGCATTTTTATATGATTTTACATCTCCATTACCTATAACAGGAATCTGTAACTGTTCTTTTACCCTCTTAATGATGTCCCAATTGCTTTTTCCTGAGTAAAACTGCGCCCTCGTCCTTCCGTGAACAGTAATAGCATTAGCCCCAGCGTCTTCAATAATCCTTGCCACTTCTACAGCATTAATATGGGTATCATCCCATCCTGAGCGAATTTTCACTGTTACAGGTATACGAGATTCCTTTGCCACAGCGTATACGATTTCTCCCAATAATTCTGGGTTTTTCATTAGAGCAGAACCATCCCCATTCTTTACAATCTTAGGAGCGGGGCAACCTGCATTGATATCAACTAATGCAAAAGTCATGTCATTGATTTGCTCCTTGACAACTTTGGCCATAATCTTGGGGTCACTTCCGAATATCTGAATGCCAATGGGCTTTTCTTCATCTAAAGTTTCCATGAGAGATCTTGTCTTCTTATCCCCATAATACAATCCTTTTGCACTAATCATTTCAGTATACATCAGAGAACAACCTTGTTCTTTGCATAATAATCTAAAAGGCAGGTCTGTTACCCCTGCCATAGGTGCGAGTATATATTTATTGTCTAATTCCAAGTCTCCAATTTTCATGTCTCACCTCATCACAACGTGTAGCTAATAGCGACCAGCTGACAGCCATCAGTGCTCTAGGGTCAATCCTCACAGGTCAAGATCCTTCGCGTGCGCTCAAGGATGACGGGCAGTTACTAGGGATAGCTTCGCGGATCATATATGTGCTGAAACCACACTTTGACCCTAGTTACTGCTTTTGTCATCCTTGAGGAGCTTGCGACGAAGGGTTTTAAGACCCAAAAGGAATACCTATTACTGGAGGCTAAAAGCTGGCCGCTGGTGGCTACATCACTTGTTCTTATCGTAAATAATCTTAATACCTCTTAGCGAGAGTACAGGATCGTGTAAATCAATTGCATTTGTTTCTGGAATGATAATCTTTGCATAGCCACCGGTAGATATTACTCTAGCATCTGGACAACCAGTTTCTTCTTTCATTTTTTTTACGGTGTATTCTACAAGCCCTATATATCCATATACTAAGCCTGCCTGCATACTATGAATAGTGTTTCTGGCTAGTATGCTCTTTGGTTTTATTATTTCAATATTAGGTAATTTTGCAGCCTTACTCCACAAAGCATCTGCTGAAATTTGAATACCTGGGGCGATTACTGCAGCGTTAAACACACCATCTTTTGTCACAAAGTCAAAAGTAGTAGCTGTCCCAAAGTCTATCACAATTGCAGGACCACCATATTGATAATAAGCTCCTACGATGTCACATATTTTATCAGCACCAACTTCTTTAGGATTCTCTGTTTGAATGGAAATTCCCGTTTTAGTTCCTGGTCCCACTATTATAGGCTCTGTTTTAAAGTATTTTCTTATACTATTTGTGAGTGAGTGCATAATACCTGGTACAACGGAAGAGATTATAACTCCATTGATATCCTGCCTTTCAATATTATCATTTCGAAGCATTGAAATCATTGTTATGCCGTACTCATCAGAGCTTCTAGGAGTTCTCGTCATCATCCTCCAAGTACCTACAAGTTTGTCCCCATCAAAAATTCCTATTTCTATATTAGTATTCCCCACATCAATTGCCAATAACACCTCATGTCACTTCCTTTAATCTAGTGTGCTCGCTATTTTATCTTATTATAACGACTATATGCACTATATATAATTGGTATAATGATTGCAGCAACAGCTAACTCTAGCAGACCGTTAGATAAGAAGATAGCCCCTAAAGCTACAACAAAACCTGCTCCTAATATTTCCGTTACACCTTGTCCATAAAGTAAATATAATGAACCTATTACCAAAAGAGTATTCGTAAACATGCCAAATCCAGCGGCAATAGACGAACTCACGATTCTGTTTACTTTTAATTTCCTATGTAATAAAGCAAAAACAAAAGCTACTACTAAACCAATGCAAATTCTAGGAATAACCGAAACCAATGGATTAATAAAAAAAGGATCTAATGGCGAGTTTGGCATTAAGAGAGCTCTTAGCAAACTGGCTGTCCCTGCGCATAAACCCATAATAGCCCCTGATTTAAATCCATAAATTACTGCTGTCAATATGGTAGGCAAAAATAATAATACCGCTATATTTGCTGAAGCGGGATTAGGTACCATTGAAGTTAGAATAAAAACAATGGTTAGTGCTAGCATAACTCCCATAAAGGTGAGCTTGCTCGTCTCGTTTTTCTTATTCATTTTTCTTCCTCCTGTTCTCGTTCCTTTCGGATACAAGACATATTTTTAACGATAGTATAACAAATAATCAATCTTGTGACAATGGTTTTATTTTTACAAAAAGAACGAATCACGGAGGAATATCTTTTTACTTACCAACCTTTTAGCTCTCTTAATAATAGAAAAGTAACCATCCAATAAGAGGATGGTTACTTTTCTTTGTTTTTTATCGATTCAAACTGCTAATCAGTCACCATTCGTATTCTAAAGGTTTTACTTAGAACGTAGAACGAAAGTGTCGAAGACATGATCCTATAGGATCATCAATTCTTCAAATTCTGCTCGATTAATCGTCTCTTGCTCTAAGAGTTTATTTGTAATAAGCTCTAATTTACCCTTGTTTGCTTCTAATATTGCCAAAGCTCTATCGTAACAATCAGCGATTATGGTTCTTATTTCTTTATCTATTGCAGCAGCAACCTCTTCGCTGTAGTTTCTGCCTCTAGATAAATCCTTGCCTATAAAAACTTCATTATGTTTGCTACCAAAAGTCATTGGTCCTAAGTAATCACTCATACCGTATTCCGTGACCATTTTTCTAGCTAAATCCGTAGCCCTTTCAATGTCGTTACTAGCACCTGTACATATTTCATCAAGAACAATTTTTTCTGCTGCTCTACCACCAAGAAGTCCTACAATCATCTCTAATAATTTCGTCTTTGACATATGCATCTTATCATCATCAGGTAGGGAGATGGTATAACCAGCAGCCATTCCTCTTGGTATGATCGATATTTCATGGACGGAGTCCGATGTAGGGAGATTTTTCATAACGATAGCATGACCTGCTTCGTGTACTGCAGTGATCTTTTTATCTTCTTCAGTTATAACTCGGCTTCTCTTTTCTGGCCCTGCAATAACCCTTTTTATAGCCTCTTCCAATTCTGTCATAGTAATTTTAGTCAATCTTTTTCTTGCAGCTAATAAAGCAGATTCGTTCATAATATTCTCTAAATCTGCACCTGTAAATCCCGGTGTTCCTTTAGCAATAACTCTTAAATCTACATCTTCTGCTAATGGTTTATCTTTAACGTGAACACGCAAAATCTCTTCTCTACCCTTAACATCTGGCGTTCCTACTAGAATTTGCCTGTCAAATCGACCTGGCCTTAAAAGAGCCGGATCTAGAATATCTGGTCTGTTCGTAGCGGCTATCATAATAATGCCTTCATGATCGCCAAAACCATCCATCTCTACTAAAAGTTGATTCAACGTTTGCTCTCTTTCATCATGTCCTCCACCAAGACCTGCACCTCTTTGACGGCCTACCGCATCAATTTCATCTATGAAAATAATACAAGGAGAATTTTTCTTTGCTGTTTCAAATAAATCCCTTACCCTAGAAGCACCTACCCCTACAAACATTTCAACAAAGTCAGAACCGCTAATGCTGAAAAAGGGTACTCCAGCCTCACCTGCTACAGCTCGTGCTAGTAATGTTTTACCTGTTCCAGGAGGCCCTACTAAGAGAACGCCCTTGGGAATACGGGCACCTAATTCTAAAAATGGTGTAGGGGACTTGAGAAAGTCTACTACTTCTTCAAGTTCTTCCTTTTCTTCATCTGCACCAGCAACATCCTTGAATGTTACTGATTTTTTGGACGGAGTGTGAAGTTTTGCCTTACTCTTTCCAAAGGACATAACTTTTCCACCGCCACTTCCTGATTGTTGTGTAAACATCAAGAAGAAAACAACCATAATAATGATTAGAAAGACAGATGGTAATATAGTAAACCACCATGGTGCCTGCTCTGGTTGTTTAAAGTCCGCTTTTACTGTACCACCTTCTTCTAAATAGTCATTTAGAAAAGTAGTAAAACTGCTGGGTAAAACTATCGATTGAAAGTCTTTGCCATCATTTAATTTGCCAGAAACAATATACTTATCAATATCTACTGTCAACTTGCTTATGCTTTCATCTTTAATACCAGATAATAATTCAGAATAAGTTAATGTAGCGGGAATACTCTGGCCAGGTTTAAAATTCGTTAGTAGAGTTGCTATTAAAATAAGCACTACTAAATAAAACCCTATCATCCTTAAATATTTATTCAAAGGCTCACGCTCCTTTCGTCAACAACACATTTATTTGCCTATAAACTTATGATAGATTGTGTATTTAATATCATTTATTACCTTTATACGATTTTTAAAATGTTATTTTACCATATATTTCATGAAAATACAACTATATGAAAGCGCTACGCACTTTAGCTACTAGTCATTCGTCACTAGCGCTAGGGTATGCCTTTAGGGTCAAGATCCTTCGCTACGCTCAGGATGACTGGAACAGGAGCTAGATCAAGGGTAAAGCCACCCTTGTAAACATGAAATATAGATTATTAGTCCTTGTATACTTCTTCTTTTAGAACGCCTATATAAGGAAGATTTCGATATTTTTCAGCATAGTCTAATCCATAACCTACTACAAATTCATCTGGCACTATAAATCCTACATAATCAATTTTCACATTAGCAATATGTTTTTCCGGCTTTTCTAATAGGGAACAAACTTTTATGCTCTTTGCATTTCTTTCTTGTAATAGCTTAATGAGATAAGCTAAGGTCAAGCCACTGTCTACAATATCTTCTACGATTAGTACTTCTCTTCCCTCTACACTTTTTTCTAGGTCTTTAACAATCCTTACCTGGCCAGAAGTCTTTGTTGAGTCTCCATAGCTGGATACAGCCATAAAATCCATCTCTAAAGAAGCGTCAATTTTCTGTACTAAATCCGACATAAATAAAACAGCACCCTTTAATACGCAAATAACTAGTGGGAACTTGTCTTTGTACTCAATAGTAAGTGCTGTACCTAATTCAACTATTTTTTTCTTTAATTCTTCTTCACTTATTAATACCTTTTTTATGTCCTTATTCATTTTATGCCTCCTCATAATAGTCAAAAGATACTATTAATACATTTTGAGTACCTTCATTTAATTTAAATTTTCTGCTTTTGTGATAACCCACTATCCATATTACATTATTGTCGACACAAAGCAAAGGAATATTCGAGCGTCTTTCAGCAGGAATTTTCTTATCAATAAAAATGTCTTTTACTTTCTTTGTACCTCGCATCCCCATAGGCTCAATACGATCCCCTTCTTTTCTACTTCTAAGAAGAAGGGGCTTGCCTTGCTCTAAAATTTTATCATAATCAAAAACAGCTCCAAAAGGCTTAGGATTAAGATTTCTATATGCATCTATGCTCATAATATCCGCACTACAACAACAATGTAATTTAGATAACAACAATACCTTACCCAACGTCAATTCGTAGCTAAAAGAATTTATTTCCCTTCTATCTCTACGAATTTCAGCAAATAAGCAGTCATACTGACGAATCACTTTTATTCTATTCGGCAAATCCAAAGCCCAAACAGTATTCTGTTTGTCCTTTAATTTATTGAGAACGAGATCAATATGATGGTATTCTAACGAGACCCTCTTGTTCGTTTTTCGTAGTACTTCTATTAAAACTTCTCTCTTTAAACATATATGAAGATCGTTAAACTTTTTAATATCTATTTTTCCACCAACAGTAATTCGTTTTACCTCTACTTTTGCACATTTCTGAACGAAATCATAGTATTCTGTAGAAATACCGCCTAATTGGCTCACTCCTTGAGCAAAATTAGGGTTAAATTTTTCTAAGTAGGGAATCACTTCTAATCTCAATTTATTTCGATGATATTTTGCTTCTAAATTAGTCTTATCTAATTTGGTAGAAAGTTTATGAATTTTACAATACTCTAGTATCTCTCTTTTTTGAACGGACAAAAATGGCCTTATAACCCTATCCTCTCTCATTGGAACAATTCCTCTTAAACCCTTGACTCCTGTACCACGAAGAAATCTCATAAGTATGGTCTCTACATTGTCATCGAGATGATGTGCTAAAGCTATCTTATCTATACCCAATTTTTGTCTTAAATAATAAAAAAATTTATAACGTTCTTCTCGACCTGCCTCCTCAACGGTAATTTTTCTTTCTTTGGCCAACTTTTCTACTTCACTTCTTTTACTATAAAATGCTATCTTGTTTTTTTCACATAAATCCCGAACAAATTTTTCATCTTCATTTGCTTCTTTTCCACGAATCATATGGTTTAAATGACAGACAGTAATCTCTAAGCCAAGATTCTCACGGATTGAGTATAAAAAATGAAATAAAGCAATAGAATCAGGTCCCCCTGATACACCTATAAGGATCCGATCCCCAACATCTAATAATTTGTTCTCATTAACAAAATTTAAAACCTTCTCTTCCATTCTATCACCACTTCACGTAAACATAGGCTTATTGTATATGTTTTGCATTATTGTTTCAAGATAAAACAATAAATCGAATAAATAAAGCCACTAGCCACTAGCATATAGATAATTATCAAGCTTCATAAACAATTATATTTAGAATCTTTATATCTACGCTAGGACTAGGGCTAGGATGACTTGCTAACTATACCTTCCAAACCCTACCAACTAATATGGTAATATCATCTTTTGGATTAGAACAAATAGCCTTGAATTGAGTAAATATCTTGTCTGCTACCTTCTGTGGGTTGTTAGACGAGATGTTTTTTACAGCATTTGTAATCCATTCCTCTACCTCTACTGTATTATCACAACATTCAAATATGCCATCTGTCATCATGACAATCAAATCACCTTCACCTAAAGGAAGAGTAATAGATTCTATAGCAATTTCGTCTAAAATACCTACAGGCAAGGATTGACCCCTTAAGAGCTTTACCTTTCCATCTTGTATTATTAATGTAATAGCCGCACCAATCTTATTAAACTCTGCTACCCCAGTAAAGGTATCAAAGACTACATAGTCTAAAGTTGAAAAAGTTTCTTTTTCATTGCGAAGCATAAGTACAGAGTTAATATTTTTGATCATAACAGTCTTGTCTATCCCTGCTTCCATAAACTTCTCTAGTAAATTCATGGTGGTATCGCTCTCCTCATAAGCATTATCGCCTATCCCCATGCCATCGCATAGTGCAAGAACTCGATTACCATTTTCTAAAGTCTTATCGGAGAAAATATCTCCTGATTTTTCTCCAGCTACACTTGAATAAGAGACAAGACCTGTGCTGATTCTATATTCTGACAATTCACGATAAATATATAAGTGCCCACCATATTCTGATGAAAACCTCTCATTATCTAAGCCGATTTTTACATCTAGGACATCTGATAGCATTCGCGGAATTTTATCCTTTGATATGGCTTCCTGCAATCTTTTATTACTGGCAATGGTCACCTTATACCTTTCGTTTGCTTCTTGAATTACATACAGTTTTTCTACACTTATATCATTTTTATCTAATTCTACAAAGACATCTCTTTCTTCATCGGATTTGATTAGCCATTTATCATTCAAGCTGTTTTTCATATCCTGAATCAACTCCCCTGCAAATTCCAATTGATTGGATACAAAGAGATTATTTTGACCAATTCGATCCATCATTTCCTTTTCTTCATTTATAAATTGAATTTGAAATTTAAATTGTTCTAGCAAAGCTTCATCATAAATGCACATTGTGCTTAATTCTTCTAATACTTTAGAAGAATAATCTATAGGCTCTCCTTCAAGTATATGAGCTACTTCTAAAAACATCTTATACGTGTTTTCTCCATTGGTCTTCCAACATTTTTGAGCTAGATAGCACTCTTTGCAGACACAATTTGTGATTTTATCAAAAGATCTGTGATACACTTCTATATTTTCATATTCTGGATTAAAAAAGCTTGTCCCCATTTGTTTTAATAATATGGCGTATTTGTTTAGCCTGGTCCGCAAGTTCTCATTGATTCTCTCTTTGCAAAAGGATTGGTAGGATTCATTTACTTTGTCAAAATTGAAAAAATGGACCTTATCCCATAGAGCTTTAGGAATAATCAAAATAATTACAGAAGCAATGATGATCTCTTCTAGGTGAACAAAGACTTCCGTTGAGCCATTTAAATAAAAAGCCATCATGGCATTACTGACTATAAATCCTGTAATGACCATTAATTTTCCTCCATCTCGAAAAACCCCGGATACGATACCGCATAGACCATAAATCACAATAAGCAAGGGATTAGAGTTTGTACTTAAATTTTGCACAAGGCCTAGTATCATGCCCAATGGCGCTGATACGCTAACCCCTATACGCAAACTAAAGAGCAAAATTAGAAATACCGTTAACACCGTGGAAATAGATATGCCAAAATACTCGATATTGTTTAATCCTAGTATCAATACAGATACAAATATACCTAGACAGACAATTTCTTGATTGGAGTATATTTTTCGATTACGATTTGTAAATAGACTTATCGCTACATTGTATATATAGAATAGAGACAAAGATAATAAGCTCTCAACAAAAACGAGCACCGTATCAAATAGGTAATTAGCTTGAAATGAATTCATGAGCAAACCTACAATAATAATACTTATACTCATCAAGACAGCAATCTGCCATTTTCTTGTAATATGCTTGTACAATTTAAAGTACGCAATAGTTATAAGCCCATAAACCAAAAGATTTTTAACCAGCACTCCATATTCACCAGTGGTTAAAATACCTAGTATCAAACAACTTCCTAGCCACCATTTTGTCTTATCATAGTATAAAATGTAGCAATATAAAGAATATCCAAATGGCATTAGATAGCTTGTAAAATACCCTCTGCTCAAAATAAAGCCACATACTAATATAAACAAATCTTTT
>ENA-UOOM01002251-UOOM01002251.1-fermentation-metagenome-genome-assembly--contig:-NODE-2251-length-16330-cov-5.057942_pt1 | contig 16330 bp, 21 predicted proteins | sample MGYA00245781_ERZ724031 | MGnify/ENA primary metagenome ERZ724031 (study PRJEB28704, sample SAMN03018317) | fermentation metagenome | biome: anthropogenic terrestrial biome; feature: soil; material... | reverse complement strand
GATATGCAGCTTCTTTTTTGGGTGGGAAATGTGATAAACCCCTAAATCATTATACCATATAACAGCTTGGCTTCATATACTTCTTCTTCAATTCTCTCATCTTCCAGTTCTGCTTCGTTACTACTCACAGCCTGAAATAATAACTGGTAGAAAATCAATCATCATTATTAGAAGCATCATCAGTAGAATTAATATCAGTAGAAGCAATATCATCATCTGCCAATTGCTCAATCTCTTCGATTTGAGATTCCAGAAGGGACCGAATTTTCGCTTTCAAAATTCGGATTTGCTTCCTAATTGCAAATTGTTCTCGGTTTGCTTCTACTACATCCTGGCTTGCATTTACTCTAATCTGTCGTGCTTGTTCTTCTGCTTCCTGAAGGATCAGCTTTGCCTTCTGTTGAGCCACTGCTGTCACCTCATCCGCTGTCTTTTGTGCTGTAACAAGAGTGTCTTTCAAAGTTTTTTCCATCGTTCGAAACTGATTAATTTGATCCATCAGGTGCGTAATTCGGTCCTTCATCTCCAAATTTTCCTTGTATAGTTTTTCAAATTCATCAACTATATTGTCCAGGAATTGGTCTACTTCATCTTCATTGTATCCTCGAAATGATCGTTCAAACTCCTTATTGTGAATATCTATGGGTGTCAGTGCCACAAGCGTCACTTCCTTTCAAAATTTAATAATAACAGTACTCTAATATGTCAAGTGATAAAAATACTCAGCTAAATGAATCAGCAATCCTGATATCACCCATATTAAAATCAGCGACAGGATTGGTGAAATGTCTATTGGTATTCTTTTACCTCCTGGCTTGCTCATCATTTCACGAAAAATATTGTTTATTGGATCTGTTAATTTTTTCAATGTAATCTTAACCTTGCCTGGCTTGTCTTTTTGGCGGGTAAATAGAGTTAACGCCGCACTGATAACAATAAGCCAGGAATACAAATGCAGAAATAAAACAATACCCTTCAGTGCAGAAGCCAGTATTGGAAAAGCCAAATTTTGCCTCCTACTCGCTGTCAATCCGAGAGCCTAAGGTATAAAAGCTCTTTCCTTTGAAGTCCTCTGGGATATTTCCTACAATATCAATATTACTGGGAACCAGTACAAATATGCTTCTGGATACTTTTTGTATGGTGCCATCCAAAGCATAAACTGAACCGCTTAAAAAATCCAAAACTCTTTGAGCCAGATCCTGCTCAATGGAGTCCAGATTGACAATTATAGGCTTTCGGCTTTTCAGATTGTCAATTATATTTTGAGTATCATCATAGGTTAAAGCTTGATAAACAACCACCTTGACATAACTGGATTGGTGAATGTTTACTACCTTGCCTTTCTTGTTTTTAGTCTGGAAGCTGGATTCGATGAGCTCATCCCGCTGATGTTCATTCATTTCCTCCTGCATCTCTTCCATGGATTCTTCTTCAATATTTTCTTCCAAACCAATAAAATTAAGAAATTTATTCATGAATTTACCTGCCATAGTTCCTCCTCCTTTTATCTTCTTCCAAAAATTGCTGTTCCAATACGTACCATAGTCGAGCCTTCTTCAATTGCTGTCTCATAGTCGTTGCTCATCCCCATCGAAAGGTGCTTCATTTCAATATGAGGATAATCGTCTTGTTTCAAGCCATCAAATAATTGTTTCATCACCATAAAATAGGGTCGGACTGTCTCCGGATCATCGGTCAAAGGAGCAATCAGCATCAATCCCATAACTTTTATATGCTTTAAGTTATAGATCGTTTCAATAAAAGGAATCACTTCTTCACAAGGCAGACCGGTTTTGGTTTTTTCGTTTGCTGGATTCACTTGTACCAATACAGGAATAACCTTGTCAATCCTCTCTGCCTGCCGATTGATTTCCTTAGCCAGGGGAAGGCTGTTCAGTGAATGAATCATGTATACCTTATCAACAAGATGCCTGACCTTGTTACGTTGTAACCGACCTATCATATGCCATCTAACATCCTCAACCCGGTCATACTTGCTTTGCAGCTCTTGTACTCTGTTCTCTCCTATATCGCTAAGTCCGTAAGTGACTGCTTTATTAATTATATTTGGTTCTACTGTCTTGGTTACCCCGATTAATGTTACATCGTTTTGTTTGCGTCCAGAAGCCAGTAAACTTCGTTTAATCCGTTCTTGAACCAATTCCATATTTTCTTTTATATCCATTTAAACACTCCTATTTCCAGTCTGTCAGCACTTGATCATGAAGCCTCAAAGACTGGGTGTCCAATACCGACTCTACAATTACATAACCGTCCTGCTCGGCTTGTACGGAGGTTTCAATGAATCTGTTTTCTTCTTTGTCTCTTAAATAAACGCCTTGCCTGCCTTTGCTTTTTTTCAAAGTTTCTACTGGCAATATTAGACCTTCCACAGTTTTTTTAACTCGCAGAGGCAGTACTCGTTTGTTTATTATCTTGTCTGCATACTCTGTAAACTCCAAAATCAGGAGAAAATGGCCATTCTCTTTGTGAACTCTATTTACTTTGCCAGATACAGAATCCTGTTCATCAAAAACAACCTCCAATACATCTCCTTTCTTCAGGTAAATCTCATGACTATCGCATTTCAAGGCAGCATACCACTTGGACGTAGGATCTATAATGCGCAAAAAAGGTTGTTCTGCTTGTGCTGATGACTCAAATTGTTCATTTACAACTTGATTAGCGGAATCATGGAGTGGTATTTGTTGGATAATATGCAAGTAATCCTCAGATGTCAGCTTGTCCACGGCACTGGCACCTAAAATATTTTCAAACCCATCCATGGTAAAACTCAATAATCCTGATTCAGGAGCCTTTAAATCGATAATCCACTGTTTCATTTCTGATACTAAATTCGCTTCTTTATCGTACAAGCCGGTAAGATAATCATCAGGTTCACTTTCCAGATCAAGCAACTTTTGTTTGCTGTTCAACAGTTTTCGCAGCCTGCTTTCAAATTTGGCTGTTTCTGTATAATTCTTGTTTTTAACACATGACTGGATATCAGAAACAATAATCTGGAGTTCCATGTTGACCTTGATTATATCGTTATCAATAGTTTGATCTATAAGCTGCTCTTGTTGGTATTTAACGATTTTTTCCTGGATATCATATAGCTGCTTGACGACATCCTCGTCGTAGTTTTCTTTATACAAAACAGCAATGGGTTGATTTATTTCTACTGCTGCCCCGTCAGCTGCAAGATAAACTGCTCTTCCATATGCAGGAGCTCCATAAACTGTTTCTTCTCTGATAATAACAGCTTGACCACTGTAAACTAAATCCAGACGTCCGTAGTTGACAGTAGTGTATTCATCATCAGAATTTTCACCAAGACAGATATAGATTATACCACTCAGCAGCAAAGCAATTATAACAAAAAAACGAAAACGTATCCTGCGTTTGCCAATCACTAGAAATGCTGCCATAGACATAATCCTTCCTGTTTCCATCGTATACTAGTTCTCTACATAACAAAAAAATCCTGCAATTTAGTAAAAAGTTTCTTATGGAAAACTCATTTATATTGGACTTTTTTCGATACGTTTGCGAATTTTTATTTGATTACCGGTCTGATTAAAACAAATGTTATCGCAGAAGGACTTTATCAGCTTCAAACCTCTGCCTCGCTCCAAATAAAGATTGCTGTCACATGGATATTCGTGCGTGAAGAACTCATGATAGTCAAAACCAGAACCTTCATCCTCTATGGTAATGCCTATGGTAATCAGATCAATTGCTTCAATCTTAGCTGAAATGGTTTTGTTGTAATGATTTTTATTACCATGCACCGTACCATTAGCGATTAATTCGTTAAGGATTAAGCGAAACTCGTATTCTTCTTCAGCGGACAAACAATAATTGGACTTGATGGAATCCATCATTTCCTTAATAATAGTCCTTATGCAATCGGATTCACAACCGATTATGCATTTGCTGTACAGTACGCTCATTAAGCCTGCCTCCCGCTTCGTATATTAGCTTATGTACTATATGTTTACCCATTACCAATAAAAACGAAACAAATTGGTCGGAATACTACATGTCCTTCTTTAATTGTCTGCGAAATCGTTCCAATACTCTGCGTTCCATCCTGGAAATATACATTTGAGAAACTCCCATTTCCTCCGAAATTTCTCTTTGGCTTCGCCCATTATAGAATCTCTCGTTAATTACTTTTCTTTCCTGTTCAGTTAAGGTAGACATTACTCTTTGAATAAAGTCCCTGTCTTCTATCAGTTGGTAATTCTTCTCTTCGTTGCCTATTACCGCCATCAGATCGGTTTCGCCTTCATTATCAATATAATAGTCCAGAGATGCTGTTTTAGTAGAACAGTTGGATTCTATCAACTCCAGTACCTGCTCTGATGTTATTCCCAAATATTCACCGATTTCCTCAGGAGTTGGAGAACGACCAAATTGATTTAACAGATAGCTTTTTGCATTCTCAATTTTTTTTATAAATTCGCTTTCTTTTCTTGGAAGACGTATGATTCGGCTTTTATCACGAAAATAGTTTTTTATTTCTCCTACTATGGTAGGTGTAGCAAAGCTTGAGAATTTAAACCCTTTTGTAACATCATAACGCTCTAGTGCTTTTATCAGCGCCAGGGAAGCAACTTGAAACAAATCATCGTATTCGATACCACGATTGGTGAATTTTTTCGCAATTATCTCTGCTATATACAGATATTTGCCAACAAGCTTATTTCGCAGTTCTATATCTCTTGTTCTGTAATATTCTGCAAGAAGCGCATCAACTGGCTGGTCTTTCTTTTTCACCTCTAACTGATCACTCATGATCAATATTGCCTCCGCCTGTTTTTAATATTGAAAACGTATTGATGATACCCTGTTTTTCTTCCTTCACAACTTGATCAGAAACAGAATCGATTATGAACAAACTAAGTTCATTAACCTCGCTTTGTTTAACAGGAACACCCCTTGCACCTGTTACCCTCACCTTCACCAAAATACTGGAATCCGTATTTATATGATAATCAATCATCAAATGGGTAACATCCGAAAACTGATTGATTAAGTAGTTGCCGGCTTCAGAAATTGCTAATTTTAAGTCTTCCATATCATCAATAGTAAAGCCTGCCCGATTAGCTATAGCAGCTGTAGTAAGCCTTGCTACCGACATATACTCAGGTTTGGCTGGCAATTTGATATTAATTTCGTCCATCTTCATCACTCCTGCACCTGGATGGTAAATACCTTGTCCAGTCCTGTAATGCTGAATATCTTAAAGATATAAGGCTGAAGATTTTGGATTATTATATCACCATCATATTCTTTGACATTACGCAGAGCACTAATCAGCACACCAAGACCCGTACTGTCTATGTACTTTAAATCTGTACAATCAAATTGAATATTTCCTTTATTTTCATCCACCAACTTCAAGAGTTTGCTTTTTAACTCAGGAGCATTATAAATATCGATTTCTCCTCCCAGTATAACGTTCCAGGAACCGGTTTTTTCATCCCATACTTGCTGAATATCCATGCAGTGCACCCCTCTTTGTTCTTCATTGGTCAAAATTATAGACATTTCTGATTTCATACCTAAGACTACGACCTTTGTTTCCTATTGGTATTTATTATAACATAGAATAAAGTGAAAGGGAAAGCAAGCAAGCGTTTTTTATTTTTCTTTATTGACAGCATGTTGGAAATGTTGTATATTAATATACGTCGCTCGAAAAAAATAAGAATGGCGGGGCGTAGCGCAGTTTGGTAGCGCACCTGGTTTGGGACCAGGGGGCCGCAGGTTCGAATCCTGTCGCCCCGACCACCTCAGACCCCTTGGTCAAGCGGTTAAGACACCGCCCTTTCACGGCGGTAACAGGGGTTCGAGTCCCCTAGGGGTCACCATATTTAATTTCGAGGGCCTTTAGCTCAGTTGGTTAGAGCAACCGGCTCATAACCGGTCGGTCCGGGGTTCGAGTCCCTGAAGGCCCACCATTTCTGCCTCGGTAGCTCAGTCGGTAGAGCAGTAGACTGAAAATTTACGTGTCGGTGGTTCGATTCCGCCCCGAGGCACCATATTAGAGGTTGGAAGTTGGATACAAGCTCAACTTCGAAGCTATAACTTAAATCTAACCTCTAACCTCTAACCTCTAACATCTAACCTCTAGTACGGAGGAGTACCCAAGTGGCCAAAGGGGGCAGACTGTAAATCTGTTAGCTCAGCTTTCGATGGTTCAAATCCATCCTCCTCCACCACATTAATAAAAGAAGCCAATTGTTGCAGCAAAAGGCTTCTTTTTTATATAGTAAGACACATAATATTTAACTGCTGATAAGCGAGTGCAATTTGTTTATTATGCTGCTTGACTAGCTGTGAATAGTAAAGCGTTTCAATTAAGTATCTTTCTCTGCACTTATCCTTTTGGTTTAAATACCAAAGCTGCCAGAAAACCAAAAATTATTGCAGAAGATATACCAGCACTGGTTATCTCAAATATTCCTGTTAATACTCCTATCAAACCATGCATTTCCGCTTCTGCCAATGCTCCTTTTAATAAAGAATTTCCAAAACTTAATATGGGTGTAGTTGCACCTGCTCCTGCAAAATCCACCAGTTTATCGTACCATCCAAGACCGCCCAAAACAGCACCTGCTGCTACCAGAGCTGTCATGGTGTGTGCAGGAGTCATCCTGAATACATCCATCATTACCTGTCCAATTGCACAAATAGCACCACCAACCAGGAAAGCTCTTATAAATTGTTCCATAATATGACTCCTTTACTGAATATACTCAATTGAAACAGCATGAGCAATACCAGGTATGCTCTCTTTCTGTTGATAGGACATGGGAGAGAGTAAAGCTCCTGTCGCAGCCACTAAAATTCGTTTCAATTCTCCTCGCCTCATCCGATTGAGAAAATGTCCATAAGTAACGATTGCACTGCATGCACATCCGCTGGCACCTGAGAATACTTTTGGATCCTTCCCATAAATGATAGTACCACAATCAACATAAAGATTTTTCTTAAGACAAATCCCTTTTTTACGAAACAAATCCTGCACTATGGAATAACCGGTAAAGCCCAAATCACCTGTAGCTATGAGGTCATAGTAGTCAGGTTCCACATTTAACTCATTCAAGTGCGTTTCGATAGTATCCACTGCTGCAGGTGCCATGGCAGCACCCATATTAAAAGGATCAGAAATACCCATATCCACTACTTTTCCTATGGTTGCAGAAATAATTCGAGGACCATTTCCCTGTTTTCCCAGAATAACTGCACCAGCGCCGGTAACCGTCCATTGTGCAGTAGGCGGCTTTTGCGCTCCATATTCTGTAGGATAACGAAATTGCTTTTCTGCAGCAGCGTTATGGCTGGCAGTTGCTGCCATTACATAGTTTGCACCGTTGTTATCCACTATCTTGCTTGCAAGAGCCAGGCTTTCCATTGAAGTAGAACAAGCACTAAATATACCCAGATATGGTATATGTAATCCTCTGGCTGCGAATGAACTTGAAGTTATTTGATTGTCCAGATCTCCGCTTAATAAAAAATTAATATCATCATTTTTCAGACCTGCTTTTTCCAAAGCTTTTGCACAAGCCAGTTCCAGTAATTTAACTTCTGCTTTCTCAAAGCTGTCCTGCTCCATCCAGAGATCAGAGGTGAATTGATCAAAATCCTCTGCTATCTGACATTTGGATTCAAAAGGACCTCCTACAGCAGCTGCAGCAATAATTCTGGGACTATTATCAAATAACCAGGATTGACGACCCAGCAGCATTTTTATCCTCCTAACGCTTGAAAAACCAGTTTGATGATAGCAACAACAAACGCAGCAAATGTACCAAACACAATAACAGGACCTGCTATTTTAAACATATTGCCGCCTACACCTAAAACAAAACCTTCACTTCGATGCTCAATTGCTGCAGAGGCAATACTGTTTGCAAATCCTGTAATGGGTACGGCAGTGCCGGCACCTGCCCACTGTGCTATTTGATCATATCTTCCTAATCCGGTTAACAAAGCAGCTAGAAAAATTATTACAGCTGTAGCAGGATTACCTGCCTTGGATTCATCAAAATGAAATACATTTATAAAAAAAATTTGAAGCAGCTGAGCAAGAGCGCAAATAGAACCTCCTGATATAAAAGCTCGCAAAATATTGATTCCGACCTTTCTTTTAGGTTCAAGCTTTTTAGCCCTGATTTGGTAATCCTTTTGCATAGGAGTAGCTTGTTTCTTTTTTGCCATGTTTACCCTCTTTCTTTTACAAATCTCATCTTTAGTATGTCAAAGACAACTCCAAATCATTCAAAAAAATAGCCGTGTAGATACACGGCTTAAAATAAAGGGGGTCTCAATGTAATTGTGAGGTATCTATATTATGGCCCAATTTCATAGTTTTCATTCATTAACAAAAAACCGAAGTCTTCAACAACTTCGGTTTATAAAAATTAATTCTATTTATGACCCTATTGAATCTTCTTTTTCTTTTTCTTTTTGCTCTTTCAGGAGATCGCCAAGGGTAACAGTCATTTCCTCTTTTACATAGGGGCTTTCCTTTGGAGCTTGTTTTTTCTCAGGCTTTTCTTGTTTTTCAACTGCCTCCCTAATGCTTAAGCTGATTCGTCTGTCTTTTGGTTTTACATCAAGTACTTTTACGTTAACCATTTCTCCGGTGTTAAGGACATCCTCTACCTTATTTACTCTCTTATCGGAAATCTGTGAAATGTGCACCAACCCGTCTACACCAGGTTCTAATTCCACAAATGCACCAAAAGAGGTTATGCGAACGACCTTACCTTGGAATACTTGTCCTGTTGGAAATTTGTCTTCGATATTATCCCATGGATGAGGTAAATTCTGTTTATAACCAAGGGAGATACGGTTGTTTTCCTTGTCTACAGACAAGATAACAACCTCAACCTCCTGACCTTCTGATACAACTTGTTTGGGGCTCTTGATATGACCCCAGGAAAGATCGGAAATGTGTATCAAGCCATCAACACCGCCAATATCAACAAAAGCTCCAAAATTGGTGATACGCTTTACTTCGCCTTTTATTTGTTGACCTTCCTCAACAGTCTCCCAGACCTTTTGTCTTTTTTCTGCTTCTTCTGCCTCCAATACAGCTCTTTGGGATGCAACAACCCGGTTCCGCCTCTTATCTGTTTCAAGGATACGCAAACGCAATTCCTGACCAACAAAGATGCTGAGGTCGCTAACATAACGCAAAGACAACTGAGAAGCTGGTACAAATGCAGTGAAACCTTTGATATTAGCTAACAATCCACCCTTTACAACTTGCTTTCCAATGCCAATGATTTCCTTTTCATTATGAAATGCTTCTTCGATCATCTTCCAAGCCTTATGTTTCACTATGTTTTTTTGTGAAAGAATGACATTGCCTTCTCCATCATTGACTTTTCTTACTTCTACCTCGATATCTTCCCCTTCATGAAAAGCTTCTGTAAGAGGTTTATCTTCCTCCAGCATAATGTCATTTATAGAAACAACGCCATCAGATTTATATCCGACATTTACTAACAACTCATCATCGTTAACTCGAAGAATTTTTCCGGTTACTATCTGCCCCGGGCGGAGTGAAACAATGTCGAAGTCTTCCATGGTTGTCTCTTCTTTACTATCCTCTTGTATGCTTTCCATGGGTTGCTCTTCGGTATCACTTGCTTCTGCTTCTTGCATATTGGAAACGGAAGTATCCTCTTGTATGTTATCCATGGGTTGTTCTTCGGTATCACTTGCTTCTGCTTCTTGCACATGAGAAACGGAAGCATCCTCATATGGCGCAGCTGCGTCTGATTCAAACCCCTGGGGACTATCATGTGCTGCCTCTTTCTGCTGTGCCTCAGCCTTTGCAGATTCTTCTTCCTGCTGTGCGTCAGCCTCTGCAGACCCTTCTTTTTGTTGTTCATCAGCTTCTGTTTCTATTGTTTTCATTTCTTCCTGCACTTCAGATGCAACTTCTTCTGCGACTTGAGGTTCCTGTTCCCCACCAGCTACAGTTTCTGTTGGATGCTGTTCTAATATTTCATCTTTCATTTCGTTCATTGATTATAGTACCTCCTTAAAATCCATACAATCGGATGCGTACAAATAAAACATTTTATGGAATAGCAGTCAACGATTGTATATTCCTCTTTAATGTGTTTCTTTTGTAGGTATGAATATTCCTGTAATTATGTTAACATGAAATAAAATTATGAAGGATATTCAAAATAATCATTTTATGTTTCCAGCGATATAAGCCCCCCTAGGTCATTCAATGGATAATCAACCACATTTATTGATTAGGAATCATTCCTGCCTGTAGGAAAAAGAACCACATCTAAATATAATATAATACTTTTTCGATATTATATGACTAAATCCTCTTTTTAAAATAAATTAACCTGATAATTTTTTTATCTCTGTTGACATCAGCTCAGACATTTTATTTAATAACTCCGAGTTGGATTTTTTACCATAATAATCTTTTAAATCCAGCGGCTTACCAATTGTTACATGTAAAGGATGAAAAACATTATACTTACCTGATATTGCCACCGGTACGGTAACTGCTCCTGATCTTTGTGCTATTGCTGCCATGCCATGTGTGAAATTCAGCATTTCCCCATCCTTGCTCCGGGTGCCTTCCGGAAAAATCCCAAACACTTTTCCTTCTTTTAATCGCCTTAGAGCAGTTTTAACCGCTGTGATATCCGCGGATCCTCTTTTTACTGGAAAAGCACCAACCGCTCTTAAAATTCTTCTGAACAATGGGTTTTTAAATAATTCTTCTTTTGCCATGAAATTGATCTTTCTAGGCAGAATGCATGCCAACAGGATAGGATCCAAAATAGATATATGATTGGAATATACAATGGCACTGCCTTCTGAAGGTATATTTTCCCTGCCTGTTACATTTGGTCGAAATAACAGGTATATAATTGGAGTTAAAATACATCGAATAATTGAATACAACAAGTTGCGCTACCTCCGCCGGTCATGCAAGAGATTTTCGATCTCGTTGACCACCTGGTCTATGTTTTTATTGGTTGTATCTATCAATACAGCATCTTCTGCTTTTTGCAGGGGTGCATATGCTCTATTGGTATCGTTGCAGTCACGTTGGTTGATATCCTGCAGAACCTTTTGATATTCTGTCTCCGTGCCTTTCTGCTTCAATTCCTCCCATCGACGTCTGGCTCTTTCTTCAGGAGAAGCAGTGAGGAAGATTTTAAGGCTTGCATTGGGCATAACATATGTACCTATATCTCTGCCATCCATAATCAAAGAATTTTCTGTTGCAATTTTCTGTTGAAGCTCTACTAGTTTTTGGCGTACTTGCGGGATGGTTCCAACATCAGAAGCAGCTGTTGAAATTTGCTGAGTTCGTATTTCATTGCTTAACTCCCGGCCATCCAAAAAAATTCTTTGTATCCCTTTATCATATTGTACCTTAATATTGGTTTTAGGAAGAAGCGGCAGAACATCCTTTGGATTACGCGGGTTTCCGCCGGATTCAATGACTTTCAGGCCCATAGCACGGTACATGGCTCCTGTATCCAAATAGAGTATATCCAGCTTATCAGCCAATATTTTTGCCACTGTGCTTTTGCCTGCACCGGCCGGACCATCTATGGCGATGGTTAATATGGCTAAATCCGGTCGAAGGCTTACAGCTTTGTTTAAATAAACCGGTATCAAGGGTCTCTCATTCTGAAGTTGTATATGCATCAGTACTCGAATGCATTTTGGAAGACTGCAGGCAACATGCATTTCCTGACAACAGCTAAGCGGGATGGATGTCATGCCCAATTCCCGCGCAGCTGCTGCAGGATATACTGCGTCCAGGTCCTTTGTTGCTGTGAAAATTACACTTACTATATCTTCCATCTGTAAACGATTTCTTTCCATAATTTCATTAAGCAATCGGCGGGTTTGGTCCAGAATTTCCTGTTTATTGTTTTTTGATGTCGTAATGGCACCTCTGAGTGCGTATAATCTCATAATTTCTCTCCTATAGTACACGATGCCCCAGTCCAACTGCGACCTCGTTCAGATGTAACAGACCTATGCCTAAAAATAAAGCTACACTGATATGATCCTGATATCGAGCAATTCCAATTTTTCCGCCTATATTAAGCCCCAAAGCTTTGGGCATAATCTGAGATACTGCCTCATGAGTTGCCCCTGCAACTGCCCCCTCTTCCAAATGAGTATCATCAATAACTCCTTCACGCTTGGATGCGACTACAGCTCTTTCGATGATTTTTGCAATAGAGCTAATAAATTCTCCGCCATAATCCACAGCAGCTGCATATATTTCCTGTTTAAGCATTTCTTCTTTCAACTTTTTCTCTTCCTCACGAGATAGGCTTAATGCCATGTTTAATGCGATTCTGGAAGTTTCTTTACTGCCTGGAGCATCCAAAACTGATTCCACCCTTTCACTTTCATTCTGCTGTTTATCATAAATCATTCTGTGCAGTTTTGCAAGAGATTATGTTTGTAGAGGTGAGTGGTATCATTTAAGCAGAGTAGACAAGCTGTATCGGATTTCCAGCCCTCAGCGCTCGATTCAATGGAAGGTTCCGTACGAATAACACTTATACCCCCATTACTCAGCTGAAATTTCCAGAGAAGTTCTTTTGACAGTCCCATTAACTCCATAATAAGCATTCGTATAGGATAAGCATGTGCTACCAGCAAAATTCGTTTCTCTCCTTGGGTCATATCATTTTGCAGAGTATCTGCAAAATGTCGGATTCTAGTTTGCAGAGATGACAAATTTTCTCCGTTTTCCAGATCGTAATCAAAATTTGCACGATATTCTTTTAGTTGCCCAGGGAAGTTTTCTTCAATTTCCTTTATACTCAGCCCTTCCCATACTCCAAAATTAACTTCCTTCAGCTCATCTCTTGTTTTGGGTTTAATTCCGAGCTTCTCACCGATAATGTAAGCTGTTTTATAAGCGCGCTCCAATCCACTGGAATAGATCTGGGAGATGCTTTCCCTTTCAAGCCTTTCAGCCAGCTCTTCAGCTTGACGAATACCACGATTTGTCAATGGAATATCATTGGCACCCTGGGTTCGCCCTTGTAGATTCCACAATGTTTCTCCATGACGGGTCATATAAATGTACATTGTACCTCCCTGATGTTGAGTTATAAGTTTTCTGTTGTTTCTGATTTCTTGTGCCTATAGCTGTGCTAAGATTTATCTTTTTCAATATACACCTGATAATCCTCCCAAATCTCTTCCAGCTGATGGAAACCAAAAGAAATTTCTTCCTTTTTAACTTGTCCTATTCCTACAATTAAAGCATTAATGAGACTAAGAGGCGCAACAAGAGAGTCAACAAAAGATGCCATGTCGCTTTTGGCTAACAGCGAGTAGTCTGCATAAGCAGTTAAGGGCGAAAGCATACTGTCAGTCAAAGCTACAGTATCAGCTTCCCGTTCTTTTGAAAATTTCATTGCTTCGATTGCACGGCTGGCATATCGAGGGAAGCTGATTCCAAAAAGTAAATCGCCCTTCCCTATGTGAAAGAGCTGTTCAAAAATATCATTTATTCCAGATGTGACAATACGAACATTACTAAAAATAAAGTTAAGATAATAGCCCATGAATTGTGCCAGAGGAGCAGAGCTGCGCAGACCCAGGACATATATGTTTTTTGCATTAAGAATTTTTTCAATGACAGCATTGAATACTTCGTTATTCGCTTCTTCTACGGTATTTCGAATATTATGCATATCTGCTTTCAGTACGTTTTTAAGCACCATGGATTGATCCATATCTGCAGATAATTCAATTCGCTGTACTGTGGTCAGCTTGTTTCGTATCAATTCCTGCAAGGCTTTTTGAAGCTTGGGATATCCCTCATAATTAAGGGCGTTGGCAAAACGGACAACTGTAGATTCGCTGACGCCTACATTATTACCTAAACGTGAGGCGGTCATAAAGGCAGCTTTGTCATAATTATTCATAATATATTCAGCTATCAGCTTCTGACCTTTGCTCATTCGTTTATAACTGGAATCGATGCGGTGAATCAAGTCTTTATTGTCCATTGCTTACTCTCCTTTGCAGAGCTTATTACTGTGACTTTACATATATTTTACCACATTGGACCTGTTTTGCAAGAGTAAGGGCAGGTATATTCATTTTTCAGATGATTTGCCTTCAAGCCCCCACAAGCGGAGTGTTTCAAGCATGCTGTGATCTGTCAGGTCGAATTGAAGCGGGGTTATTGATACATAATTATTATTGGCTGCTTCTATATCAATATCGTCATCCATGTATTCTTCAACAATCTCACCAGCCAGCCAATAATAGGTACCGCCCCTGGGATCCTCTCTTTTTTGATAATTCTTCGTATACCTTCGTTTGCCCAGTCGTGTCACTTTCATACCTTTTAACTGATCCAAGCCAGTGTTAGGTATGTTTACATTTATAAGAGTGTTTGCTGTGAGTCCATTGTCAAAAATGAGTTTGACTATATCAGCAGCTACCTGTCCTGCGCAAGCATAATTCATCTCTATTCCAGAAAGCAGTGAAAATGCAGCAGAAGGTACGCCCATAATGCATCCCTCAATGGCTGCAGATACGGTTCCGGAATACAGAACATCGGTGCCCAGATTAGCACCTCGGTTTATACCTGTAAAAACAAAGTCAGGACGCTCATCGAGCAGCAAGTCTATACCCAGCTTAACGCAATCTGCAGGAGTTCCGTCAATGGCAAAAGCTTGGACATCGAGCCCGGGAATTTTTACTTCTTTTACCCGCAAGGGATAAAGCATGGTAATAGCATGACCGGTTGCACTTCTTTCAGAATCAGGTGCTGCTATTGTTACTTTCCCCAAAGAGGATAAGCTTGCCGCTAATTGATACAGTCCTTCTGCATAAATTCCATCATCATTGGATAATAAAAAGTTCATTTTATCTCCTTGTTTTCTTTTTTTCTAAAATAATTAAAATAACATAGCCATTATATTATAGTTTATCTAATTGATACAAATACTATTTTCATATATTCCTATTTGGAGCGTGAACCATGATACAAATTGATGATGCAGGCAGCGGAAGCTTAATAGGTGGAACCTGCATAGCAGCTACTCGTGTGGAAACTGGTGAATATGTTTATGATTTTATCCCTGTCTCTTATTATCAAAATAATATGTTTCACAGCAAATTATACCTGGAGAAATCTTATCAAATTGTGTTTTCTTTGCTTAAAAGATTAAAGTGGAAGCCACAAGAGAAAATGGAAATTTGCCAAGGATACATGTTTGATCAGGTAAGGATAATATTTGAAGCAAAAAAAATCCCCTGTTTCTCTACAAAAATTGTATACCCATTGCAGCCTTTAATAGAAAAAACCTTTCAAGATTATGCGCTCAGCCTTGGTCTTCTGCCTCAGTATGTAATGTACACCAAATATCCTTTGCATTTTCATCGTATTCTACGCTGGGTATATGCAGATTATAATAAGCGTATGAAATTATGCAAAACCGGATGGAAGAGTTGGAAACGCTATGGTAATTTGCCAGTAAATATGGAGGAAGATGTATTGTACAAGCGAAATTATACCTGCTTGAAATGCGGTAAGGCTATTCAAACTGGATCCAAGGTAAGACGCCTGGAATATCATAGTAACTGCCCCAATATTATTTTTCTGCACAATAAATGCATATGAATTATTGAAGCAGTATAACTATAACTGAACAGCCTGCTTGAAACAGAACCTTAAGCTTATCTAGGTTCAACTATCAGTTTAATAGCTGTTCTTTCTTCACCATCGATTTCGATTTCGGTAAAAGCGGGAATACATATCAAATCGATGCCGCTGGGAGCAACAAATCCTCGAGCAATGGCTACTGCCTTTACAGCCTGATTTAATGCACCGGCTCCAATGGATTGCATTTCTGCACTTCCTCGTTCACGCAGCACCCCGGCCAAAGCACCGGCTACTGAATTTGGATTGGATTTTGCTGATACCTTCAATACCTCCATTAGTTAATCCTCCTGCAATTTACAATACAAGGATATTCTACAAACCTGGCAAAAAACCTCTTTTTGCCAATGAAAAAGATGTGGGCTATCCACATCTTTTAGATTCTATTTTGCATATTCTACAGCCCGCGTTTCGCGGATTACATTAATTTTGATTTGTCCTGGATATTCCAGCTCTTTTTCTACCTGCTTGACAATATCTCTAGCCATCATAAGTGCCTGATCATCGTCTATTTTGTCAGGCTTTACTATAACTCGGATTTCCCTTCCTGCTTGTATAGCAAACGATTTTTCTACTCCTGCGAAGGAATTTGCTATT
>ENA-UOOM01002250-UOOM01002250.1-fermentation-metagenome-genome-assembly--contig:-NODE-2250-length-16334-cov-4.636710_pt1 | contig 16334 bp, 9 predicted proteins | sample MGYA00245781_ERZ724031 | MGnify/ENA primary metagenome ERZ724031 (study PRJEB28704, sample SAMN03018317) | fermentation metagenome | biome: anthropogenic terrestrial biome; feature: soil; material... | reverse complement strand
GTTCAAAAAATCAGCTGGTTGCCGAAATCGATACCTTTAAGGATCCCATGATCGATAAATTTATCATGGGTGTGGAATCTCTTGATCGATTCAACGATTTTGTGAAGGGAATCAAACGGGCCGGCCTGGACGAACTGCTTGAGATTTACAACACAGCGTACAAGAGGTATCAAAAAACGGCAAAGTAATTTGCAGGAGTCGGAAAGTGGGAGCATGCTCCCACTTTTGCATTTTTGGAACGCAAGATGATTATTTCGGAGGTCATTTGCGGTAATATTAAAAATCTTCTATGATCGTAGAATATTTCTATTGTTCTTCACGGAGCATTCTGTTATTCTCTAAATACCGTATCCGATCAACAATTTCATTTAAGTTACTAAAATGGAGGGGGTTACCCATGACACAAAATTCCAATATAGCAGCGCGGGAAGCTGGTCATCAATCCTCAACAGATCTGGTGAAGCCTTCCCCTGCTCCGGAAAAGAAGTCCGGTATATTATATAATTATTGGAAAAACCGTTATCTTGTATTATTGCTGTTGCCGGCTATCCTTTTTTTCGCTATCTTTTGTTATGGACCGATGCCCGGTGTGATCATAGCATTCAAAGACTATAAGTTCCGATTGGGGATCTTTAAAAGCCCCTGGGTGGGCCTGGAAAATTTCAGGATGCTCTTTTCCATTAAAAGTTTCGGCGAGGTATTCCGCAACACCCTGATTATCAGTGTTTACAAACTTCTTACCGGATTTCCTGCCCCGATTTTGTTTGCTCTGTTTCTGAATGAAATACGGCAGCAAAAGTTCAAAAAGACGGTGCAGACCATCAGTTATTTACCGCATTTTGTTTCCTGGGTTGTCCTTGGCGGATTGTTTATACAATTTTTATCGCCCTCCGCCGGACCGATCAATGTCATTTTAAAGAACCTGGGCATGGATCCCATCTTTTTTCTGGGTGATCCAAAATGGTTTCGCAGTGTATTGGTGGTTACCTCCATGTGGAAAGGATTTGGCTGGGGGTCTATCGTATATCTGGCATCCATCACATCAATATCGCCTCAGCTATATGATGCAGCAGATATAGATGGTGCCGGGCGTTTTCGAAAGATGTGGAGCATCACCCTGCCGGAGATGGTCCCTGTGATTACCATTATGCTTATTTTCTCCGTCGGCGGGATTGTCGGGGATGATTTTGACCAGATATTCAATTTATACAATAAAGCGGTTTACAGTGTAGGCGATGTACTGGGTACCTATATTTACCGGGTAGGTCTAGTTGATATGAAATACAGCTTTTCTGCGGCGGTTGGTCTGTTTCGGAATGTGATTTCATTTGCCCTTGTTTTCCTTGCAAACTTTGCAGCGAATCGAGTCAATGAATATGGAATATGGTAGATTACAGATAAGTTATACGTTTCTATGCGAATAGAAAAGGAAAGGGGAAAGGTTCATGGCATATCTGAGCAGACGCCGGGCAAAAGGCGAAATTACATTTGAGTGTGTGAACGGTTTTATTATGGTCCTGCTGAGCTTCACGACGCTCTATCCGTTCCTGTTTTTGATTTTTCAATCTTTGGGAAACTCAGCGAGCATCAGTTTTCTGCCGAAAGAATTTGAAACGGCAGCGTATGCTACTGTTTTTAAAAATTCCTATATCTGGAGCGGATTTCGGAATACCATATTGCGTACTGTTGTAGGTACTGTGCTATCTGTGCTCGTTACCACTTCCGGGGCCTATGCGTTATCCAAGCCATGGTTCCCGAATCGGAGATTATGGACCGGCTTCATTGTATTTACCATGTTTTTTTCCGGAGGATTGATTCCGAGCTATCTTCTCATGAAGGGCCTTGGACTTTATAACAGCTTCTGGGCCATGATCCTGCCCGGGCTTTGCAGCGCCTATAATCTGACGATTATGCGCAACTTTTTTATGGGAATTCCCAATGAACTGGAGGAGTCCGCCAAGATTGACGGCGCAAATGATATCCAGATCATGCTCCGGATCGTGATTCCCATTTCGCTTCCCATTATTGCCACTATATCCCTGTGGAATGCTGTGGGACACTGGAATGCCTGGTTTGACTGCATGATTTACATTACGGAGCCGCGCAATCAGGTGCTTCAGCTGATTCTCCGCCATATTGTAATTGAAGGGACTTCCCAGTATATGAACTTCACCGGAACCATGGATACCGGAACCTATATGCCGGAGGCTGTAAAAGCAGCGACTACCATTGTAGCCACCTTACCGATTCTGCTTGCCTATCCGTTTATTCAAAAGTATTTTGTAAAAGGAGTGATCGTGGGATCCCTCAAGGGGTAATTGCCATAGAACTTTTTGGAAATACATCTTGTGTTTCCGTTTCATAAAAGATAATATATTTAAGAGGAGGATCAATATGAACAAAAAGCTCATCAAGGTCATATCCGAAATGGTTCTTGCGGCAGTTTTGATGGTGTCCATAGTGGCGTGCAGCAAGACTACAGGTCCCACGAAGGAAAACACAAAGACACCGGATTCCTCCGGAAAGTCAGCGTCAGGAAAAGAAGAAAAGGACCCTGCTGCTCCAAAGGATGAAACATATACCATCTCCTGGATCGGCGCACAAAACAACCCTCTCAGTGAGGATCCGGTCATGCTTGAAAAATGGGAGAAAGAATTCAATGTTGTGATTGATTTCTGGAATATTGATTCCAATGAATGGAATGAGGTCCTGTCTACCAAGTTCGCCGGAGATGAGATCCCGGATCTTCTTTACTGCAATTCCCCTGCAAATTTTGCGAATTATGTGGATCAGCAGCTGCTGGCGGAAATTCCACCGGAAATGCTTGAAAAATATATGCCAAAAACAATAGCCGCCCTGAAGGCGGACAACGAAAAGGTCTTGCTGCAAGGTCAGGTGGATGGCAAGCAGTACGGCATTCCGATAGGGACCTACTTTCACAATCAGTTCCATGAGCCCATCGTCTATCGCGGGGACTGGATGAAAAAGGCAGGCGTAAGTTCCGCTCCCGCCACACTGGATGAATTCCAGGATTTAATGTATAAGTTTGCCAATGAGGATCCGGATGGAAACGGAAAAAGGGATACCTATGGCTTTTCCACCTCCGGGCTGAATATGGTATATGGAGCCTTTGGCTATGAGCGAAAGCAATGGGTGGAGGAAGACGGTAAACTTGTATACTCCTCCATTCAGCCTGAAATGAAAGAAGCTTTGGCAGTGCTGGCCAAGTGGTATAAAGACGGAATCATCGATCCGGAGTTCATCACCGGGGAAAACAAGGGTGGATACTGGGCAATTACCCATGCCTTTGACGAAGGGCGAATCGGATATTCCGGCCACGGGTGCTATTATCATTGGAATCCCGACCTGGGGCCATTGAATGAGTCCACGGGGAAATCCTCTGTGATTGCCGCCACGAACTATCAGGAGCTGGAAAAGAAGTTCCCTGGTATAGGCAGTGAGCTGGTGCATGGCACTCCGGTAACCGGACCGGATGGCAAATGCGGATCCCGCGGGGACCCCCTGCAGCACCCCCATCAGGTGGGCTTTGGAATCCAACTGGAAGACGAATTGGATAAAATGGCGAAAATCATGACGATGTATGAATACTGGACTTCCGATACCGATCATTATTTTGAATCCCGCAGCGGTATCAAGGATGAAATGTGGCATTTTAATGAAGATGGCGTACCGGTCAGCGACTTTGATGCATGGAAAGAGAAGAATAAGAAGCCGGATGAAACACTGTCCGGTGTCGGAGCAGCCACCGTCCTGGAGCCATTCCTGCTTTCAAGCTACGATAAACTTCAGAACAAATACCTTTATGACTGGGCGGTTGAGAACAAGTATGACAAAGATCTGATCCGAAGCGAGCTGTTTGTGGCCCTGCCTTCCGCGGGAACGTATCAGACCGAGCTCGACAAAATGGAAGACGAGGCCTATATTGCCATCATTACCGGTGACAAGCCTGTGGACTATTTTGATACTTTCGTGGAGGAATATAAAAAGTCCGGTTATGAAAAGCTGGAGAAAGAAGCCAATGAATGGTGGAAAACCATGAAATAGTGTCTGCTATCAGGAAGCATGTCTGCTGTTGCGGGAATGCTTCCTTTTTTTCCATCATATAATGAAATAAAGGTATACAACATTCCATTCTGAGTATATGGGTATATTTGGAGGAGGATGAAAATGCAGGGGAAGTTCAGGAGAAAAAGCCGAAGGAAATATGGATTGGCTTATAGAAAAATTATACTTTCCTTTGCTGTCATCGTTTTGCTGATTACCTCTCTCAATGGAATTATCACTTATGCCTTTGTGAAAGTCTACGGCGATCAGGTTCGAAAGAATCGTCAGGCTGAATTGAAACAGATAGGCATACAAATGCAGCAGCGTTTGTTTCGGCCTGCCAATCGTCTTTATGTGGATTTTATCAGCAATCCGGTATTGTATCCGGAGTTGAAGGACTTTTTTCATCATTCAGTTAAAACCAGGCCAAGCGAGTCTGTATTGTATTATCGGTTGTATTCCTCTTTGCACGCAGCAGTCTCCAGTATGCCGGAAACCTTTCGGGACGTTTCTGTATACAGCAAAACGGCCAATGTGGTTCTTTCCACAAGTGGAGGTGCCAACTGGCTAAATGATACCTGGTCGGATAATCTATCGCTGGATGGGATAGAGCAGGTTGTGCATGGGAAGAGTTCATTGTTTTGGAAGTATACCCCGATACAGATTTCATCTGAAACGGGAAAGAAAATGGAAGATGCATCCATTGCCCTTTGCGGAACTTACCCTTTCAATGCTTTCGGCGAAAAGTGCAAAGGGGTTTTTCAAATCCGATTGAATACCGTCGCAATCAGCAGGTTGCTGCAGGAATATCAAACACAGCAGACGTCCTATTATTTAATTGACAAACTGGGCAGGCCAATTGCGTCTGTTGGCAAACCCATTGATTTTACCAACCTGTATCAGGATAAGCTGAATGATATCGGACAATCGGAATATATTGAGACGTATAAGGTGGACGGGGTGGATTCCGTTCTTGTTTCCCGTCCCTTTCAGGAAGATTATATCCTGATGTCCGTTACGACACTCGATGTTTTTTATGAACAGGCAAACAGAGTCCGACATATGGTAAGTCTGGTGGAGCTCAGTGTGCTGCTGGTCGGTTTTTTACTGGCCAAGTTTTTTTCGGACCGCCTGTACCGTCCCCTGCGGCAATTGATTGAGCCTGCCCGGGAGTATTCGGGGAGTGTCCTACAGGAGAAACGGCGCCTGGATGAGTATGCGTATATTCATGAGGTTATGGAGAATCTCTCTTCCCATGCTTCTTCCCTGGAGAATATGATGGATGAAAACTTTTCGTTGATACGGGATGGTTTCCTGCAGACGCTTCTTTATGAGCCAAAGCTGGATCGGAATGAAATTCGTGAGAAACTGGATCTTTTGCACCTTTCCTTTCCTTATCCGTACTTTTGTGTTGTGGGAGTATCTGTTCCGCAGAAGATTTTCCGTACGCTTCAAACGGAACAAAAAGTGGTGCTTCTTTATGGGCTGCTGAATTGTTATCATGAGTACAAAAGCAGTGAAATTGTCCTTGCCGGCACCAAAAACAACGATCGCTCCCTGACGCTGATTGTAAATCTGCCGGCAAGTGCAAAGAGCCGTCAGGATGACTGGATGCGGGAAATCAGCCGGATATGCTTCCGATTTTGTCAGGTTCCTCCGAATCTCAGTGTCAGCTCCTGCGTAACGGATATTTTGGAACTGAGCGAGGCCTATCAGCAGAACAGTATATGTGAACCCTATTTTTTCTTCCTGACAGACGAGCCCTATCTGAAAGCCGAACGGATTCTGACGATGGAATGCAAAGCAGACAGCGGGATCCCGGCACGTTTTCCGGATGATTTCAGAAAGCATCTGGATTCCTTTGACGAAGAGAGCGCAACGGTCGATATTTTAAAGCTGGTGGAGAAATGCAAATCCGGTCAATATACCGCGGCACATTGCAGGGCACAGCTTTTTTCCGCTGTCTCCGCTCTGTCCCGGTTTATTCTGCGCATTTATCCGGGGGGCAACCATGCCAATGGGAAAATTTATGATGAGTTTTTTGGGTGCACAGATATCGATTGCTTTCAGGATTGGATTTGCGGACGAATCCGCTATTATGTGAATCTGCAGAGACAGAATCACGCTGGCCAGTATTCTGATATCCTGCAAAGCATGACAGACTATATTTTGCAGCATCTGAGCGAATCCATATCCCTGGAAGTGTTGGCGGATACGTTTCATATCAGTCCAAATTATCTCAGCCGTTTGTTCCGGGAGCAGGTTGGGCTGAACTATACGGAATATGTGAACAATGCCAGGCTGGAACTTGCCGCAGAGCTTTTGATCAACAGCGGGGAAACGATTGAGCGGATTGCCGGCGAAGCGGGTTTCAACAGTTCCGTGTATTTTATTAAGCGATTTAAGCGCAAATATGGCATGACTCCGAAAACATATCGTATGAATGCAATGATGCAGGAAAGCATGGACTCCTGAAAGTCTATGACAAAATACAATATTCCTGAACGAAAATCACTTTTGTAGAATTCATCAATAGCAGAGCAGAATAAGCGAAGGAAAGACAGACCGGTTGAAGGTATAATAAATGACAGGGAGGTAGTATACTATGAATTTTGCCAAAACATATGAGGATTGCTATGTATCATTTGACGGCAGCAATCTTACGATAGGAAACAACCGGATCGAACGGTCCTGGGAGATGAAGGGGGAGGTTCCCCGAAGCCTTTCTTTCCGAAACAAGAGGATGGAGAAAGAATGGTTCTCCGATCCAAACCCTGCGGGATGGTTATCTGTAGGAAAATCGGCATCAGCGGGAGAACCCATACCCAATTCCGGGAAGGCTTCCGGAACGGCGGAAGAGCCCATGGATTGTACGATAACGACTCATACGGATGATGATTTCGGATTTGCTGTTCCTCACTTTGTGATTGATGTTGAGCTGGAATACCACTCGTGGAAGGCGATATGGCGCCATATCATTTATCCCGGACTGCCGATTCTGCGGAACTCCATTATTCTGGAAAAGAAAAGCCCGATTGCCTCCGACCATTGCGCAGGCAGCCGTGGCAAACAGGAAAGGCCGGGAATTGCCGGAATGTATGAAACTCTGTTTGAAAAAGAATCCAATGGAGAAGGGTATATCGATGTGCTTCCGGGTTTGCCAATCCATTGCAAGTGGAAATCGGTGTGCTTTCAGGATGCAACGGATCATCATAACAATCTGGTTTCCTCGCAGGAAGGGCTGCTTTACAGCAATGAAAAATCGCATCTTTCGGGAAACCTTTTATTTGTAAAGGATTCGATGCACGAAGATGGGTTTCTTGCAGTAAAGGAGGGCCCGACGCCGGTGGCCTATCAGGGCGGCGTGACCCATGACTTTGAAATTTGCGGCAACAATATTCTTACATCCGGCGGGGGGATATCTGCGGAGGAGTGGAGGAAAGCCCAGACCATGACGACCTATGGCAGTGCCGTCGTCCTGTGGGAAGGGGACGGCGAGGATGCCATTCTGGCTCTCCAGCAGTACCATCGGGCGATTCACCGATACAACCCGGAGCGGGATGCGTTCGTCATGTGCAATACCTGGGGAGATCGTTCCAAATCCGTCATCATCAATGAGGATTTTATGCGAAAGGAATTGTCCCTGGCGGAGTCTTTGAGGATCAGCTGTTATCAGATCGATGCCGGCTGGCAGGAAGGCGTATCCACTGTTTCGGCACAGGGAGGGATCGAGGGATATTATCGTTCCAATCCAAATTACTGGCATGTAAACGGAAAGGGCTTTCCCAAAGGCCTGCAGCCCGTTGCAGAGCAGGCGAAAAGCGGAAACATGGATCTTGGCCTGTGGTTCTCCCCGGATTCTCTGGATGATTTTTGCAACTGGAGAAAAGATGCCGATACTTTGGTCAATCTTTACAGGGAATATGGGATCAAGGCATTTAAGCTGGACGCAATTCATATCCGCTCGAAAAAGGGTGAAGAGAATCTGTTCCGCATGATGAGAGAAGTTACGGAGGAAACCGACGGAAAGGTGATACTCAATCTGGATGTAACGGCGCAAACGCGGAATGGATATTATGGAAGAGTCCAATATGCCAGCCTGTTTCTGGAGAACAGGTATACCGATTGGCATAATTATTACCCTCATTGGACCTTACGGAACCTTTGGATGCTTTCCGGGTATTATCCCACCTTCCGTCTGCAGACGGAGTTTTTAAACGTGAACAGAAACAGGGAGCTCTATTCGGGCGATGCGCTGGCACCATCCGTTTGCGGAATGGAATATGCATTTGCGGTTACCATGTTTTCCAATCCGCTGGCATGGATGACTCTCACCGGACTGGACAAAGCATCCCGGAATACTCTGGAGCGGATGATCCCCATTTATCGGAACTATCAGTCCGATATCCTTTCCGGCATTGTCCTGCCCATTGGGGAGGAGCCTTCGGGAACGGGATGGACGGGCTTTCAGTCTATAACAGGAGACGGAAAGGGATATCTTCTGATTCTGAAAGAACGAAATGATGGCGAGCGCCATTCCTATGCGTTGTGGAAAATGAAAGACAGGGAAATCAAACTGCACCGACTGATGGGACAGGGAGAGGACAGAATGGCGAAGACAGACGGGGCAGGACGGATGGAGTTCTGTCTCACGGGGAACTTTCAATATGCGTTGTATGCCTATGAAAAAGTGACAGAGTCCTGATAGCGGATGCTCTCTTTCGTTCCTGCTTTTTACTTATTCTGTTTGTTATCTGTACGTCTTATGAGAGATGAATGGCTGCCTGATGCAGGGCCGACGGATGACAAATGCCGGGATGGCGCACTGTGATACAGCATGGAACGGAGGCTTTTATGGTAAAATCCAAAGTACTGAGGAAGTCGATTATGTCCTATCTGGCTGTCCTGCTGATACCTGCCACTTTGCTTGGACTTATGATTGTTACGGATTTCTCCAAAAGACTCAGAAAAGAAGTCATTCACTCAACAACCAGTATGTTGACGCAGGCCAGTGAAATATTGGACAGCCGGTTCAGCGATTTGAGCAGAATCTCTTATCAGATATCAGCGAATCGGAATCTGCAGCCTTTTCTTTCCCCGGCGGATGGAAATGAAATGGAGAACTATCCATCGGTTTACAACGGAATTCAGGAGCTGGAAGATTATAAAATATCCAATGGTATGATTGAAAATATCTATCTTGCTCTGAGAGAGAAAGATGTTGTACTGAGTGATAAAGGCAAATACAGTTATAATACATTTGAAAAGTATATTTGTGTGTGGCAGGATTCGCCGCAGGGCAGCTTTACAGACCGCATCAACAGTATTGCTTCTCTGACGGTTATCCCTTCCCGGCCGGCTTACGTGAACGGAACCCGGACAAATCTCATATCCTATGTACAGCCGCTGCCGGTCCAGGCTGATTATCAGTATACGGCGACTCTTGCTGTAACCATCCGGGAAGACTCTGTGCGGCAGATCCTTCATGAAGTGTTGGGAGAGTACAGTGGCTATGTGTACATTCTGGATTCAAAAAACAGGGGAATATTTACCTGCGGGCTGAACAACAGTCGGGACTACAGGAAGGCAGCCGATAAGGCAGTTCATAAATCCATGGCTTTCATTCAGGATCAGGATGGGGATCTTCAAAATGGAATAACAAATTTCGAACAGGGGAAGTTCATCCTTTCCTATATCCAATCGGATATTATGGGCTGGAAATATGTTGCAGCCATGCCTGCCAGGCAGATACAGCTAAAAATGAGGGATTATCAAAAAATATTTATTTTTGTCATGTTTATGGCCCTGATCATCGGTGGCTGGGCAGCATTTAAATTTTCAAGAAGGAATTATCGGAATATCCGGAATATTACGGATACCTTGCTGTCGGGACAGAACATGGAAGGGCAGGAGACGATCAGCAATGAGTGGAATTTCATAAATGATGCCGCAGTGTGTATGATTCGGGAAAATGCTTCTCTTCGGGACAAGCTGGAAAAGCATATGCCAATTATACGTAATGATTTTTTCCGTAAGCTCCTGACAGGAGAAATGCAGGATGGGAAATCCATTGCCGCCATGGCAAACTTCCTTTCCGTTCAACTGAATTTCAATGCCTGCGGGGTTCTCCTTACCAGTATTGACAGTTATGAGGAGATAGAAGATGCGGTAGGGGAGCCGGAGCGGAATGTAATCCATCTTTCCCTGGCAGCCAGGGCGGAGGAGATTGGCTCGGCGCTTGGACGGGGGTATGCCGTGCGTCTCGGGAAGGATAAAGATGCGGTTTTGGTGGCGTTCGACAACAAGGATCCCGATGCAGACAGAAAGGCCCTGAAAAGTGCAGCGCATCAGCTGCGCGCCTGTCTGTACTCCGATTTCGGAATATCCATTACGGCTGCGATCAGTGATATCCAGGGGGAAGTGTCCCGGATACGGACTGCCTATCAGCAGGCGGAATATGCTTTGAGTTATCGGCTGATCGATGGAAAGAGTACAGTGATCAGCTATGCAGAACTGTACAACTGCGAAAGCAGGGTGGCCGGATGCTATTATACGTTCGATCAGGAAAGACAGCTGATGCAGTTCCTCCGGGTGGGGGACTTTGATTCCATCAGGAAGATGCTTGGTGCCATTGTGGAACAGATTAAAACCCGGCCCGTTCCGATTGAGGTGGTTCGATGCACTTATTTTGACATTATCAACACAACACGGAAGGCCCTGGATGAACTGGGAATAACGGACTTTGGATATGAGGAACACTTTGCCGGACTCATGAGGGGGAAATCGCTGACGGAAGTCTATGAAGAAGCATGCAGCTTCTACTTTAATACATGTGAACGCATTCGTGATGCCAGGAATCAAAAGGATTGTGATTTCAAGCAAAGAATTGTGGAGTATATTGGGCATCACAGCATGGATAATGAAATATCGGTGGAAAACGTTGCTGGACATTTTCACGTCTCAGGTTCCTATATCAGTAAGTTGGTCAAGGAGCGGACGGGCAGTGGATTCACAGATTATGTAAACAAGCAAAGACTTGCAAAGGCGAAGCATCTGCTGTGTGAGACGGAAATGCTTGTGTCCGACATTGCTGGCGCAACAGGGTATAACAGTGTATACAACTTTACGCGTGTATTTAAACGCTATGAGAAGATGACTCCCACACAGTACCGATTGAGTGGAAGCATTTCACAGAAGTGCGGAAGGGACCATCCCGCAGGTACTTCGATTTCATAAAACGGAATGAAATGTTAAAGCGGAACGGAAATTGTTTCTTTTCAAAAATCCATTTCCAATATATATTGAAGAAAAGAGATGGCGCCGTCTCAATGGTTCAGGAAAAGCAGAATATAAAATGTATGGGGAGGAACGTTGGATGAAAAGATGGCATTCGGTCCGATTCATCACAGCAGCTCTTGCGGTTTGTGTTCTGGGGTTGGCCGTCTTTGCCGGCTGCGGTAAAAAAGAGACAAGCGGTACAAAGCAACCGGCAGGAAATCAGGAAACAAACCAGGCAGCAGGGGATAGTGGCTTTCCAATCTCGGACAAGACGATTACGCTTGAAATCATGAAACCACTGGTCATGTATGATACTGATTATTCAAAAATGCCGGTTTTGCAGGATTATGAGAAGAAATCCAATATAAAAATCAAGTGGAATACGCCTGCGGCGGCAGACTTTACCAGCAAATACAACCTGGTTATGTCATCGGGAAAACTTCCGGATGCGATCATTGCAATGCCGGCGGATGACATCGAAAAGTATGGGCAGCAGGGTGCATTGATTGATATCAATGAATTGATTGATCAAAATGCTCCGAATCTGAAGAAAGTAATAAATGAGTTCCCCGATGCAAAGAAAGTGATCACCGGTACCGGCGGCAAGGTTTACAGTATGCCGTTTGTTTACAGGGAGCGTTGGGGAAATGACGTGCTGATCATTCGGGAGGATTGGCTTAAAAAACTCAATCTCGATATGCCGGTAACGACGGAAGACTGGTATAAAGTGTTGAAAGCGTTTAAGGAAAAGGACCCCAATGGGAATGGGAAACCGGACGAACTTCCTTTCAGCGGGGATGGGATCGGTGACCTGATGAAGTTTGCCATGACATGGGGGATGCACGATAACGGAAACAGCGAGACATTTGAAGGGAAATTCTATTCTGCTGAAAAGCTTTATCCCCAGGATGGAAAGGTACATTATTCGTCTATAGAGCCCCGTTATAAGGAAATGGTGGAGTGGCTGAACAAACTCTATCAGGAGGACTTGATTGATCCGGAAATCGTAACAAATGACAATAAGGCTTTTCAGGCAAAGATGACGCAGAATCTTGTGGGCGCTACCAGAGGAGTATTTGGCGGCGATCTGATCACCATGAACGATACCGCAAAAATGAACGGCGATTCTGAATTTCACTTAAACGTTGCGCCGGTGGCAAAAGGCCCGCATGGCGACCAGTTCCATACGATAACGGACCCCAGTGCCCTTCCGCAGGGATTTGTTGTTACAAGGGACAATAAGCATCCTGTCGAAACCGTGAAATGGGCGGATTACTGGTACAGTGAAGAAGGTCAGGCAAAGATGTGGGGCGAGGAAGGCAAAAGCTATACCATGGTGGACGGAAAGCCTCAATGGACAGACTTTATTCTGAAAAATCCGGACGGCAGGACGGTGGATGAAGCCTGGGGCTCCCTGACGCCCGGAAGGAGCATATGGCCTACTGTCTGGCTGCCTTCTGATCTTACCCTGCAGAGGGATTCGGAGGAAGTCAGAACTGCCAAGACCGATATTCTGACATCGGAAACTTTGGTGGAACCCCTGCCGCCAAGACTTTCTTTCTCACAGAAGGACAATGACAGAAGAAAGCAGCTTATGACCGATATCAACACCTATGTCAATGAATCTGTCACCAACTTTATCGTAGGGAAGCAGCCGATATCTGATTGGGACAAATACGTGGAAAAGGTTCAGAAGATGGGAATTGATGAAGTCATTAAGATATATCAGAAAGCCATGAATGATTGGAATGCAAAGTGAAAATATAATTCGCACTGCAAAGGCTTCCGGCAGGCTCTGGGAGCCTTTGCAGAAATAAAAAGCATGAAGGATTTATTTATCTGATATAGATTAGCCGCGCAAAAGCGGTGGAACGGAGGCTGCAATGGCACAAAACACAGTAAAAAATGTGAAAAATCAACGGAGGATTGGAAGATCCGGCACATTTGCAAGAGATATGTCCCGATCAAAATATCTGTATCTCCTGTTTCTGCCCACAATTGTTTATTTCTTCGTTTTTGCTTATATGCCCCTGTACGGATTGTTGATTGCGTTCAAGGACTATAATCCATACCAGGGAATATGGGGAAGTCCATGGGCCGGATTGCGGCACATCAGGGACTTTCTCCACTCGGTTTATTTCTGGCGTCTTATTTACAATACCATTACGATCAATATCTATGATCTTCTCGTGGGGTTTCCCCTGCCTGTTATCCTTGCGTTGATGATCAATTCTGTAAAAAACAATTTCATGAAGCGAAGCGTCCAGACCATCGTGTATCTGCCCCACTTCATATCCGTAATTGTTGTTTCCGGTATGCTGGTTTCCTTCCTTTCCCCCAGCTCCGGCATCATTAACTACCTGATCAAGACTCTGGGAGGAAAAGCGGTACATTTTCTGGCAGAACCCGGATGGTTTAAAAGCATTTATGTTCTGTCAGGGGTATGGCAGAATGCAGGTTGGAATTCCATTATATACATCGCTGCCCTGGCAGGAATTGATGCCCAATTATATGAATCGGCTACTATTGATGGCGCAAATAACTGGAAACAGCTCATATATATTACCATACCCGGTATTCTGCCAACCATCATTATCATGCTGATTCTTCGGATTGGATCCCTGTTTTCCGTGGGTTTCGAAAAGATTATCCTTCTTTATAATCCTCTTACCTATAAAACTGCGGATGTCATTTCAACCTATGTTTACAGGCGAGGCATACAGGATGCGGACTTCAGCTATTCCACTGCAATCGGGCTGTTCAATTCGCTGATCAATTTTGCCATGCTGGTGCTGTTCAATCAGTTCAGCAGAAAAATAAGTGAAACCAGTCTCTGGTAAAGAGGTGTAAAAATGATTTTTCAACATGAAACATTGGGAGATAAACTGTTCCGGCTGATAAGGGATGTGGTTCTTCTTATCTTTTGTATTATCGTCCTGTATCCGGTGATGTATGTCATCAGTGCCTCCTTCAGCAATCCTCTTTCCGTAATGAAAAATGAGGTGGTATTGCTGCCAAAGGGATTTACCCTTATCGGTTATGAGAAAGTGTTCAGCAATCCGGATGTATGGAACAGTTACAAAAATACAATCGTATATACCATCGTCGGTACGGCACTGAACGTTATTCTGACATCCACCGGTGCGTTTGCCTTATCCAGGAAGGATTTCAAAGGCAGGAATTTCTGGACTTTCTATATCACCTTCACCATGTTCTTCAGCGGGGGAATTATACCGATGTATTTGCTCATTAAGCAGCTGAATCTGTATGATACTTTTTGGGTGATGATCCTTCCTGGTGCGATCAGTGCATGGAATATGATCATTATGCGTACCTTTTTTCAATCAAATGTTCCTATGGAACTGCAGGAGGCCGCCATCATAGACGGGTGCAATGATCTTGTCATATTCCTGAAGATTGCTTTGCCGCTGTCGATGCCGATTATCGCCATCATGACATTATTCTATGGCGTGGATCACTGGAACTCCTTTTTCGGAGCCATGCTGTATCTCAGCGACAGGGACAAGTTTCCGCTTCAGCTTATCCTGAGGGAAATCCTTTTGCAGAATATCAGCTCCGGCAATGTGGAAGGACCCGCCGCGGATCAGCAGATTGTCGGAGAAAGTATCAGGTATGCATTGATCATTGTGGCAACCGTTCCTATTCTCCTGGTGTATCCGTTCATTCAGAAGTACTTTGTCAAGGGAGTGCTCATCGGAGCAATCAAAGGCTAAATGCGGAGGAAATGTTATTGCGGGGGAAAGATGCCTGGAAATATGGTATAATAGAAACAGTCTGAAAGGTGAGGATACTTATGAAATGGTGGGAGAATGAATTTTTAAGGATTTCTGCCGTACAATGCAAATATGATGAAGACAGTATGGATATTCTGAAAAAGCATGTGGTGCCGCGGCACTTCAATACGGAGCAGCTTTTGCATCTGACTGCGGAAGGCCATATGGCCTTCTATGAGGAAGAACGCCATGGAGTGCTGCTGGATTCGTATCTTGCGGAGGCTCACAGGAATCATATCCGTGAAATTATCTATCTCAATGTACACTGCTTTGTGAAGCGCATTCGGGATGCTCATCCCGAATGGGTGCAGAGAGATCGGGACGGAAAGGAAATACTGGCTTATGGTGTGGATTATTTTGCCTGTATCAACAGCGGGTGGTTTGCATACTTCGCAGACAATCTGTCCGGGCTTTGCCGCCATGAGATCGATGGTATTTTTCTGGATGGACCTGTTCTGACCCAGCAGGGATGTTTTTGTCCGGCATGCTGCGATAAGTTTCGCCGGCATTATGGAAAGTCCATCCATGACGCCTCTTCTGCAGAGCTTATGGAGTTTAAGGTGGATTCCGTCACAGAGTTTATAAAGAAGACACATGATATCGTAAAGGGCATCAATCCGGATATTCTCCTGTATCTGAATAATTCTGCGCTTCGCGCCGATGTTACCGGCAGCAATACCCGAAAAGTGGAACCTTACGTGGACATGTTGGGAGCGGAAGGCGGATTTGCCTGGGTGAACAGGGATCTGACCCTGTGGCAGGCAGATTCTATGGCCCGCTATATTGAAACCCAGGCCAGGGGGAAATCGACGGTAATCTTTATTGCCGGGGATCATAAACCGTATTCCTATTATATGCATACCGCGGCGGAAACGAAGATCCTTTATGCGCAGTCCGTGGCCAACGGCGCCAATGTCTGGTATGGCATCCATGCCCCTACCTACATTATGGATACTCCCGGTGGGAAGGCCGCAGTGGAATTCAATGCCTTTCTGGAACAGAACGAATCCTGTTACCGAAATACGAAGCCGGTATCCAAAGTGGCTCTGATGTGGTCCATGGACAGTGCCAATCATTATTCCTCCAGCGTGGCCGCCACGGACTTCACACAGTCCCAGCAGCTGGGTCCGAAAGCAAAACAGGGGAACCATTATGAATCCTTTATGGGCTTCTACGAAATGCTTGTCCGGTCCCATA